>JAEIGA010017175.1_pt1 | contig 11022 bp, 9 predicted proteins | sample 9270691 | NCBI WGS metagenome assembly JAEIGA01 (sample SAMN17057246, study PRJNA624740) | gut metagenome | biome: biome; isolation source: fecal sample | host: Bos grunniens | place: China: Xizang | collected 2019 | reverse complement strand
TTTAAGTCATAATGGCATTGAACATTTGAACATAGTAGATTTTCTTCTTCATAAAGTAACATTGCATTTATCTTAAATACCCCCATCGGAAGTGATTCACACTGGGGGAAAATAATGTCATGCTAAACACTACGCCTCTTTGTACACACTTGCTGCAAAGAATGGTTCGGAATCTACGCCACATACAATGTTTAGATCCTGAATCAAGTTCAGGATGACACTATGGTTTAACCTTTTTAGTCATCCCTTTTATTTTGTCAAATCTTGTTTTGACAAAATAAAAAAAGCTACCTAATTCTGAAAAATCAAAACTAGGTAGCCTACATTAATTATAAATTGATTTTATAAAGCTTATTCTGCTGAAGTTTCTGCTATTTTTACCCAAACACTTTCGTCTTCATATTTGAAAGTGATTGTATAAGATGTTCCTTCTTTAAGGCCTGATACTGTTAAATTTTCACCTCCAAGAAAACACTCTTGATAATCTGCACCTAATGACAATGGCCCATAACCATAATCAGTACCCCAACTATTTGCTAATTTCAATTTAAAATCTAGAACACCATTTCCATTACCCCAATCAGAATATCCATTATCATAATCAAAAGTATATGTAACAGTTCCATCTTCTTCTGGCATTAATAGAATATCATAATTTCCCATATCACCAATAATTCTGTAATCTTTGAAGAAATTATCATCCTTTATCCATTTTGCATACAGAGTTTTTCCTTCCATTTCTGTTGTCAAAGAATTAACAATGTTTCCATCAGTTTTAGATTCTGTCCAAGTTACAAAAGTATAACCTTCTCTTGTCGGAACTGACTCAATTGACCAATTTTCATAATTTTCATAAGGCATTGTTAATTCACCTTCAAAGTTTCCACCGTTTGCATCTAATGTAACAGAAACTTTTTTATTGTATTGCATTACAGGATAAAGTGTCAGTGAACTTGTTAGAGGAATTTCAGCCCAAAATATATCCGTTCCGTTTAAATTATAACTATAATTCCCTGTAAAACTATACATTCCATCAGAATCTACTTTACCACCTATATATACTGTTCCTACTACATCCCATAACATATCACCAGCTGTAAATGCAATATCCATTGTTGTCTTCTGAACTATATTGCCAGTTTCTTCATCCAAAACTTCAAAATATCCATATTCACCAGCGTTAAGTGTCAACACACATTCTACAGGTTCAATCCATCTTGCATAAAGTGTTGCTATACCATAAGGAATGAATTTTTCAAAATCTTCACCGTCTTTTGTATGAGTCCAACCTGCAAAAATTAAATCCCCATTTGTTGGATTTGAATATTAATATGCTTCAAAAAACCAACTTATAGAAACTCCCTGTATTTCATTTGTTGGGAATGAAATTGCATCTGTGCTTCCGCCAATGTTTCCACCGTTTAAATCGAGGGTAAGTTTTGGTTGAAGTAATTCAAATCTAAAGTCTGGGTCATCTTCATTTCCACAAATTTGTTCAGGTTCAATAACTGCCTTATATTTATTAGGCCCAAGCCAATCATCTGTTTCTTTTACATAGAATTTAAATCCTGGCCAGACAATAAAACCTTCCTGAATTTCAGAATAGTTTAGAGTTATTGTGTAAGTTCCATCATCTTGCTTTGTAAAATGATAATCATTGTTATAGCTCCAACTAGTTGCTTCTGACATCAATCTAACTGTGTAATTTGCACTACTAGGCCAATTATAACCAAAATCAGCTGGTCTCAAGATAAATGTTACTTTTGTATTATCTTGGCTATATTCATATAATGGTTTTATTTCACTTTTTGATACCCATTTTGCATAAACTGTAATATCTTTGTCGCCTACAGTATCAACATAATCTGTTCCATCTTTTGTAGCTGTCCAACCTGCAAAAACATATCCTTCTTTATATGGAACATAATCATTATCAATATTTCCACCTTCCATAACATATTTATTTATGGAAGATTCGTCGTTCCACATTCCACCATTAAAGTTTAGAACTACTGGAATCCATTTTTTATATTTGACATTTAATACTATTGAATCAAACAAAGCTGTTGATATTGCTACTTCGTTACCTTTTTCATCAACAAAACAATCTGGATAATAATAATATCCGTCTTTTTCATAAGCATATTCAATGAAACCGTTATCTTTGAATTTGATACCAATATTGTTACGAGATATTACTTCCTGTATAGTTTCTAACATTTCAAATTCACAAGCCATTGTTTTCTTGCCAGATTCAAAAGTTCCTTCACCAGCATTTATTGTAAGTGTAAGTTTTTCTGAACTTGGATTAAGATATGATTTAATTGCTTTTTGACGAACTGTAAAATAATTCAAATCTCCTGGAGTGTAAATTTTGTAATCAACAAAAGTGTTACTCCAGTCTGCAACTTTATCTTCAATAACAGAAGTTGTATCTTTGTATTCCAAATCTGGACTGTTAATATAATTTTGAATCATAGATTGCCAATTTGTAATTTGAGCAATACTTTTATCATCATCAAAATAACTTTGTTCATTTGAATACAAATCAAGATATGATTTATACAAATCCATATATTCTGGAACATTTAAAATCTTCTGAATTAAAGGATGCTGTCCATCTGTTAAACTTCCCCATTCCATAGGATTTTTAGTTCCAACATCAAAATTAGATACACAGCTTACTCCCAAAATGTTGTCATAATCATAAGGAATAAAATAAGCTTTTTCGTCAGTATCAAAATAAAAATAGAAGTTATTATTATTTACCCAATAATCGTCATTCATTCCTAAAATTACATTAATTGCATAAGTACGAAGGAATAAATCTCCATCCATTTTATTTGTGTAAAAATCTTTTACTTTTTGAATATCATCAGCACTACTGTTTTCATTACAAGTAGGAAGATTATTTAATTCTTCCATAAATGCTAAAAGCTGTGTTTTACCTTCTTCAAAAGTATCATCACTTTTGTAATCATAAGTAAATGTTTCTTTATTAAACTGAATAACATTTCCATTTTCATCTTTTACAGGTTCTATTGATTCTTCACCAATATGAATTTTTCCCCACGCATTTGTTTCTTCTGTAACAAAATTTGGCTTACAACCTTTCCATGTACATTTCCAAAGATTTCCATCATTTTTTTCTAATTTTCCACCACCTTCTTTTGTTGTGCGTTCTTTTAGGAATTGTTTTTTGATTTCTTCAACCATTCCGTAAACGCCATAATCTACTGTTTCAAATTCTTTAGTATCGCCATCGTTGTCTAAGTCTAAATCGTCTACAATCTGAATTTTTAATGTTGTATATGCCGCACGAGGAGCTATCCAAATTCCATTTTTACGGAAAAGATTGTATCCATAAATTTCACGACTATATGTTGAATCTGTTTTAAATCTTTTTAGAATTACACCCTTCATTGAATCAGCTAATTTTTTATCAGTATCATCATCAACCCATTCTTCAAAATCTAAAGCAAAATGTGCTTGAATGTATTTTCCGTAAGTGCAAACACCGTTTTCATCTTTTGAAAATTCTTGTGGAATTCTTCGGCTTGTGTTTCCACGAATTCTAAAACCAATATCTTTAAAGAACCATTCTTTATTGTCTTTTGTAAAATAAAAGCCTTTTGCAACAACACTTTCTTCGTGTTCAATATCTACATCACAATATTCAAGATGTTTATTCCATTCTGAACGGTCAAAAACCAAAACCATTTGGCCTAAAACATCTGGATTAAAAATTGTATCTAATGCTTGAGTTCGTGAATCATATTCTGGATTCTTTTCTTCATCAAATAAGAATATTTTACTGCCATCAACTTCTGGAGTAGGAGTTGGGTTAGGTGTCGGATCAGGATTTTGACCAGGTTCCTGTGTTGAGCCACTACCAGAATCATCAGTAGTTACATCTGGATCAAGAGTTTGTGCACAAGAAACAAAGGAAAAAATAATTCCCATTGCCACTAAAAAACTTAAAAATGCCTTTTTCATTAAAGCCTCCATAAATTTATTAGATTAATTCTACCCCCCCCCACCATCATTTGTCTAGAATTAAATCTTTATTTTACAGAAAGTTATAAGTTTTTTAATAAACAATAAGTAATTATTGACAGCAAAACAAGAATTATTATAATTTTTAAACAATAGGAGAAAAAAAATATGCCAACAATTAGTTATTTTAGAGGCATTAAAATATATATAAATTGGAATGATCATATGCCTCCACATTTTCACGCGTCATACGCAGGTGAAGAAATCATAGTTTCAATAAATGATATAGAAGTTTTGGAAGGTCAAATTGCTTCTAAACAACAAAAAATGGTTTTAGGATGGGCAGCATTCCATCAAACAGAATTACAAGAAGATTGGGAATTAGCAGCTGCAAAACAAGAATTATTCCCTATTGCACCATTGAATTAGGAAGTTTATGCAAAAATCTGTTGATTGGTATCTAAGCAAAGGATTTTCTCAAAAAATGGCCGAATATTTTGTTTCAGGAAGACGCACTATCATAAATGTAAAAGCAAATTCAGATTTTTCTCTCTTATTAACATTTGATAATAATGAAAAAAAAATATTCGATATGAAAAAAATTATTCAGCCTAACACAGTATTTGAATGTCTCTCTGATTGGGAAATTTTTAGTAAAGTTTATTTAGATGAAAATTCTGTAGTTAGTTGGAATAAAAATCCTTCCATCGATAGCAATATAGAATGGTCAAACAAAATTGACTTGTGCACAGACTCATTATATGTCGACAGTATAAAAATTTAATAATTCCCCATTTCATATAGAAACTTCATCAAGTAAGCATTATATTATAGATATGATAGAAACACACAAAATGCAAATCTTACAAGAAGCATCACAAAAATATGGTCCTCTTTGCGTAGGACTTGATACAGATCCTTCTTACATTCCTGAATCAATTATCAAAACTATTGGCTCTGTTGAAGAAGCAGTTTTAACTTACAACAAAGAAATAATTAGACGCGTTGCAGCAGACAAAAGCGCTTGTTGTTTTAAAATCCAAATTGCATATTACGAAGCAATGGGATTAAAAGGCATGAAAGTTTATGCAGAAACATTAAAAGCTGTAAAAGAATCTGGTTTAATCGCAATTTCTGACATTAAGCGTGGAGACATTGCAAATACTGCAGATGCTTATGCAAAAGCTCATTTTACTGGCGATTTTGAAACAGACATTATCACAATCAATCCATACATGGGATTCGATACATTAAAACCATTTACAAAATATGCAAATCCAGACCTTGGCGGAAAAGGTGCTTTCGTTTTACTTCGCACATCAAACCCAGGTATGGTAGACATTGAACAGCAAGAATTAAAAGTTGGCGGACTTGTTCTTGATAAGACAGGAACTGAATTAAAACGCATTGCAAACGAATTTTCTTCTATATATACAGCACAAACTTGTTCCCCAATCGGAGCTGTTGTGGGTTGTACAAATGAAAGCGATGCACGCGCATTAAGAGATGCTTATCCAGAAGTATTCTTCTTAATTCCAGGTTATGGCGCTCAAGGTGGAGCAGCAAGAATTGCAGCAACACTTTTAGATAAAGCTGGTGGTACAGTAAATTCTTCAAGAGGAATTTTATGTGCTTGGCAAAAAGCAGAAAACTTAGCAGAAAAGCGTGAACAAAATTGTCTTTGCATGAATGACATTGCAAACGCAGCCGCAGAAGCTTCAGTTTTTTCTAAAAATGATTTATTAAACGCTGTAAAATCTTTATAAAAAAATAATTACTAAAAGTTGGAGGTCTAAAATGAAAGAACTTACAGATTGTAATGGAATTCCATATCCTATTTATGCTATTGGAACAGTAACAATGTGCGGAACTGTAGAAGGAGCAAATCCACAGGGAAGCGTTTACATGTTAAAAGTTGAAGTAACAGAAGAAAATGCACAACTTCCTTTAGCAGGCCAGTTTTATATGCTTCGAGCTATGAAAACAGGAATTTTACTTGGTAGACCTATCAGTATTTTCCATGCAGAAAAAACTCCCCACGGAGTAGAACTTCAGTTCCTTATTTTGGTAAAAGGCAAAGGAACACAGGAACTTTGTGCATTAGAAGCTGATGACAAAATCCAACTTTTAGGCCCATTAGGAAATACATTTGCAACACCAGAAGCAACTGACAAAGTTTGTATTGTCGGTGGCGGAATTGGTGTTGCACCTGTTGCAGGTTTTTCAGAAAACTTAAATCCAAACACTTATGATTTTTACGCTTGTTTCAAAAGTGGTTCTTACGGATTAGAAAATGTGAAAGCCAAAAATTTAATAATCACAACAGACGACGGAAGCGTTGGAACAAAAGGAATGGTTAGCGCTGTTCTTACTGCACAAAAATTAAAAGACGAAGGTTATTCTGTTGTTTACGCTTGTGGCCCAACTCCTATGCTTGCATACATCAAAGCAATTTGCCAAGAAGCAAATGTAAAATGTTGGATAAGCATGGAAGCAAGAATGGCTTGTGGAATGGGAGTTTGTCTTGGTTGTACAATTCCAACAACAGAAGGATATAAACGCTGTTGCAAAGACGGTCCAATTTTTGATGGCACAATTCTTGAATTCTTAAAACCAGTTGCAACTGTAAAACGCCCTCCACTTACAGAAGAACCAGATTTATCTGTAGAAATTGCTGGCGTAAAATTCAAAAATCCACTTATTGGTTCATCAGGAACTTTTGGTTTTGGAACAGAATACGCACCTTTATTTGATGTAAACAAACTCGGCGGAATTTCTTCAAAAGGATTAACTTTGGAACCACGCCAAGGAAACTCTGGAATTCGTCTTTGGGAAACACCTTCTGGATTGATGAATTCAATCGGCTTGCAAAATCCTGGAATTCCTCACTTTATTGAACACGAACTTCCAGAAATGATGGCTCTTGATGCTGTTACAATTGCAAACCTTTCTGGTTCAACATTGGAATCTTATGTAGAAGGCGCAAAACTTTTGGACAAAACAGATGTTCCTGTGATTGAATTAAATATTTCTTGCCCAAATGTTGCCGCTGGTGGAGCAGCCTTCGGAATGTCTTGCACAGCAGCACATACAGCAACAAAAGCCGTTAGAGAAGTTACTAAAAAACCGTTGCTTGTAAAACTTACACCACAATCTCCTGAATTAATCGATGTTGCATTAAGTTGTATTAAAGCTGGAGCAGACGGAATCAGTTTGTGTAATTCCTTCCAAGGTGTTGCAATCGATATTGAAACTGGTCGCCCTGTTTTTGACAAAATAAAAGCTGGTTTTGGTGGCCCTGCTGTTAGACCAATTGCAGTTCGTTTAGTTTATGAACTTGTTCAGGCAATTAATCAACTTCCAGAAAACGAAAGAGTTCCAGTTGTTGCAATTGGAGGCGTTGCTGGTTGGCAAGATGTTGTTGAATTTATCATGGCTGGAGCAACAGCTGTTCAAGTTGGAACAAACACATTTGCAAATCCAATGACAATGCTTGAATGTATAGAAGGCCTTGCAGAATTTATGAAACGCAAAGGCTATAAAAATATCCAAGAAATGAAAGGCATTGCTCAATAATTTCTAACAATCGCAAAAGCAAAACGCTGTTCTGAATGATTTTTCATAAAGAACAGCGTTTATTTTATTTCAATCCCAAACATTTTAACTGCCATCATAAACATTTAAAATGTCATCCCGAACTTAAAACCGTCATCCCGAACTAGATTCGGGATCTTTTTAAGAATGAATAAAATCATAACCTTCTTCAGAATGACATCAGGAATATAATAATATTCATCAAGATAACACTACAATTTGTACTTACTAAGTGCATGACAATATTGCATAAAATAACAACTTGTTTACAATTGAACAAATAATGTAAAAATGTTAATTTGTTACTATGAATACACTTGTAGCACTTTGCGCAGTTGGTGCAGAAAAAATACTCGGAAACGAAATCAAACACTTAGGATACAAACTCAAAGGAAACAAACCAGGACGCGTTTTTTTTGAAGGCGACGACGATTCATTATTCCGCTCAAACTTATGCTTAAGAACTGCTGATAGAATTTTTTTACAAATGGCTTGTTACAATGCCGAAAACTTTGACCAACTTTTTGATGGAGTTTATTCCATTAATTGGCAAGACTTTTTACGCAAAGACACAAAAGTAATTGTTGATAAAGTTCGTTGTTACAAAAGCAAACTTAATTCTGAACATAGTATTCAAGGAATGGTTCAAAAAGCAATTTACAAAAAACTTGGCGACCGTTGGCATATGACAACACTTCCAGAAACAGGTGCAGAAGCAAACATTCGTGTTTACATGGATGAAAATATTGCATTAATTTTGCTAGATTTGTCAGGGCTTCCTCTTCACAAACGCGGCTACAGAGTTGATGGAGGAATTGCTCCACTACGGGAAACAGTCGCTTCTGTTTTACTTCAAGAAATGATGTGGCGAAGAAAAACTCCTTTACACGATCCTTTCTGTGGTTCTGGAACAATCGTTATTGAAGCAGCTTTATACGCATACAATGTTGCACCTGGATTTGGAAGACGCTTTGCATTGGAATCTCTTCCAATATTTAATGCCAATCGTGCTGCCGAAATCAAACGAATTGAAGCAGAAAAAATTCGCCCAGATGTTGAAGTAAGAATTACAGGTTCAGATATAGACCCTGCCGCTGTAGAAAGAAGCCGCAAAAACGCAGAATACGCTTGTGTTACCGCAGGCCGCGCATTGCAATCAATCGGAAGCGATGCAAAAATCATTCGTCCAGATTTTGTTCAGGCAAGTTTTGATGAATTATCTGCTCCTTACGAAACAGGACTTCTTTTATGTAATCCACCTTACGGAGAACGCATTGGTGACGAAGAAGAAGCAGAAAAATTATATACACAAATGCAGTATCTTCCAGAAAATTTCAAAAATTGGGAAATGGGAATTATTACTTCTCACAAAAAATTCCAAGAATGTTTTGGAAAATACGCAACACTACTAAAAGATATAAAAGCAGGAAACTTAGATACAACTTTTTATATGTATCTAAACGATAATTCTGCAAAAAATAATAAAAAAAATAACAAAAAAGTCATAAAATTTTAATCGGAGTAATTATGGCAACAATTGTTGAACATGAAAAAAGAAAACACGAAATTCTTCAAAAAGCCTTAGATGTTTTTATGGAAGAAGGCTATGAAGATGTTACATTTCAAAAAATCGCTGACAGATGTGGCATCACTCGTACAACTTTATACATTTATTTTAAAAACAAACGAGAAATATTCATTTGGAGTATTAAACAATTAACAGCAGGAATTGAAGTACAATTAATGGAATTCATTCAGAATAAAGAATTAAATGCTTCTGATTGTTTAAGAAAAATGATGTTTTTAGTTTTAGATGAATGTAAAGATAATCACAAATTATTTAATGTTGTTCTTTCTTATCTTTTGACATTACAAAAATCAGGAATTAATCCTGCTGAACGAGTAAGACGCAGAGTAATAAGATTAAGACATTTAATATCTTTGCTTATTATCCGCGGAAATAACAGCAATGAATTTAACAATGTAAATATAAAAGATACAAATGAACTTCTTTACGGTTTAATTGAATCAGCAATTTTTAGAATTGCAGTTTTAGGCCAATCTAGCATAGATGAAGTCTACGGTGCGATTGACCTTGCAATTAATAAATTAAAAAAATAAGTTACTTTTATTTACTAACAAAATATTCTTTTGAAGTAATTTGGGAATCTATTGAATTAATATTTTTAGATATTGGATTTTCAATTCCTTCAGAAGAATAATCATGTCCGTCGTCTGCAGTCTTCACTTCTATTTTTAATGATTTACAATCTATATCTTTTTCATCTTTTATTTCAATTTCTGAAGGAAGTGACCAATAAACCTTTTCTCCATAGACATCCTTTATATCATCCCCTTCTTCTTGTTGTGCTCCGTATTTACATACATCTTCACCAATAACACCCTCTAATGTAATTTCTTTTCCAAAAAAGTCTGATGTTAATAAAGAACGCAAATCTATTGGAGTTCCTACTTTTAGAAGTCTTTCACCATTAGGACCTTTTATTTCTTCTTCTTTTATTGAAAGGGCAAAAACTCTTGATACAGTAGTTTCTTTATCTTTATAACTAAAAATTAAAGCAGGAACTCCTATTTTTACATCAATTTCGTCGTCATTGCCACCCATTACCATAAGGGATTCTTTTTCTGAATCATATTTCAAGTAGCAGTTACCAGTATCAGTAATAAGGTCAGAATTTAAAGTATGTTCAGCCTCAGAATTATTTCTTACATCTGACCAATTAGAAAGATAATAATAATCACCCATACAATATCTAACACGATATTGATAATTTACACCTCTACAAATCCAAGCATCTACAAAAGTAAAAGATGTTTGTTGATCTTTCTTAGGAATAACTTGACCAATATTAAAGAGTTTTCCATAATCCTCAGCTTCAAGATTGTTTACTTCTCTTCTGAAAACATTTATATACTTTGCTTTTTCATCAATGGCAAAAGAAACAATAATTTTGTTACCTTCTACTTCCAATGCAGGTTTGTTTCCATCTTCACTTACTTCCTTACAAGAAATCAATGAAAATACAAATGCACATAAACACAAAAATTTAAGAGTAATATTTTTAATATTTTTTTTCATTTAATTATCCCAAATAAAAGATTATTTTACTTATTATCGGTAAAAAAATATCTTTTCTTTAAAACTCTGCAACAACTACAACTGTTTTTGGTTTTACCATAACAGAAGTTTCGTTAGGAACAATCTTATCGTCCTTACAGAATTCAATTCCATCTGTGATTAAATGATATTTCCCTGTTTCTGGTACAACAAAAGGAACTTCTTCATCTGTAGGATTTGCAATAATAACAATTTTATTCCAACTATCTCCACATTTTGTTCCGTCAAGTTCCCACGCAAACAATTTTTCTGGAAGTTTTGCTGCATCATTATCCATAAAGCGAACAACTTCT
>JAEIGA010017174.1_pt1 | contig 11022 bp, 9 predicted proteins | sample 9270691 | NCBI WGS metagenome assembly JAEIGA01 (sample SAMN17057246, study PRJNA624740) | gut metagenome | biome: biome; isolation source: fecal sample | host: Bos grunniens | place: China: Xizang | collected 2019 | reverse complement strand
TGAGCGATGGTACAACCTGTTGCGCTGACAATATAGAAGCGATAGTCAACACACTGATCGCACTGGATGATGATCTGAGTGCCGTCGCTATCCACTTTGTTACCGTTGGCATCAGCCAGATATGCCCACCATGCCTTTGTGTCACCAACCTCTGTGGCCTTCGCAGCAACCGCGGCTGAAATTTCAGCAGCACTCGTTGCGTCGATTGCAGCCGATGTCAGCGTCACGTCCACGGTGGTGTCTACGGCATAGTCGGGACTCATGCGCAGCTTGATGGCCAGCGTGGTGCTGCTGATGGCTGTGATACCATACTGACAAACGTCGAGCCACTTCTGGTCGGCACCGTCCTTATGAATGATGCCTACCTGCTTACCTTTACGGAAATACACATAGCCCACATGCGTCCAGGCAGCGGGGATGTTCGCCTTCTGAATCCACGAACCGCCCTTTACATAGATCACCTTGTTCTGGTCGTCGAGGAACACCACGTCGCCCGCAGTAGGCTGCGTAGTAACCACATTCACACCGTCCACGATGATTTCGCGGGTTGTCTCAATCATGCTCACCTGACTCTCGGTGGTGGGCTTCACGGCGGCATCATAGTCCGCCTTGCTGTTGTATGATTTGATAGCCATAACTTTTTCTTTATTTTAGTTCAATAATACCCAATCGCTCACCGAGTTGGTGACAGCGAATGCCTCATACACCTTGCGGTTGGTGGTGTCGTGATAACGCTGACCGACCATCGTAGGCACTACTGGCGCGGCAGGCGCACCACTGCCCTCGATTACCAGCGGCTGTCCGCACAACTTCGGCTGCTCCTCGAAGTCGATGCTCACGGCCTTGGTCTCGCCCAGATTGTCGAGCTGTGCCTTCAGTCCATCGATGGCGGCAACGAGCACGGCGAACGCCTGCGCCAACACGCTCTGACCAGGAGCGCCCACGAAGTTGGTGGCGATGTTCTTGAAGATACCAAGACCAACTACCAAAGCCACGCCGCCGTTGACTGTTGCTGTATAGCCGCTCACCACGATGGTCATGCTCGTTGGGCACAGATACACGTAATAACCCGTTGAAGGCATAGCGGCCACGGCCTGCTTCATCAATGGCTCGTAGTACGATTCCGTCACCTCGCGGGTGGCTGGCAGCGTGGTGTAGGTCTGACCTGCGCGAGTCCATCCAGTGAGCACGGGCGCGTCGCCTGTCTCGTCGTACACGGCGGTGTATACCAGCGTCTGGTCGTAGTCGGCCGTAGCCGTTGCAGGTAGTTCGGGATAATCCTGGCGATAGGTGTACGCATAGTTGATCACCTTTTGATAGGTGCGCGTGACGATGCGAGCAAACAGACTCACATCAGCAGGCACCGCCTCTGCGCTGGGCACCAGCATGATGTCGCCAGCATTCAACTGTACCTCGGCCGAGATGCCGTAACCGCTGGCGCTCACCTCCTGACCGTTCACGTCGACGTACTTGCCAGCCGTGGCCTGTACGAGCGTCACGCTGCGCGTGTTTTCGTACTTACCAAGGCCACGCTCCAGGAACAGAATGCGATTGGTGATGGCGGTGTTCAGTGCATCCACCTGCGTCTTGGTGTAATACGATGCCAGGGCACTGGCAATGGCGGCGTTCATCTGCTCGGTGGTCGAATATCCGGAGAGGTCAACGGTGGTTGAGCCTATCTGCTCCCACTTGTAGGCCGAGCCATCGAGCACGGTAAGGAACTCGTCCTTCACGTTCTGCGTCTTGGGATTGGTGCTGGGGATGAGATAGATGATGCCCATTGTGTCGGCACTGGCTTCGGGCAGTGCGTTGGCCACTATGTATCGGAACTGCTTAACGGTATCCACGATGGTATTCACCTCGACCTTCGAGTAGGTTTCGGTCTTCAGATAGTAGTTCACCAGAGATGCGCTCACTTGCTGAATGAGTGCTTGCAGAGCACCCTCCGCACCTTCGGCACGGGTCTTCTCTGCGCCAATCTTACCATCGAGCACACCGTCAGCCTGTTGGCGGGCTTGCGCCTCGTTTCCGATAGCGGTCTGAAGCGCACCTTCGGCACCTTCAGCACGAGTCTTCTCGGCAGCAATCTTGCCATCAAGCACACCATCAGCCTGTTGGCGGGCTTGCGCCTCGTTTCCGATAGCGGTCTGAAGCGTACCCTCCGCACCTTCAGCACGGGTCTTCTCTGCCGACACCTTACCGTCCACATACGCCTTGTCGGTCAGCGGATTCTCAGGCGATGCCTCCTCGGGCAACTTGCCGTTGATGGCGGCAATGTCGTTCTTGTTGATAGTGGTCTGGTCGAGTGCTTCTTGCACCTCGGGACCAGTCTGTCTTACCTTGTAGTCTTCCATATCTTTATCTATTTAGTCGAATCGTTTAACAACCACAATATAGCAATCATCTGCGGTCACTATCCTGCGGCCGTAGAAGTCGGTGAGATAGTAAGCCACGGGGTCAACGGGCATCTCGGCACCGTCCAGTCTTATATACGACTTAATGAGCATGTCGAACGCATAAGGGACGGCATACATATTCTGCTGACTGGCTGGCTCACGGTGCTGGTAAGAGATAGCCACCAGCATCAGTGTGGCCTGCACTATCTGCTTGGGAACTCGCCCGTAGGTCTCCACGAGGTTCGCCATATTACGACGAACCAGCGACAGCACCGCGTCCTCTGCCGACTCGCCGTAGAGCTCTAATAGATCGCGCTCCTCCTCCGTCTGTTCGTCGTCGAGTCGGAGTTGTGCTTTGATTTGTTCGAATGTGAGAAATTTCATATTTCGTCGATTTTAAATTCTACAAATCGGGCGAAATATTTATTTTGGTTTACTTAACTAAAAAAAGGGGCACCGCCGTGCCCCAAACCATAACTAAACTGTTAAATAACTACCTATAAATATTATAAACACCTAATCAACTGTTTGTTCGTCGCAAGCGAAGCCAGACAGTACCTGTTGAGTAGAGCACCAACGTGCCTCCCATCGGCACAGATTCGTGATATTCGAGGTTCGACCCGTAGGCCACATCATTGTATTCGTCGTTGTCGGTGTCGGCCACATAAGCACCCGATGCGAAGACATTCTGTGCAAGATCCACCTGCCGAATCTCGGCATCACTGTGGTTGGTGGTGTTGTTTCGAATCTCGATGGTCTTGCCTGGCACGTCCTGACAGCGGGGGATGAAAGTATAGCCCTGATAGTCAGCATTGGCTTTGTTCACCAGCATAACCTGCGTGGCTGGGCCAGTACAAATGCGGAAGTTCGTCGTGTCGTCTTTCCAGCAGAACTGCGAGGCATTGTTCACAAATTCGTTGATTTCCTGACCTGTGAGGTATTGGCCCGCAGTAAATGCGTGACCATAGGTGGATGCAGGGATGTCGTTCAGTACATAGACCCACGTCACGTTGGTATTCTCATCAATCATCGTCACCACCTCGGCACGGTCGTTGACAGATGCCCCGCTGCCGCTGCTCACCGATACCATGATGAAGAGGTTGTTGGCGCGGACGGTGCCGCTAAAGTTGCCGTCCACGGCATTCAGTGCGCCCGTGGCGTGGTCGATGCTGACGAGGGGATTGACTGAACCGTCGGGCATTAGGAAGTTCGTCTTGTTCGCAATCAGGTCGATCGTGCGCTGCTTGATGTTCAGTCCGCATTGGTTCACCATCACCTTCAGTTGGTCGCTCACCATCTGGATGAGCGAGTTGCTCACCTTGGCTTGCGCCATATATGGCTGAAGATTCGTGATGGCAGCGACTGGGTCTGAGCCAATCATCTTGCCGGTTGCAACGAAGTAAATGCGGAAGCGCACGGCCGAGCCCTTGCTCGGAGTAATGAACACCACGCCACTGTTGGCGTCGGCTTCCTCGGCATGCTGGTCGAACGTCCATCCTCCGTTGCCATCGCTGATATAACTCAGGATGTGAGCCTTGACTGTGTAGGTTTCGGGCACGGCAAACTGTGTGGGTGGGGTGTATCTGAGGGCATAGGTTGGTGGCTGACCGGTGCCGTTGTTGTTGAATTCGAAGAACTGCATCGACTGACCGCCATTCATGTCATAGACCAGGAATCCATTGGCCTGGCCGAAGCTGTATACCACTTGCGACGAGCGGATGCGATAGCTGCTGGCCGATGGCGTGCCGCTCTGTTGCCAATAGCCGCTCTCCCACGACGAGTTGCGGATGGTGTGCTCGCCACTTTGTTCCCAAAAGTCGTAGTTGGCCGTGATGCCGTTTTGCTTGGTGATGGTTATCTTGCCCACCGTCATATTAATGCCGTTCAGGTTAACATTGATATCGGCCACCTCGGTCATGGTATCGTCGAGGTCGGTGAGCACGTCGACCTGACTGCGCAAATTGCCGTTCGTCCGCCATGAGAAGTAGGCCGCATTCATTCGTACAGCCGACTTCGAGAGATAGTGTATCTCGTAGTTAGATAGCGCACGGAAGTCCTTAATACCATCGTATATGCCGATGCTGGCTTCACCCTCGGCTGTGATATAGATGCAGCCCTGGCGACTGGTGTCACTCTCAGAACCACACTGCACCACCTTGTCGCCATCCTTGGGCGTGGTGCTGCCAGTCATCATTCCATCGAACGTCTGACTGCCGTCAACGGTATAGATGGGGTTGTCCTCAGCATCAAACAGCAGCGGACCAGTGATATTACTGAGGTCGCAGTAATGATACTTCTTTGAGACACCGCCCTCCGTGAGCGTCACCTGACCAACCCTGCAGACCACGCGCTTGTAGTACTGGTTGGCGGCTGTGGTGTATGATCCTGCCTGGGTGACGTTGAAGGTCTGACAAAGAGCAATATCACCCTGTTGCCAGTAGTTCATGGTGCCCACTGAGCCATTGTCGGCGAGCCAAAGGAGTCTATAACCGACCACGGTGCCACTGCCCTCGGGCGTCCAATAGCGAGTGTCGGGCTGATAACTAATGCTGGTATATAGTGGCATCAGCTTGATGGCCTCCGAAGCTGCTGCTGTAAGTTGGTACGACCCACCAATGTTAGTTACCTCGCGGATGTTCAGCGAGTTCACGATCATGCGGCCCAGCACCAGCAGGTGGTCGGTTTGAAGGGTGGCGTTGCCGTTGGCATCCATGTTCACACCGAATCCCTTGCCAATCATATTCACGGCCTGGGTAAAGCCGAGGGTTTTAAACACCTGGGCAATCATCTGAGCAGCCGTCATGTTGCCGTTGGCATTGATGTTGCCGTCGAAGTCGGCATCGCCATCCACGCCAAGGGTGCCCCAGATGGATTGGTTGCCCATGACGAGCGAATCATTCTCCACCACATGAGCACCAACCTTCGATGTGCCTATTACTTCGGCATTTCCGCCGATGGTGGCGTTGCCCGTCGCGTTGAGCGAATCGGTCTTGGTTCCACCCGTCACTTCGATGCCGCCATTGAAGTATGACTTCAGCGTGGAGACGATGCCCTTGGCGAACGTCCACACCTCGGCAATGGTCTGTACCAGGGTCTTGTCGGCAATCTTATTCCAGTCGGTTGAGTTCTGGGCGAGGTTCTGCGCAGTAGTAGCTTCGGTTGCACTGTCGGCTGTTGTGGCGTGGTCGGCATTTGTTGCATGCCCTGCCTCGTCTGCATAAGCCACAGAGCCGCCACCGCCGCCAGAGCCTGAGCCACTGCCGCCACCACCAATCACGGTCGTGCCATCTTTCCGCCCCATGCGCTGTATCTCTTCTCGGGTCAGTATCTTCATAGTTATACACCTATTTATCCTTTGAACATCGTGGATAAATACGGTTAAGGTTTACCACCATTTTGCTGATGTTAGCAAAATGGTGGATAAAAAAATGGGGCACCGCCGTGCCCCTGCCTTTAAAACATTCATTTACTCAAACAAATAACCAAAATTTTACTTATAACATTATGAAAAACACTTTTATTTTTTATCGAGTCCGTCGATCACCTGCTTGCGGTTTTTGCCGAAGTCGGGATAAACGAAAGAGACGTGCACCCAATATGAGCCAGTCTTGGGGTTGCGCTCCCATATCAGCTGGTCGAAGGGTAGGTGGTTCTTGATATACTCGAACCATTTGCGGCCCTTCTTCAGGTCGCCGTCGATGCAGAGGTCTGCCGCCTGACCCTTGCAGTGCTGACTGGTATAGACGCCGCCAACGGCCTTGTTGAGTTGCTGACAGCGGAAGCCACTGCCTATCTTGATGGGCTCGCCCATAGCCACGCGCAGGGGTTCCAGGACGTAGGCACACAGATAGACGAGGTTGATCATCTGCTGGGTGCCAGGTTTGTTGTCGATGCCGAGCTTCTTCGCTGTTGCGCTTCGGTACATCTCTTCGATGGTAAAATGCTGTGTCACGTTTATATCCATTTATTGTTCCTCCTCTTCTTCTTTATGAATCTCGATACTTGAATCACCCTTTTGCAACTTCACGGTAAGACCGAGCTCGACGGCACGGAATCCGTATAGGAGCGTTGGAAAAACGAGCAATTCTCCGACGGCTGTCAAGCAGGAGCCATCTATAACTCCCAAAGGTGGGACAAAGAAGCCGCCAACAATTAGACCCACCGACACAAAAAAGCAGATTGCAAACGTAATGCGCGACATCAGGAAGGTGCGCGGCTCGTCAGCCTTTTCTGATTTAATTTTCCTTGTAATGTTCATAGTTGTTTATATTTATTTAAGTGAAACTATACTTCGAGGATAGTCAGCATGGTCACGTCGTTCCACCAGTCGTGGCTGATGGCGATTGGATAGCCCGTGGTTCCGTCCTGTTCGATGATGTTGAGCGGGGTGATGACTCCCACCACGTTTGTGCGCAGTTCGCTGGCGATGCGTCGGCGTGAGGTCTGCCAGAAGGTGGTCACGCGATCGGCCAATTTCTGCTCCGGTCGTGCCACCTCGTTACCATAAGATACGGAATCGAAGAGGGTACCATCGGGATTAAAAATCTGTCCATAGCCAAACTTGCACTTGTTTTCGGTGGCATAGATACAGTCGGCATTCCATTCGTTGCGCACGCTGTTCTGATTGCTCGACTTATAGCTGAAGACGGTGGGTCGTGTCTCACGCTTGATCTTGGTACCATTGTCGGCAGGATATTTCACCACCGAATTGTTGCGAAGGAATCCCAGGTTGAAGTCGCGCAGTTCGAAACTTCGCTCTCCGTCAATCTCGCCCACGCGGTCGTTGCTGGTGCCCAGAAGGTCGATGTATATCTTGCCATATAGTCCGGCAATGGGCAATACGTTGGTGCCCCAATCGTCGGAACTGGCTTGCGTCTCCTGAAGGTAAAGGAAATAGAACTCGTTCTTGCTGTCGTCAAGATGTACGGGGCGGTTGCCGATAGATAGGCGGCAATAAGTCTGCGTGCTCTGCCATGAGCGGCCGTTCCACCAATGAGCATTGGCCCTGCTTGTACCAATGCCGATGTGTGCATACATGTAACTATGACCGATGTCCCAATCCAAGAATGGGTCAAGATATTCTTCGGCGAATCGGTACACCTGGCCGTACATCATCAGGAATCCCTCGCCAAAGTTGTGCGAATAGACGGTCTCTATCTGAACGAAGGGCGTCACGTTGTTGCCGCCCGTCTTCTTAACGCGAATCACATTGATGGTGTTGGCATCCTGCGCCGTGCCAAGGTAACAAGTATTCAGCGAGGCATACCCCTCGCGGCACGATATCTTCAAAAAGTTACTGTTCACCGCCAGCAGGTCGTTGGTGTATCGAACATTGTGTGTCACGCCCTGCTTGCCAAGTTCCTCCATCTGCTTCACCACCTTGTCGGTGAACACTTCCACCACCGTCTCGTCGGCTGGGTTAGTGTCGGCTGTCACCTCCGACTTGTTATGACCTCGCTGCACGTAGTCGTCATTGTTGGTCGATGCGTACACGTCGCCCGTCAGAGTCAAGGCGTTGAATGTCGTGGTGACGGTGCCTGCAATGCTGCCATTTGCCATCTGTGTCAGGGCAGTGTAGTCGAGTTTCAGCCATTGCGCTTCGGTGGCGTGAAGGTCGGCCATTGTCAGATAGAGCGAATCGGCATGCATGCGAGCCGTCCATCCCCAGAAAGCACACATATCGCGCAGGCAGTCGTAGCAGCTGAAGCGGGCCATGAGGTTGCCGTCGCCGTCCTCGCCAACAAAGTTCTGCCAGTCGATGCACTTCAGCAGCCACTGCTGGGCGTCTGCGCCTCCTTGAATGTAGTAATACGTCGGTCGCTGTGCGGCTGGGATAGCATCCACGATCTGCTTCAGCAGGTAGGCAAAGTTCTGTACGTCGGTCTGCTGATAGTTGATATCGGTACCCTGGGTCAAGGTGAGCACGCACTGCACGGGGAACTCCCTCTCCTGCGGGTTGCCGTAGAGCGTGCTGCCGAAGTCCTGCGCTTGCATAAAGCCTTGCCACACCACGCTGCCATTGGCCGTGAGTGTCACGGGACGTGCAGTGTCGTTGGCTGGTATCAGGTCTTTCCAGTCGAAGGGTGTCACCCCGTCGGCTGCATAGCCATCATCCACGATGCGCAGGTAGCCGCTTTGCGTGCGGATAGGCGTGAACATGTCGTCATCGTCAGATTCCTGGGTGACGAATGGGTTCGCGCCCGCCTTCAGTTGTACTGGTGTGCCCGTGCCGCCACCAATATTCACAATGTAGGTGGTGCCAGCCCGAAGGCTCTTGAATTGTATGGTGTAATTATTTGCCATTTTTTTCGTTTCTTTACTTATCGCGAAAAAATGGGCTTGAGGTTTACTGCTCGTTTTCCTGACGTCGGGAAAACGATAATACACCTTTTTCGTGAAGTCAGGAAAATGGTGTATAAAAGGAAAAGAATTAGAAACAATGAGAAAGAATCCGATTCAACAATAAGAAAAAAAATATCATTTTTAATTCTTGGGTTTAATTCTTTCCTATTATTCCTAATTCTTTTCTTTATCCAAGCCCAGAGGGGCTAAATTACTTTCTTCTGCCGCAGCCACCAGCGGGCGAGCAGGATTACAAAAAAGATGAGCAGGCCCCACACTACTATGCCGCCTATGTGTAGTTTGAATATCTGCCACCATGTGAGTTGCTTTTCTACCTCCACCTCTACCTCCACGGGGTAGGGTTGGGGGATAGAGTCAATCTTACTGACGAAGGTGGTGTCGTGCACCTGCTTTTCGACGTACTTCGTGTGCCACTTCTCAATGCGCACGGTGTCGCCCTTCTGGGTGACGCTGATGGAGTCGTGCACATAGATCGAGTCGCGTTGCACGTTGGTCTGAATCAGTGTGTCGGTGTGGTGCTCGATGACCGGCACATACTTCGTGGTGGTGCAACTGCCAAACAGTGCACACACCAGCAAAGCAACGCCCACCGCAACGAGGTAGAAGAGGGCTTGAAGGCACCCTGCTTTCATGCGCTCGTCGTCCGACATGCCTTGATACATGTCGGGCTGTTTGCGCCAATAGTCGTTGGGGTTAGAGTATTCCATAGGCCTTACTGCTCAGGTTTTACGAAGAGATTGCAAATCTCGATAATAGCACCACCGGCAATGACGATGGCACTGTTGATGGTGGCAGCATTCTCGGGTGCCTCGTAGGTCACCACGGCCACGCCGATTGTCTGAAGGCCAGTCACGATGCCACTGACCAGGGCAAATACTTTTTACTCATAGTTCTTTTGTTTTTTATTGGGGTTAATAATCATTTATCCGACGTTTTGCCGGCTGGGGTTTACTATTGGAGTGACTAATAGAACATCTTTGCGCGTTCATACATCTCTTTGTCGGTCATGATTTTGCCGCGGCAGGCCTCGAACTCCTGCTGTTGCAGTCCGCTGCACATGTCGTAGGTGATGAAGGTGCGAACGATAAACAGACTGCCGCACATCTGACCGAGCATCACGCCGTCTGGCACGCAACACGACAGATGATCCTCGCCGTTCCATCGCACCGAGCGGCCCACTATCTTCTGATTGTCCGTGTCCTTGCCGTGGGGGTTGTTGGCGAAATAGTGCTTCACCAGGTCGATGCCGTGCAGGTCGGTGGCCGTGCGCTCGGCGTATCGCTTCCACATGTGGGGTGTGAGCACCATCGGACTGATAGTCTTCTGGTCGCCCAGCCATGTGGTATATACCGTCAATCCTTCGCTGGTGTATCGGATGACGGACACGCCCGTCATGATAACCTTCATTCGTTTGTCGTATATGCGACTGAAGAAAACGTAGCGGTTGCGTCGTGTCGAGGTGTAGTCGCGCCAAATATACATCGGGAAATTGGTGCACTTCAATGCCCGTCGACGATTGTCGTCCAACTGGTGTCGCCACCACACGGTCACCGCCTCGCGCTCCCGCGCCAGCTCCTCATACACCTCCTCGTGGGTCATACTATCTACTATCATAGTTTCTTAAATTTTCTTCGTTGATAAAAAGCGGAGAGACACCCCATCATAGATGATGCCTCTCCAATATGCGCCAGCAGGCAAGGGACAGAGCCTTGCAAGTGACGACTTACGGCACGTCTGCCGCCACATGTCTATCCACTCCCCTCCATCACAGGGAGGGGCGGGGGGGGGTGGGTCTGTTTACTCACTCACGCGATTCTCGCTCCAGTCGAAGCAATACAGCGCGTCGAGCAGCCCGTGTATCGGGTCTATCTTGCCCAGATGCCCGGTGCCCTTGACTATTCGCCGGATTGGTGGGTCGCCCTTGCTCTCCACTGCCGCGTTGCCGAAGCACCAGGGCCACAGGGGATTGTCCGAGAAGTGCATCCACTCGTCCTTGCCCAGCATCTTTTCTTCCATCTCGCCGATGCGGGGGTTCTGCGTCATGCTGGTCTGACTGACGGGTATCACCATCCTCTGAATCAGGTCGGCGATGTCCTTGGCCGAGATGTTCGGGTTGCGCTATTCTTTGAATCTGTACTTAAATCCTTCTTTCGTTGTGAGCCTTGGGTAACGGTTGCAAGCCCTGTTGATGCTTCGTGGACTCTTGCCAGTCTGCCTGGCACATTCTTCGATTGAAGGATAGGTGTTTGATACTTTTCCGTTT
>JAEIGA010017173.1_pt1 | contig 11023 bp, 13 predicted proteins | sample 9270691 | NCBI WGS metagenome assembly JAEIGA01 (sample SAMN17057246, study PRJNA624740) | gut metagenome | biome: biome; isolation source: fecal sample | host: Bos grunniens | place: China: Xizang | collected 2019 | reverse complement strand
CATGCTGCAATCTCCTTTCGGGCTGTATTGCTGCCATGTACGCCTTTGAGAAAGCATATACACTTGCCTTCGCATTCATCATTGCTGGTGCCGTATTTGACTTTTTCGACGGACTCACTGCACGTGCCTTGAAGGTAAGCTCACCCATCGGGAAGGAACTTGATTCGCTCGCCGATGTTATCACCTTTGGATTTGCTCCTGCGGCGATGGTTTATAGTTGGCTCTGCGAATGCACCGAGGTGAACCTTAACATGCCAATATCGACCATCGTTCCCTTCTTCGCATTCCTCTTGGCGGCCTTCTCAGCTTTACGCTTGGCCAAGTTCAACGTTGATGAGCGTCAGACCTCATCTTTCATCGGCTTGCCCACACCAGCCAACGCACTCTTCTGGGGTGGACTCATATTGGGGTCACACGACATCGTAGTAGTCAATCCCTATGGTTGGATGCTTGTATTGTCGCTGGTAGCACTATTCTCCTACCTCTTGGTAGCCGAGATCCCCATGTTCTCCCTCAAGTTCAAGAGCCTTGCATGGAAAGCGAACCGTACAGCCTACATTTTCCTTCTTGTCAGCCTGGTGCTGCTCCTTCTCTTGGGCCTCAATGGCCTTTCTGCTGTCATCGGATGGTACATCATCCTGTCAGTTCTGACACAAAAGCGCGCCTAATCGTCTGGCTAAACCTTTTTGGCACGCTATTTGTCTATACCTTACCGTAACTATATATTGAAGGAATACTATGTTAATCAGCATATTCTTTATAACAATCATGCTCATCATGGCAGTCATTGCCATTGGCAGTTCATTGATTGGCGGCATCTTAAACCTTCTTTTTGGTCGCCGCGGCCCACGCCAACCCTTTGGACATACAGGACAATCTCAGCAGACGCAGTCAAATAGCCAATCGCAGTCAACCTCTTCGGGTGGTAAAAAACGCGAAAAGATATTTGACAAGAACGAGGGAGAGTACGTTGATTTCGAGGAGATAGAAGAATGAACGCACCAGAGATACACCGCATTCACCTCGCCGAGACTGCATCGACTAACAGCTATGCTCGCGAATTCCCTTTGAATAGCGGTGTCATGCTCATCACTACCGACTACCAGACAGCAGGGCGCGGCCAGCGCGGCAATGCGTGGGAGTCAGCCCCAGAAAAGAATCTCCTCTTTTCACTCGCCATAAAGCCCAATAACATATCAGCTTCGCAGCAGTTTGCCATCTGCGAGCTCATCTCCGTGGCTCTCTGCGACGTACTTGCTAAGTACTGCACAGACATTCGCATCAAGTGGCCCAACGACATCTACTACCGCAACCATAAGCTATGCGGCATTCTCATTGAGCACGACCTTGAGGGCACACAGCTCTCACGCACCATCATCGGCGTGGGGCTCAACGTCAATCAAGAGCAGTTCGTCAGCGATGCCCCCAACCCTATCTCACTTTCTCAAGTCATCGGACACGAGGTAGATCGCGAAGCGCTGCTCGAAGCCATCACGGCACGATTCTTTGAGCTATACCAGCAGTATGCATCCGCCATACTTGACCGCACCGCTCTGCATCAACGCTACATATCCCTACTCTACCGGTTGAACATCCCGTCCACCTATCGTGACAGCCGAAGCGCCTTCACTGCCACTCTACGCAACGTAGAACTTGACGGACGACTCATCCTCGAAGATCAGCAAGGCACACTCCGCAGCTACCTATTCAAGGAGATAGCATACATTATTTAGGGACTCACCTCACGAAAGTGACCACACCTACAAACTACACTCCAAACAAATAAAAAGAGCAACCCGCGCCTCTGCGGAGATACGCACGTTCCTCCGCGGAGGAACACCATTCCCTTCGCGAAGATACAGCTTTCCCTCCGCGGAGGGAAAACCTTCCAGATAAAGAGTCCAAAGAAACTTTTAACCTTGACCCAAAGCCGTATATATAGCTGCGCTTACCCGAGTTCGTTTACTCTGCCAGCAGAGCTTGCGCTACGACAAGATCATAGGGGGTCGTGAGCTTGATATTCTCACGATTGCCCTCAACAAGATGCACGGCATGCCCCAAGGCCTCGACCACTGAGGCATCGTCAGTAAAGGCATCACAATAGGGTTGCTCATAGGCGTTACGCAACAAGGAGGCGCGGAAGGTTTGTGGAGTCTGCACCAAGCGATAAGCATCGCGGTTCACCGTTACAGAAGTCTCACCAACCAACTTTCTTACCGTTTCGACTACAGGAATCACGGGAACAACAGCACCATGCAGTTCAGCTTCGCGGAAGCAACAGGCAATAACCTCGTGTGACACAAAGGGACGCACGCCATCATGCACAGCTACCAACGCATCGGGATCCTCTACAAAGGATAGGCCACTTTGCACGGAGTGGAAACGGGTGGCACCACCATCGGCAATGCGGTGAGGTACAGTAAACTGATACTCGCGACAGAGCTCCTTCCAATAAGGCTGGTGGTCGCGTGGAAGCACAAGAATAATCTTTATGGTGTCATCGCACGCATAGAAGGTATCGAGTGTACGCATCAACACAGGACGACCCTCTACTGGGATAAACTGCTTGGGCAGATCACCCCCCATGCGGAGGCCCTTACCTCCAGCTACGATAATGGCATATTTATTCATCAGAACTGCATTGCTTTTCTCAATTCATCGGCTTTCTCCTCCCCGCAGAAGTGCTCTACGAAGGTAAAGCCAAGTTCCCATGCAGCACCGGGGCCACAGGCTGTAAAGACATTGCCATCAACAGTAACCTTGGCCGCCGTATAGGTAGCACCCACCATCGTATCCTCAAAACCAGGATAGCAGGTCGCCTGTTTCCCTTGGAGCAAGCCAAGTCCGCCAAGCACAAGTGGAGCAGCACAGATGGCAGAAATGACAACATCGTTCTGAGCAGCCTTGGATGCCAACAATGCACACACGCCCTCGTGCGTTTCAAGATTAGTCGCACCGGGAAGGCCACCAGGGAGGAAGAGCAATGCCGCATCGGCATAGTCCGATTCGTCAAAGAGAATATCGGCTACCACAGGTATGCCGTGAGCACCTTTCACCACAAGGTTATCAGTCACTGAAACCATCGTTACCGATAAACCCGCACGGCGCATCACATCAACAGGAGCCAAAGCCTCAATCTCTTCGAAGCCTTCGGCAAGAAATACATACATTGTCTTCATCATTATAAGATTTATTGTTGTCACAAAGATAGCGCAAATGAATGAATAATCGTTGACTATTCTTTTATTTTTATTATCTTTACGACAAGTCGTTAAGATACTAACACTCGCTGTGAAAAATATTCAAGTAAACTTGATATTTCTCGCTCGTTTATCCGTATCTTTACGACCTAAACTACAAAAACATCTTATAATGACAAGAATACTCTTCATATGTTTAGGCAATATCTGCCGCTCGTGCACAGCCGAAGAGGTGATGCGCACCATACTACGCCGCGAAGGATTAAACAAAGCCATTGAGGTGGACTCGGCAGGACTCATCAGCTATCATCAGGGCGAACAGGCCGACCCTCGCATGCGTGCCCATGCCTCACGCCGCGGCTATCACATCACACACCTGTCGCGACCAATACGCATAAGCGACTTTGAGGATTTCGACCTCATCATCGGCATGGATGATAGTAACATAAGCCGACTACATGAGTTAGCGCCCAGCCTTGAAGCCGAGGAGAAGATACACCGCATGACGGACTATTGCACCCACATTGTAGCCGACCACGTGCCTGACCCCTACTATGGCGGTGCACAAGGCTTTGAAAACGTCATTGACATCCTCGAAGATGCTTGCGAGGGACTGCTCGCAACGTTGCATAAAAAGGATTAAAGAGAAGCGTTAGCAATAGCTTCAGGATATTTCATAAAAAACAATAAAGACAGCACGTGTGCTGCCTTTATTATTATCGTAATTTAAAGTAATAAGTTATCGTTCCCGTCTGATTGTCTACGGCATCAATACCATTAAACCGTGCCCTCTTGGCTGCATCCTCGGCAGCCTTACGCAGCTCGGGGTTCACCGTATTGGTGCGACGATTGATACTTGTAGCAATAACCTGTCCGGCAGGATTCACGGTAATATTCACCACAACACGGCCTTCGTCCTGCACGGTATTAACAGGAATGGGGAGTCCCTCACCTGAGAGACTACGTCCATTGAGGTCAAAGGCTCCTAGCACGCCCAATCCTACCACTTTCTCAGCAGCAGACACGCCAGTCTCAGCACCCTGTGTGCCCTCTTCGGGCTGCTCAGTAGCGTCACCTTTGCTACCCATCTCAAAGCCTTTGCCAAAGGCGCTGGCCATCTGCTGGGCTGCACGCTCGGCAGCAAGACGTTCAGCCTCGGCACGCTTTTGAGCCTCTATCTCCTCAGCGGTAGGCATATCAACAGTAGGTTCATCGGGCTGAGTCACAAGAGGCTCATCCACTTTGGGCTGAGGTTGTGCTAATGGCGCATCGCTCACATTAGGCACATCGCTCTTGACCGATGACACCTCGGTAAACTGGTACGACTCGGTAAAGCCCATAGCCTGCGCCACATTACCCAATGTCACAGGGATACCACTCTCCTCTTCTTGCACGGGGACATGAAGCTTGAGCAGTACGAGCAGCAGCACCACGAGGACATGCACTGCTACCGTAGCAACCGCACCTTGTATCTGATTCTTAGTCACTTTCAACGTTTATTCTTTTTATCGGGACGACGAGTTGCCAATACCATCTTGAACTGGTTCTCGTTGGCGATGTTCAGTACATTCACAATCTCGCGATAAGGTACACGCTCATCAGCATAGAGCGCCACATACATCTCGGGCTCCTTGGCAGCACAGTCTTGCAAAAATGCGGCCAACTCCTCGGGAAGGATAGGCATTTCATCTTCATTACCAAAGGCGGTGTAATAGTTTAGATCCTTATCAATAATTACACGCGTAAGGGGCTTAGCAGAGGTCTGCTGCTTACCCTGCGGCAAGAGTACCTTGATGGCATTCGGCGTCCCCAGGGTCGAGGTAATCATAAAGAATATCAGCAAAAGGAACACGAGGTCCGTCATTGACGACATGCTGAATGAGGATTCTATCTTCGTTCTTCGTTTGAGACTCACGGGGATACAAATTGAAAATTAAAAACTAGTTTGGGTCTTGAATTCTAGCTTTTGGGCACAGCTAATAATCATTGGAGTGCAGGAGTTCAGACAAATGTTCTTTCGCGCGTTTTCCATCGCTCATCGCTCACTGCTCATGGCTCCTAATTTTTAAGATCCATGAACGAGAGGGTCTGTGCTTCAAGCACATTGGCCACATCATTCACACGTGCCACCAAGTAGTTATAAGCAAACATAGCCACAATACCGACGATAAGACCACCCACGGTAGTAACCATCGCCTCATAGATACCGCTTGAAAGGAGAGTAATGTCAATATTATTACCAGCATTGGCCATCTCCCAGAATGCACGTACCATACCGAGCACAGTTCCCAAGAAACCAATCATCGGAGCACCTGACGAGATTGTTGCCATCACAGGGAGTCCCTGCTCCAACTTTGCAATCTCAAGATTACCAGCATTCTCCAATGTAGCCTGCACCTCAGCAGCTGGACGATCGATACGCTCGAGGCCCTTCTCAATCATGTTGGATGCGGGGGTATTGGTGATACGACAATAGTTAATGGCAGACTTAAGCTCGTTAGTCTTCACATAATCGTGTATGCGATCCATAAATACGGGATCAACCTTTGAAGCCTTGCGTATTGCCATCAAGCGCTCCACGAAAATATATACGCAGAGTACCGACAGAATAGCGAGGACAATCATTATCCAACCGCCCTTAACGGCCATATTCCACAGATTCATCTCGTTTGCCACCTCAACCACTTCGGTGAGGACGGGGTTCTCGGCCACTTCAGTTACGGCCTGTTCCATTTGTGCTTGTAAAAATAACATCTTGTTTATGTACTATTTAACGATTTACTATTTATTTCAAGTTCGGGGCGATATCAACGCTTCACGATAAGACATTCTTTATAGCGACGTATCGTCTCTTGCAGGCCTAAATACAAGGCATCGCTGATGAGCGCATGCCCAATTGACACCTCATCAAGGTAGGGAACCTTCTCTGCAAAATAGGCCAAGTTCTCTAAACTGAGATCGTGTCCTGCATTAAGACCCAAGCCCTCTTTTCTGGCAGCCTGAGCTGCTACGATGTAAGGAGCAACGGCTGCTTCGCGATCAGCTGCATAACCTGCTGCATAAGGTTCAGTGTAGAGCTCTACGCGATCGGCACCCACCTTGGCTGCATACTTTACCATCGTTGCATCGGGATCAACAAACACTGAAGTACGAATCCCCACAGCCTTGAATATTGACACCACTTCGGTAAGGAACTCTTGGTGAGCAACTGTATCCCATCCGTGGTTAGAAGTTATTTGATCGGGGGCATCAGGAACCAAGGTCACCTGAGCAGGCTTAACCTGTAGCACTAAATCAATAAATTCCTTGCTGGGATATCCCTCAATATTAAATTCGGTATGCAACAGAGGACGCAACGCCAACACATCGGAACGGCGAATGTGACGTTCATCGGGACGAGGATGCACGGTAATACCCTCACCACCCATTGCCTCGCAGTCCAATGCAAAACGGCACACATCGGGATTGTTTCCACCACGGGCGTTGCGCAACGTGGCCACCTTATTTATATTTACACTCAGTTTCGTCATACACACAAAAAAGTATTACCTTTGTGATAAATTACAAAGATAGCTTCACTCACTGTAAAATATTAAACACAAGTTTTATATTTTGCATGTTTATGCCTATCTTTGCAATAGAATATGCAGTTATGCAAATTTGCTACAAAGGTAACACATTTAATTGACAATTTGGTCATATACAAATCATAAATCAATAATCACAAAACGAAAATGCGCTTCGCCCTATTCGGAAATACCTACGAAACCTGCAAGTCAACGCACGCAGAGTTGCTGTTTGCCATCCTCAAAAATCACAACGACGAGGTATATGTAGACCGCGATTTCTACCACTTCCTTTGCGAGGCACAGCCTTTCGCCTTTGAGCCAGCCGGCATCATTGACGACCTCAACAGCCTCAATATTGATATGGCCATCAGCCTTGGCGGAGACGGAACTTTTCTCAAGGCAGCCCGCTGCATAGGCAGTACAGGTATCCCCATCGTGGGTATCAACACGGGACGTCTGGGATTCCTAGCCGATGTATCAGCCGATGAAATGGAAGATTTCTTCACCAAGCTTCATGCCGGCAACTACACAGTACGTGAGCGCCATCTGCTTGAGCTTACTACAAGTGACGACCCCGAGCATCCCAGTTATGCCCTCAACGAAATCACCGTATCAAAACACGACAGTTCATCAATGATTGCCGTGCACACCACTGTCGGCGGAGAACATCTCGCCACATACATGGGTGATGGACTTATTATTGCCACGCCTACTGGTTCAACGGCCTATTCGCTTAGCGCCGGAGGCCCCATTATCTATCCACAAGCCGACGTATTTGTACTCACAGCTGTAGCTCCACACAGCCTCAACGTACGTCCAGTAGTCATTGCCGACAATAAGGCTATTGAGCTCAGCATTGAGAGTCGTAACGGCAGCTTCCTGGTTGCTGTTGATGGAATCAGCCAAAGCTATCCAGAGCATACCACCCTCACCTTACGCAAGGCAACACACACCATCCGTGTGGTAAAGCAAGAGGGTAATACCTTCTTCCACACCTTACAAAAAAAGATGATGTGGGGCACAGACCCAAGAACATAATATTAGACATTAAAGATAAAGAAGCCAGCCACCCCGTATGGAGTGGCTGGCTCTATTTATGCTATCAAATCACTTATCAAACAATGTTGATAATTCGCCCCACGCATCACTGAGCGCCTGCATGGAAGGATACAAAAGGTCGGCACCTTCATCAAGAAGAGCACTATCGGGCAACGGGCCTGTATTAACTGCGATTGTAAAAATACCAGCAGCTTTGGCCGCACGTACACCCAAAGGAGCATTCTCCACTACGATACATTCGTCAGGACGAAGTTCCCCCTTCTGCATACCCATCAAATAGGGTTCTGGATGAGGTTTACCATGCTTCACATCAAAGGCAGTAACCATCAGCTCGCGACAAAAGATGTCAGGATAGTCATGGTTCAGCTTATCAAGCAACGAGCATTGCCCAGATCCTGTAACGATAAGTATCTTAAGCCCTTGCGCCTTGAGCTGACGCAGCAAAGATAGTGCACCAGGCATAGGGTCGGCAGGAGGAAATTCATTGAAGAGATCAGACTTAACTTTGTAGATCTCAGCTACTCGTTCATCACCAACTTCCACACCATGCTGACGACGACTCACCAAATTGATTGTAGAGTGTCCTGTGCGCCCTTCATGCATATAAACCTCCTCCTCGGGGAGGTCATACCCAAACTGTGCCATCGCACGATGCCATGCCTTGGCATGGTAGGGCATAGAGTTATAGAGCACACCGTCCATATCAAAAAGAACGGCACGAAGGCGCAAGCTGTCATAGCCATGCGCCTTCGTATAATTAGTTATTGCTTGTTGAGGCATATTGTTTCTAGACATCCAGAAGTCTAATTAGCTCAATCGGGCTTTGATAGCCTCAGTCTCGGCTTCGTAGCCAGGCTTGCCCAAGAGAGCAAACATATTGCGCTTGTAATCCTCAACACCAGGCTGGTCAAAGGGATTTACACCAAGAACATAACCGCTAACGCCACAGCCCTTCTCAAAGAAATAAAGGAGCTGACCGATGTAGTACTCATCAAGTTTAGGCATTACGATACGGAGGTTAGGAACGCCACCGTCAACATGAGCAAGCAATGTACCGAGTTCAGCCATCTTGTTCACCTCATCTACGTGCTTACCTGCAAGGAAGTTAAGACCATCGAGGTTCTTCTCATCGGTAGGAACGACGAGGCTGTGATTCGTATTCTCTACAGAGATTACAGTTTCAAAGATTGTGCGCTCACCTTGCTGAATCCACTGACCCATAGAGTGAAGGTCGGTAGAGAAGTCTACAGATGCAGGGAAGATACCCTTGTTTTCCTTACCTTCAGACTCACCATAGAGCTGTTTCCACCACTCTGATACGTAGTGAAGTTTGGGCTGATAGTTTACGAGGATCTCAATCTTCTTGCCATCAGCATAGAGAGCATTACGTGTTGCAGCATAAACCGCAGCGATATTCTCCTCAAAGGGAACCTCGGGAGCAGTAGCAGCCTCCATATCAGCAGCGCCCTTTACCAATGCTTTGATATCAAACCCTGCAATAGCAATGGGAAGTAAGCCTACGGGGGTGAGCACAGAGAAACGGCCACCTACATTATCGGGAATAATGAAGCTCTTGTAACCCTCGTTATCAGCTGTTGTACGTGCAGCGCCACGCTTAGCATCAGTTACTGCTACGATAACCTTGCGTGCCACGTCGACACCGCGCTGATCTTCACACTGCTTCTTGAGCAAGCGGAAAGCGAGAGCTGTTTCTGTAGTTGTACCAGACTTAGAAATGTTGATAACGCCAAACTTCTTATCCTTAAGGAACTCGGTAAGTTCGAAGAGATAATCTTCGCTGATGTTATGACCTGCGTAAATGATTGCGGGATTATTGCCCTTGAGATAGCAGTGGAAGTTGTTGCTCAAAGCCTCTCTCACCGCACGAGCACCGAGATAGCTACCACCGATACCTGCTACTACCACCACATCGCACAACTCACGAAGAGTGTCTGCTGTAGCTTGAATATCGTTGAGATGCTCTTCGGTAATGCTTGAGGGAAGGTGAAGCCAACCCAAGAAATCATTACCGAGACCTGTACCCTTTTCAAGCATTTCCAATGCTTCTTGCACCTTAGGAGCGTAAGCCTTAACTGCACCTTCCGCAATAAACCCTGCGGTCTTATCAATGTTCAATGCAATATTTTTCATCTTTTATCTTTTTATATAATTATTATCTTATTGAATCTGTCAACAATTTGATTTCAATCACGGGCGATATGCGTTCATAGAGAATATTATACACGGCATCCACAATGGGCATGTTAACGTGATATTTTCGGTTGATCTCCTTGATACACTTAGTACCATAGTATCCTTCGGCCACCATCTCCATCTCAAGTTGAGCGCTCTTTACCGAATAACCTTTACCAATCATTGTACCAAACACACGATTACGGCTAAAGTTTGAGTAGCCAGTCACGAGCAGGTCGCCCATGTAAACCGACTCACTCACCACACGCTTGAGGGGATGCACGAAATCTATGAAGCGAGACATCTCCACCAACGCGTTACTCATGAGCACCGCCTGGAAATTATCGCCATACTTGAGACCACTACAAATACCCGCAGCGATGGCATATACATTCTTCAATACAGAACTATACTCAATACCTGTAACGTCATCACTCACAGTAGTCTTCACATAACTGCAATTAAGTTTCTGCGCAAAGCAGAGGGCATTATTACGGTCACTACATCCTACTGTAAGATACGACAAGCGCTCCAGCGCAATTTCTTCAGCATGACAAGGACCTGCGATAACTGCGATATTATCGTATGGCACGTGGTACTCCTTATGGAAATAATCCGACACCAACAGATTGTCTTCAGGAACAATACCCTTAATGGCGGTCACCACGAACTTATCATGCATCTTGGTTTTCACCTTCTTAAGATGCGACTTCAGATAGGGTGAGGGGGTAACAAACACCAATACATCACTTTCCTTTATTACTTGATTGATGTCTGATGAGAAATTGATGCGGTTCACATCAAAATGAACCGATGACAGATATCCTGGATTATGCCCCGTGCGCTTAAAATCCTCGATACGATCGTCACGACGCATATACCAGTTAATTGAATCCTCATTATTGAGAATCATCTTGGCAATAGCAGTAGCCCAGCTACCGCCACCCATAATTGCTACTTTACCTTGGGGAAAACTCATTTTTTATATTAGGAGTTCAGGTG
>JAEIGA010017172.1_pt1 | contig 11024 bp, 11 predicted proteins | sample 9270691 | NCBI WGS metagenome assembly JAEIGA01 (sample SAMN17057246, study PRJNA624740) | gut metagenome | biome: biome; isolation source: fecal sample | host: Bos grunniens | place: China: Xizang | collected 2019 | reverse complement strand
TGTCCACCTTTTTGGGTTCAGTTCGTTTAACACTAAATGTTCCGTTTTAAAAATTTTGTATTGAAAAACAACACTAGATGTAGAGTATAAGAATTTTATAGTATTGAAATAACCTTTTTCTACCGATAATCAATTTTTTTTACATTTGCATAAGATAAAAAAAATCCCCTTCCCAGATTAACCTGAAAAGGGGAAAATTTATTTCACAATGAAATTGTTATTTTTCAAAATAACAAAAGATTTTGCAGGAACAGAAGAAACTGTTGTTTCAGTATCTGCGATTGTGTAACCTTTTTCAGTTTTTTCTGAACTATCTAAGGAAATTACTTTTCCAGAAACATTTGATAAGTTCCAATCAACATTACTACTGTTGAAATAGATTTCAAAATCATCAACTGTATACTTTGTATTTCCATTAGTTTTGGAAATAACGACTGAATCATTATTTCCAAATGAATCTCGATTATCAGTTCTTAATTTTAGTAAACCTCTATAAGTTAAATAAACATCATAGAAATTGCTATCAGAATCTTTCATAGAAAAATCAATTGCATTACATTTATCAATGTTTTCCCAGAATTTTCCACCTTTTTTATCAGCTGCATAGCTATCAGGATTACCTTGTTTTGAACGACAGAATTCCTGACCTCCATTAATAAACGGTGTTCCTTGTGCTAAAATTACAAAAGCTCCTGCAAGTTTTTGCTGAGATTTTACAAGTTTCTTTTCAGTATCATTCATTTCGTCATATGATTTCCAAACATTAACAGCAGATGCATTATCATCATCTGTACCCTGAATTCCTGCTACTAATGATGATGATAATTTATCAAAAAGGGTAAAATTATCATGGCATTCAACATAATTCAAGAATCTACCAATTACATCTACTTTTTCTTTAGAACCACTTAATCCCATTGAAATAGAATCTAATTTTCCATCTTCAGATTTTGCAAAAACACCTTGCACTTCACCAAAATTAAAACCACCAAATTCTGGACCTTTGATTGCATTTCTATATGAATCATCAAAACATCCAACTCCATTTACAGTACCATCTGGTGAGGCATCATTAATATTTGATGTACTACACCCTTTTTGAACTTGAGAAGTTCCACCAGCCCAAGGTTCTCCATAGACCATTACATTTGGGTCAATTTCATATAATGCTTCATAAATTTCTTTCATAGTACTAGTTTCATGAAGTCCCATTAAGTCAAAACGGAATCCATTTATGTGGTAATTTTTCATCCAATGTTTTAATGAATCAATAACATAATTTTTTACCATTGCATGATTTGTTGCAACTTCATTTCCACATCCAGAACCATTTGAATAATTTCCCTGTGAATCCATTCTGTAGAAATATTTTGGCGCAGTCATATCATAAATAGAACCGTTACCTGTTCCTGCTGTATGGTTGTAAACAACATCCATGATAACTGCTATTCCTTTTTCATGGAAAGCTGAAATCATTTCTCTCATTTGGTCTGTTGCATCACTACCATTTTCCATGTTTTGTACATAACGGCTTTCTGGTGTATTCCAGTTGTATGGATTGTAACCCCAGTTATAAGCAGTATCATCTTCTGCGAAATCTACAGATCCTGTTGCTTCATTATATGTTCCAACTGATGTAACTGCATATTCAAACATTGGTAAAATCTGAACATGAGTAACACCTAAATCTTTTAAGTAATCACCAAAGCCACCATTTTTTACTGCATTAGCTATTTCCTTAAATGTTCCAGGAGTTTTTTTCATCATTGTTGGTCTAAAAGCTTGAGACCAATCAGTAATGTGCATTTCGTAAATAACTGCGTCAGAATATCTTTTTACTTCAGCTCCAGAATTACCAAAAGGGTTTGTATAAGATGCTTCATAGTTATTAGCAGAAATTTCTTCAATAGCCGATGCTGTTGAATTTTTTGCTGCTGATTTAGCCCAAATATCACATACATCGTACTGAACATTGTTATTCATAAATGAATATTTATAGTATTTATTTGAACCAACTTCTGAACTTACATCTGCTGTCTGCCAAGTACCATCAGAGTTTCTTGTCATATCAATTGTTTTTGCAACTTTATATGTACTACCAGTAGTTTTTGAAGCATCTTCAAATAACAAAACTTTAGCTGTTGAAGCAAAAGGTGCCCAAGTTTTAAATACACCATTTTTGTATCCAAATGAAGAAACATCATCTACAGTAAACCATTCATCAATTAATGAAGAACTAAAATTAGCAATTCTTTTATCTGTGCCTTTTTCATCAGTATACTGAACATAAACAGTGCCTTTATCTTTTAAATTTGAGTTAACAGTGATAGAAGTATTAGTAACTGATGTTACTGAAATTTCTGTTATTCCGTCTGATTCAAATACCTTTAAATTTTCAGTATCTAATTTTATACCTTTTATTGTTGGAGTAATTGTGTTTTCAGCAGTAATTAAAGCACTTGCTAATCCAGAAGGTTCAATAGTACAGTTTTTGTCTATATAAATTTTTCCACTGCCATTTTTTAGGAAGATTTCATTATACTTTCCTGGAAAAACATAAATAACATCAGAACTACCGCTTAATTTTGTTGTGCCTTCTCTAATTATAAATCCAACCTGCTGAGGAGAATCTAACATTTTTATATCTGCATAAACAAAATCACCGTTCTTTCCAGTAATTTTAAATCCACCGTCAGCATCTCCCCATGATACACAATGAACAGTCTCACTTGGGTCGAAATCATTCCAAATCCATAAGTTATCTGCATTTGTTGATAACGTATTAATTCTTAAATACCCATCTGCAACTGGAGCAAGATTAGGATCTGTAAAATATTCTTTTTGTACTTCAGGTGAAGGAGTTTTTCCATTATCATCTCCTGTACCTTCTGAAGCACAACCAACAAAAATTACAGAAAAAACTGTAATTAATGCCAAAAATGTTTTTAAAACATTCTTTTTCATTTTTCCTCCATGATTATCAATTGATAACCTTATTTTTTCTCTCCAAAGACACTTTTTTGTAAAAAAAAAGAGCCTGTAAATAAAATTTACTAATGCAAATTTTACTTACAGGCTCTTTTGACTTTAATAATTTTGCTTAAATTATTTTATTTCCGTATTCATAAATTGTATCACTTGGTAAATCTATATATTCATTCCAATAAATACATGTTCTACTTAAATCTAACTGAACATTTTGATATAAACCTTGAATATTTCTTAAATCATCATATCCTGGTAATGAAGAAATATCTTCTTTCATATCATAATGAACTCTTACATTATCATCAAATACTACATCAAGAATGTAATTTTCCATTGGAATAACAGACTTTACTCTAGGAATCATATAAACCTTCTTTATTAAAGTTGAAATAATTATTCAAGAGGTGGCAATTTAATTAATTTTTGTGAATCCCACATCTTAAGTAATTCCGATTGATTTTTTTCTAACCATTCAAGAACAAGACTTTTTGCTTTTGATGGTAAATCACCTTCTATCATTTCTAAACTTTGAAGATTAAAAATACCAATATGTTCGCCATAAAGTGCATGAATATGACTTGGTTCATGTTCTTTTGGTTTAAAAAACATCTTAATTACAATTCCATAAAATCTACAAATTTCAGGCATCATACCCTCCTACAAGATGTATTACCTTAATTTTAATCAATTTTATATGAATTTCCAAGCATTTTTTTATGAACAAATTTTGATAAAATCAAAATAGCTTGTAAGTAAAATTAAATTGTCAAAGACCAACAGCGCAACCGTTGAGTTGCATTAGAAAACTTAAACGCTTTCTATGTTGCGCCACAGTTTTGTAAATCAAAACTGTGCGTTTTTTTCAGATATATTCTGAAAACTTAGAATTTTTTCAGCCTTGCGCATCTATTTTGCGTAAGCAAAATAGATAGTGATTTCTGAAAACTTATGACAAAAATTGTTAGTGTTTCAGAAATCACTTCTGTTTTTGTTAACAATGTGTGTCATGCTGAACTCGTTTCAGCATATCCTTCACATTCGGAATCTCCCTATAAATCTAGAATAACAAAACTAATCAGACCACCGATTTTGATTTTTAAGTAAATTATGAAAATCAAAAAGTGATTTGTTTATTCCTCTTATTCCCGAAATTTTTTCATATTTTATTGATGAAATGTCCTTAAATATTTTTGGATTATCTTCAAGAACTTTATTCATACAAATTAATATTTTACAAATGTAAGCTTCATTTACTGTAAATTCTTTTTTAATTTTTCTTCTTAGTGAAGGACTATCTTTTGCACATGAATTTAGTTGCCAGAAAAAATAACTTAATAATCTTCGCTGATTATGTAATTTTGAAAATTTATCTTCCTCTAAATTTTTACTTTCTTTTGAGACATTTTCTTTTTTTTGTGAATATAATTTGTTATATTCAATTGCAATTAAATCAATATTTGATTTACAAGTTTCCACATAAAAATCAATGACACCTTGTAATGCTTCTGCATAATCATTCCCCATATATTCCTGAAGAAGATTTTCATAGCGTTGATTTTGCATAATACGAACAGGAATACGCCATGCAACTACTAGAGAGAAAACGGATAATATTGTTTGAATTATTCCTAATTTATCGCTACATTCCATAACTACAAATCCTTAATGGCTTCTATTGCAGCGATTAGCACTTTTGCTTGTTGGTCAGATGATGTTATGGATTTTATTTTATCATCTTCATAAACAGTGTTTGTTTTAGAAATACTTTCAAATTTTAAACTTTCGATGATTTTTTTTAAGTTTTCTTGTTTTTGCTCTTTAATCAATTTTTTGGAATTAATAATATGTATAAAAGAAAATGTAGATGTAATAAATAAGAGAAAAAAAGTTGAAAATATATAATATAAAATTAAATTTGTATTATCTGCATTATTTTTATTTATTAGATATAAAATTATGGGTAGTAAAAGTAAACCTAGAATTAAAAGGCTATCTAAAATTTTACATAAAAATTTACAATTATCATTACAAATTTTTACTACATTTTTTGATTTATCAGTATAGTTTTTATTAAAATAAATATTAGAAAATCTTTTATTATTAAATATTTTTATAAATTGAGCATTATTTAATGCTTTTTTAAAATCTTTTTGTATTTCTTTAAAAGAATTTTTTATATCATCATTATTATTATTATGTGCATATGTATACCATTCATTATATTGTTGACTTATAAACGTTTTTCCAGTTTTATCTTCTAAATAGTTTTTAATGAATTTATTTAATTCAATATCATCAGTTTCAATATGTAAATTAACTTTTCCATCTAAGTATTCGTAATGTATAGAAGGAGGTAATTTTTTAGAAGCCTGTACATAAAACCAATTTTCCTTATTGTTTTTGTTCATTATTTTCAAACAATTCCTGAATTTTTTATTAAAAAAAATTTCCATTTCTGATTTTAATTTTCGAATATCTATTTTATCATCCATATCTAGCATTCCTTTTTTTTATATAAATTGAATTAATTTACTTCACCTGTTTCAAATGAATAAATAAGTGACTCAATTTTGTCTCTAATTTCAAGAAAAGAGTTCCATAAATCCTCTTCAGAATTAATTTGTTTATTGAAAATAAATGTTGCTTTTTGATAATCTGTTTTATTATTTATTTTTTTTAATAAATTTTGATTATTTTCTATATAGCTGGCAAAAACTTCTGCAACATTTGTTTTTCTAATTTCAATATGAAAATAAATATATTCGCCATTAAATTCATAATGAATAAAATCTTTATAATTATTACCTGCTTGTACATAAAACCAATTTTTCTTAGAATCGTATTTATTGGACTTATAGATTTTATTTGGAAATTCATCTTTACAAAATTTCTCAAACTCTTCTTTTAATTCTCTAGTTACTTCTAATGCCATACAATCTCCAATTTAATTTATTGCTGTATGCTTTAAATTAGATATATCTGTAAAAGTCTTATTCCCACACAAAAAATCTTCAATTAATTTTTTATTTTCAATGGATAAAGTTAATGAGGATAAAATTGCACAATCTAAAGATTTTGGTATAATAAACCACCCACTTACAGGATATCCATTTTGGCAATTAAACCAACGAATTCCTAAATGTGGAGTATCATCAAATATTAATCCAGCTAAAGCCCATTCTTCTGTATTATCAATAGCAATAACTTTTACATTAGTAATGCGATTATTAGTAATTTGCTCTAATTCTGTAATATTCATAAATTTTCTCCTTCTTTCTCTTTGCTTTTTATATATGGAATAACTATATTTTTTATCCAATTGGAGAAGCACTCGATTTGCTCTTCGCTAGTTTTGTGATTTATATCATCTATATTTAGTGATTCAGGATATGAATTCTCTTCTTTGCACCAAAGCCAAATTTTACTTTCATTATCATTATCAACATACCCAATCCAATAATGATTTTTAACTTTTTCTTCTATCTTATTTTTTATATAAAATCCAATACCATCTTTAGTTTCGTAACGATAATATAAACAGAACTCCCTATCATTTACTTTTTCCCAAGCTTTTTTTAATACAGATAGGAATGCATGATTATTTTTTAGTGATTGTTTTAGAATATCAATGTCAATTTTTTCAACAGAATAATTTTCTTCTACAAATTCATTTTGACTATCTTTAGCAAAAGCATTTAATTGATTTAACCATTCTTTATTTCCTTTCCAATTATTTTCTTTTGCATTAATAATTGGATAATTTTTATATTCATCTTGATGAAATGAATACCATTCATTCATAAGATTCCAAAGATTATCACCAGAATTATTTCCTAACCAATTAGCAACTTCCAAAATATTTCCATTCTTACGTAATCTTTTTTTGTTATCAAAGAAAGGGACATCTATAATTTGAAATGAATTAAATTCTACTGAGATTTTATTATTAGAAACAGAAGAATCTTTATCTAGAGAAATATCTTTCTTAATTATTAAACCAGAAACAATATTAATAAAGGTAATCAAAAATCCAATAAAGCAAACCCATTCATTAAAAGTACTTAACAAAAACTCTGTTTTAGAATTTTTAAAATATGATATTCCTGGAATAATTAATAAACTAAATAATGATAAGATTATAAATAAAAATATTTTAAAATATTCCTTCCCATAATACAAATTTTGAAAATAAGTGTATAAAGTTTTAATGTTTATAAAAAAAACTATAAGAATAAAAATAAACAAGAAAATAGGATCTTTTATTAGATTTATTCTTATAAAAATATCAAAAGAATTTAGTATAAATAAAAGTATACTTACACCAACAAAAATATAACTAAATATATTTCTCATCTTATTTACTCCATTTTTATGTTAATATTAAAAAAATTGATTATTTTTTATTCAATATGGAATAACGTAAATTGACTTTTACTTATCTTAGATAAAATCTCTGAAATAAAATCAACAAGATTATTAAAATATTCCTTTATATCATCTTCTTCTAAAATAATTTCTTCGCCTTGTTTCCATTTGTTGTTACATTTTGCTAGTTTGTTATCAACAAAACCACTATGTTTAACACAGTTATTAAGCAATCTTAATTCATTATATTTTTGATAATTTAAAAGAGTCGTAAGATCTAAGCTATATTTTTCTTCAAAATACTCTTTTAAGTTATTGATTGATAAATTATCTTTTAATAATAATTTTCTAAAAGATTTCTCAGTAAAACTGTAAATAATAACAGCAAGATAGTTATATATAGTTTCAGAAAGAAAATTAAATTCACATATTTTACTATCATCAAAATCAAATTGTTTTAATTGTTTGTATTCATTAATCAATATTTTATTCAATTCAGTTTTTTCATTTTTTATTATTTCAAATATTTTCTTTATAAAATCACGCAAATTATTATACGAAACTTCAATTCCAAAACATGTAAAAAAAATATTACAGTCCATTAAAACAATCCTTTTCACATCACACAAAAAAAGCTAGGGATCAAGAAATTAATCCCAAAATCCCTAGCTTAGAAATTTATTCAAAGAATAATTTTAATTATTTTGCTGTAACAGTTATTGTTACAAAATCACCACTTGCATCAGGAACAATTGTCATAACATAAGTAGTACCAATTGATAATCCTGTCAAAGATGGATTGTCCGTTCCACAGTCACCTTTATAGAAAGCAACCCCTGTACCATCAGCAGCGATAGTCTGAGGAGAAGAATCAGTTGCACTAACACAAGGATATCCTACTGACCAATCTCCAGTTGCTAATTTAAATGCCAATGTTTCACCAATTGCTTCAAATTCAACTGAATATTCAGTTTTATCTCCGTTCGCAGTCAATTGTAATCCATCACCATAGCCATCCATCTCATTTTTTAATACAAAATTATCAAGAGGTCCAGCTGTATTTACAACTGCTTTCTTCAAAGATACTTTACAAGAGATTGATTTAGTAGTAGGATCATCAATTCTTACAGTAATAGTATAAACTGATGCTATTTCCAAACCCTTTAATTGTACATGTGAAGGATCTGGATCATTAGAATAAACCATAGCAACAAAATCATCTCCAACATTTGCAGTAGCTGCATCTGCTAAATTGTCTGCTTTAGTAAGATAACCACACCATCTTGTTGTCCATGAACCAAATACTTCTTGTATAGAAAATTGTCCACTTGTATCTGCAGCTGTAAAATCATAAGTATATGTTGTATCATTTACTTTTGTCATTTTAGCAGCTGTCCAACCATTGATTGTTCCAATAATACCAGCTTGTCCTAAAATTGTTGTATCAGCTTTTATATCATCATGTAAGTCGCCAGAACAGCTAGCAAAACCAAAAAGCATAGCAGCTGCTGCGAATACTGAAAGTAATTTTTTCATTTATATCTCCTATAAAAGTCAAATGACTTTTAATTTATTAGGAAAGTTTGCAACGCAAACTTCATACTGAACTTTTTATAATCAAAGTTCTGGCAGCAATATTACTACTGCCAGATATATTTGATTTCGCTTTCAGTTTTATAAATTAGATATCCCAGCGGATACCAACGCGCATTGCTGCACGTCCGTCATACCAATCAACAGGATCAATATCACCATATTTAGACTCTTTTGCCCATGAACCATTTACGTTAGAACGATCCATGTTAAGAGCGTCCTGTCCGTCACCGAAGTGTTTGAATGGATCCATGTTGTATACGAACTGAGCATATACTGTTGGTTTTTTCATAGCTTTGAACTGTTTTGAAACACCTACAGCAAATGCAAATGGGTTATTTGCATCAGCGTTGAATGGATTATCAGCAGAAAGTGTGTTTTCTGTTTTGATACCAATAGCAGCGTTTACTGTCCAGTCATCTTTCAAAGATACTTTACCAACTAATGTATTGAATGCTTTTACAGCGTTAGATAAATCAAATCCGTAGTAAATATTTACACCTTTAATAAGGTCTGAATATTCAGGTTTCATGCTGAAAGAAGCACCAGCAAATTTTACACGGAAGTTAGAATCAGATGTTGCATAATATTTTTCTGCATCATTGTAGTTACAGAAGTTCATATCTGCATAAGCACCGAATGTCATAGAATCAACATCCATTGTGTATGTAACTGCTGGTTTGAGTGTAAGTTCCATACCACTGTCAATACCGAGCAATGGTCTCATGTGAGCACCACATCTATCCATATACCATTCTTGAGCATTAGCTGCATAACCAACAACTGTATCAGATGTTGCATCTAATTTTTCAAGTGGCATTTCGATTGTAGCACCAAGTTTAACGTTAAGAGCTTCCATTGGATTTACAGAAGCATCAAGAGCGATTCTCTGGCTGTTTAATACACCAAGTTCTTCAGAAAGATCGAATGTACCATCGTCATGGTTTTCACGTAAATAAAGCATAGAAGCCTGAGCACCACGCAAGCGATATTCAGCGTTTACAGACCAAGTATCAGCTTTGAAACCAACACGAGCGTTAGCAGCCATGTTCTGGATACCATCGAATTCACCTGAACGGTAGAATACATCTGTTGAATATCCGAAGTAGTCTGTTGTGTTGTTAGCTGTTGCAGCAACAATTTCTGCTGAACTCATCTGGTGTGTAGCAACTAATCCCTGAAGTGCAACACTTAACTGACCAGCATCTGTATTGAATGTAGATTTAGCACCAAGGATGAAGTCGTGTTCAACTGGTTTGTCGAACATAAGTCCGTCATACATACCGTTTGACTGGAAGTCGATTACCCAGTCGTTGAATTTAGCACCAACCCAACCCCAGTAACCGTATTTGTTACCTTTACGGTCAGCAGTTTTGTTAGGAGCAAATCCGATATCGAAAGTAACACCAGTAGCTTCTTCAAGAGCAGCAACAGCTTTAGAACCTAATGTGAACTGGTTGAAACCACCAACGTGCTGGTAACCTGCATCCCAAGAAGAACAAATTGTTGTCCAAGTGATAGCATTACGAACATCAGGTTTAGCATAGTTGAAACCAGTCATAAAATTGATATAAGGAGTATTAAAACCAAATTTAAGATGTCCAAGGAATGGATTTGATCCAGGACCAGCACCAGTTCCAACATTGTCATTAGTTTTTGCTAAATAAGCAACAGGATTCATAAGAAGTCCGTTAACAAGACCTTTAAGACCATCTTCCCAAGAAACTAATTCATCACCAAATTTATCTTTACGATAGATATAATTTAATTTATCAGCTTCATTACCAGCATAGTCTTCCATTTCTTTTTCAGCTAAAGCAATTTCGATGTAAACAGGGCAGTTAGGTAAGAAGTTACCAACAAATTTGTTGTAAGATTTCATACCGAAAGTAACGCTATCGAGGTCGAAACCTTTTTTTGATGCATCAGTAACACTCTGTGTCAAGTAGTTACCTTGAAGTCCAATCATAGACCAGCTAACGAAATTAATTTTAGCTTTAGCAGCGCCGTTATCATCGCCGCCTAGTAAATCAGCGATAACAACGTGAGAGTTTTTACCGCCAAAGCCGTCATCAACG
>JAEIGA010017171.1_pt1 | contig 11024 bp, 13 predicted proteins | sample 9270691 | NCBI WGS metagenome assembly JAEIGA01 (sample SAMN17057246, study PRJNA624740) | gut metagenome | biome: biome; isolation source: fecal sample | host: Bos grunniens | place: China: Xizang | collected 2019 | reverse complement strand
GGTTGTACCTACGATGCCGTACTGGGTCAAATCTAATTGTTTCATTGTTTAATTAAAAAGGTTATTTAGTTGTTATTTTTATTTTCGGTTATTGGGTATTGGTTATCGGCTATCGGATAAGCCGTAAAAAATGCCCTACTTTTTCGGGTACAAAATTACTACTATTTTTTGAGATGGGCAAATTTTTCGGCATTTTATTGCTATTTTGCCACTTTCATATTACAAAAACACAAAAAACATGCTATAAAACATATTTTTTCGTCAAAATATTTGGTGGGTATGAAAAAAAGCAGTACCTTTGCACCGTGTTTTTCATGGTATTAGATTTAAGGTTAAGTAAAGATTGGGTTGTCGGGATGACAATCCTTCTTTTTTTTATATATATTCTTGCCTCTAACCTCTAACCTTTCTCCTTTAACCTCCAAAAAAATTGCACATGTGCATTTTTTTATACCTTCGAGGACACCCTACCCTCGAAGCTACACTAAAAAAATGTAGCCTATGACAATAAAAACGATTTTTTCTTGTTCATATACATTTTTTTTTGTACCTTTGCAGTCGCAATGGAAATGCGTTATGATAAACAGGATTTGCAGCAAGCGCTGAAGGTGTTGCGTGAGGGTGGCGTGATACTATATCCCACAGACACAGTTTGGGGGATAGGATGTGATGCAACCAACCCAGAAGCCGTCGCGCGCGTGTACGAGATAAAAAGGCGTATTGACTCTAAAGCGATGCTCGTACTATTGGATGGAGCAGGCAAGTTGCAAGGGTATATGCAGCAAGTGCCTGAGACAGCTTGGATGCTATTGGAAGCTGCAGAAGGGCAACGACCCATGACCATTATCTATCCTAACGCACGCAATATTGCGCCAAACTTATTGGCAGAAGATGGTAGTGTAGGTATTCGTATTACCACTGAAGTTTTCAGCAAAGCCCTTTGTGAACAGTTGCGCCGACCTATTGTATCTACTTCGGCTAATGTCAGTGGTGAACCAGCCGCTAAAACATTCCAAGAGATCCAACCTGAAATACTTGACGCTGTGGATTATGTATGCTTATATCGCCGTAATGACCACACGATTCATCAGCCATCATCTATCGTCAAGATAGATGAAAAAGAACGTATAACCATTATTCGCTCATGAACTTCTTGACCCAATACCGCAGGCAACAACTCGCATATATCTGTGTAGATATATTGTCATCTCTGTTAGTGTGGGTGGCATTTTTGGGCTTCCGCTGGATGGTACATGAGGGCAAAGTATTCAGTGTGGATACCATGTTGGTTCCTATATTCGATTTCTATCGCCCATTGGTTTTGTATCCTATAGGATGCTTGATCATACACTATTTATCTGGATATTACATTCGACCTATTCGCAAAGATTATGCCCAAGAGTTTCGTGCAACCATGTTGTCGGCATTGCTGATTGCGTTGGGGGCATTCTTTGTCATCATCATTGACGACCCTGTAACCAGTTATCGCAACTATTTTACCTCTTTGTTGGTGTTGATGTTGTTGCAGTTTGTATTAAGTTATATCCCCCGTGTATTACTGACAACCATATTGCAGCGTCATTTATCTCCAACTCCCAGACGTTATATCCTTCGCTCAACCAAACAAATAGAGGAATTTAAGCGTAGCCAACAACTGAAGGCGTACGATGAGGTGGTAATTAACTTGTCGTCCTCTGCCAAGGAAAAAGATATATACAATATTATTAATCAGTTATACCCATACGGAGTAGAAATTGCCATTCAACCTCGCCTCTATGATATGCTTACAGGCGCTGCCAGTATCAAAGAAGTGGAAGATATGCCATTGGTACGAATCACGGAGCACAAAATGAGCGATAGTCAGTTGTGCATGAAACGTGCTTTTGATGTAATCGTAGCTTCGGTATCCATGTTGCTATTGTCGCCACTCTACATTTTGTTGTTCATATTGGTTTGGAGTACTTCTAAAGGTCCAGCTATTTATCGTCAAGAACGTATCGGTTTGCATGGTATCCCATTCAAAATATTGAAGTTCCGTACAATGCGCTACGATGCCGAACTTAATACTCCTATGCTGAGTGCAGATAATGACTCGCGTATCACGCCATTGGGTGCCATTTTGCGTAAGTATCGTTTGGATGAGTTGCCACAGATGTGGAATGTGTTGAAAGGCGAGATGTCCGTGGTAGGGCCACGACCAGAACGCAGATATTTCATCAATCAAATTGAACAACAAGCCCCATATTACTGTCTGCTATACAAGATTCGACCAGGTTTGACGAGTTGGGGACCTGTCAAAGTGGGCTACACCGATACGATTGAAAAGATGATTCAACGCCTCAACTACGACATTGTATATGTAGAAAATATGTCGTTGCGACTGGATTTCAAAATATTGTTCCACACAATAGGCGTTATCCTTGATGGAAAAGGAAAATGATAAATACGCATTAGCACTATGACATACGATCAAGCAATAAAACGCATCGAACAGATTGTTAGCGAATTAGAGCAATCCGAAGCTATAAGCATGGACACCTATCAATCCAAGGCAAAGGAGGCAAAAGATTTGCTAACTTTTTGCCAACAGCAACTCACCGATTGGGAGAATAAGATGAACGATGTCGTCCTGCCTATAGAGTAATGCCTAAGTGTTACTTATCCCAAGACATACTTGTAGATAGGCGTTTCGTAGTATTGCTATGGAATAAGCGAAGATCTTGCTCCAAACTGTCGTTCGGCAACGTGAATGGCAGGTCGCCACGCAGATAATCTACGGTCGGAACACAGTAATAATTGCGACGTTCGTTCATCAGCGAGCCCTTGTGTACATACACAGGAATGAAATCAATCGACACTATTTTGTGCGTTTCGCGGTCAATATCTACTGTGGTCATGATGCCTCCGTTGGAGTCCTCCCATCGTTGGTTGCTAATCAGATTGCCCAGCGCATACACCACAGGAACTTTTCGCCCGTCTGCAGCAGTGAGTATGCCATGGTCTTGCACCACATGTGGATGCCCACCTATAATCAAATCGATACCCAAATCAGCCAACCATTGTCCAACTCCTTGTTGATAAGCATTATGCTGCAATTGATATTCTGTGCCCCAATGGATATACATGATACGCATATCTATGGTGGTATCCTTTAGGCTATTCGCCAAATCTATCTCCAACTGCTCTGTCTCGATATAGTTCACATTGGTCGGCCATACAGGCACTAAGCCATTGGTGCCATAGGTAGCATTGAAGAGTGCAATCTTCATATCATCAATATGGATAATCAGCGGATACTGCTTGCGACGTTCCGTAGTATCGCGGTACGCACCCATATTGGGATAAGGCGATAGTTTCTTGAGCGTGCGTAGCATACCTTTCTTGTCGCCATCCAGGATATGATTATTTGCCAAAGCAAAAATCTGAAAACCTGCGTCTGCTAAGGCATATAAAAAGGCATCGGGTGTACGGAACTTGGGATAACCGCCATAGGGCTTTCCCGATAACGTCGTTTCGAAATTTACCACACTCACATCAGCGTCTGCTAAATAAGGACGCAAGTAGCGGAAGTTAGGTTCATAGTCATATTGACGATTCTTGGCATCCCAAGCCCACTTGAATTGTACAGAGTGTTGCATCGCATCGCCCGCAAAGAGAAGGCGCACATAATGACGCGTGGAATCTTTCAATGGAAAAGAATGGTGACTCTGCGCATACATATTGGGCGACAGTATGTACCCAAACCCGATGGTCAGGATGGTCAATAGGTGTTTCATGGTTTTCATATATAATGTGTTTTAGGGTTAGTTATCGGTATTTGTTTTCAGTAATATCGTCCAACATGGAAAGGTAACTCTCATAGCGCGAGAAAGCTATTCTACCATCTACAACTGCCTGATTGACAGCGCAGCCAGGCTCGTTAATATGCACGCAATCCGAATACCGACATTCGCGACTAATAGCGAATATCTCGCGAAAATAATGCCCCATCTCTTGGCGCTCCATATCCAACATACCAAAACCTTTGATGCCTGGCGTGTCAATAATCCAAGAGGTTTCGTTGAGCGGATACATCTCGGAGAATGTGGTGGTGTGCATACCCTTGTGGTGAGCAGAAGATATAGCTCCCGTTCGAGCAATATCCTTACCCAGAATAGCATTCAGCAAAGTCGATTTACCTACACCCGAGTTACCCGAAAGTAGCGTAATACGATTCTGGAATACTTCTGCCAACTGCTCTTTGAGCACTGCTACATCGTTTTTTGCTGAGATGGCATAGGTAGGATAATCTAACGATTCGTATAGTTGGCGAAGGGCAGAAAGTGTTTGGAGTTCCTCCTCGTTGAGCAGATCGATCTTATTAAAAATCAAACACGCTGGTACGCGGTATGCTTCGCAAGTCGCCAAGAATCGATCAATGAAGGTTGTGGAAGTTTTAGGGTGATTGATAGTCACAATTAATGCAGCCATATCCACATTGGCCGCCAATATATGCGAGGCGTAACTGAGGTTGGTGCTGCGGCGAACGATATAGTTTTTACGGTCATATAGTTCGGTAATCCAATTGGTACCATCCTCAGCCTGTGCTATTTCCACATTATCGCCAATCGCTACAGGATTAGTAGAACGAATACCACGGATACGGAAATTACCTTTTACATGACATTCCACCATTGTACCATCAGGAAGATACACACCGTAACTTGTACCAGTCGATTTGATTATTAAGCCTTTCATTGTATTGTGTAGAGTTGTATAGTGTAGTATAGTGTAGAGTATTTAAAATGCTTCTGTAGCAGTGAGGTAGAAACTATATGCATTGATGTTGCCCCATCGTGGATCAACATTGCTGCGGGCGACATCCAAGCGGATATTCACTTTCGCTTTGTTGATAGTGGCCCGTAGTCCGATACCGTATCCCACTTTAGGAATAGCCCAATGCCAATTGTGGTAGTCATATACATCGCCTATACCTGCGAATACAGCAGCGCGGAAAATGCTCCAAATGGGTATGCGCAATTCAGCTTGCAGAGCCATCATAATATCATCACGAAACATATCACTATTCACTCCGCGCAAACCGTCTTGTCCACCCAAGCGTGGCAACATGGGATACATAGTGATATGCGAAATGAAGAGTGGAGATAGCATCATTTGCGCCTTCAACTGCCATGCTATTATGAGGTTATGTGGTAGTGCGATATATTGTCGTAGGTCGGCGGATAGCAGGCCATTGATGGTAGATTGTTGTCCCTCGGGGATATCCACTTTGTTGGTCAAAGCTGCAGCAGCAGAGAGTTTGAAGAAAATGCCTTGAGTAGGGTAGAATACATTGTCGCGCGAATCGTATAGTCCTACTGCACCCAATGCTGTTTGCACCAATGGACTGGGCGTTTTGTATGTATCGGCAATATTGTATTGGGCAATGAGCATATCTAAGATTGGACCTGCGGACCAATTTTTGCCAATGCTGATAGGTGCCTGCAGGTTAAGGTAGCCTCGTTGCATTTGATAGTGCGTGCCCTTGCGTAGCATGCCTATACCCGTATTGCCCTCGTTAGCAAAATGCGAGTCACGATAGGTGCCATAGTAGGTGGCAGGTCGGTCGCTATAGCCTGCACGGAATTGGAGTTGCCACTCTCTCGCCTTTCGCCTCAGCGCTGTCCCCGAAAACGCTCGTGGCGTTTTGGGGTGCTCTTCGCCTTTTGCCTTAAAATACAAATTGCCTTGTGCATTAATGTACCACTGGTGTTTGAGCGAATAGGTGCCATCTAACTGCACAATCGAAGTACGTTCTTGATGGGGCAGGCGAAAGTAGCCTTGGGCTGCTGCTCCAAATTCCCATGTGGATTCTGGTGAGTAATTTACCACAGGGATACCCATCGCAGGCAGATTGAGCAAACTATCTAAACAAATAGCATGAGACATTGGTATGAGCAATGTCCATGCTATTGTTAGTATGAGTGATCGCAGACGCAATAAATCAAGGTTAAAGGCTAAAGGTTAAAGGCTAAAGGCTGGGGGTACGCGGCTCTGCCGCTATTTCGTGCCTCTCGCCTAATCGCCTCATTGCCTCATCGCCTAAACTTACACGGTCATGATCTCTTTCTCTTTCTTAGCGTAGATCTCGTCCACTTGCTTCACGTACTTGTCGTGCAGCTTTTGTGCATCGCTCTCCGCATCTTTCTCTGCATCCTCTGGCAGACCCTCTTTGATTTGCTTTTTGAGGGTATCAATAGCGTCGCGACGAGCGTTACGAATGCTCACTTTGGCATTCTCTGCCTCGCCCTTGCATTGCTTAGCCAGTTCCTTACGGCGCTCCTCGGTCAATGGAGGGATGGAGAGGCGAATACTCTCACCATTGTTGCTGGGAGCCAAACCAACGCTGGAATTGATAATTGCACGTTCTATTTCGGCAATCATCTTCTTCTCCCATGGTTGGATTTGGATAGTACGCGCATCAGGGGTGGTGATGGTAGCCACATTCGAAAGAGGGGACATTTGTCCGTAGTATTCTACTTTGACCACATCCAATATGCGTGCACTGGCCTTACCCGCGCGGATACGCGCTAAAGCATCATCAAGATACATCACCGCAGATTCCATCAGTTCCTCTGCGTCGTTCAAAATTTGTTTTGGTTCAATCATATTTGTGTTGTTTAGTATTGTTTAGGGTTGTGCAGGATTGTGTTGTCACACTATACCATCCTATACCAAGCCTATGGTTTGACAAGCGTTCCTATTTGTTGTCCATTCATTACTTTCTCCAGATTACCCACTGTGTCCATGTCAAATACATAGATTGGCATATTATTCTCGCGACACATGGTGATAGCGGTCAAGTCCATGACTTTGAGTTTCATGTCCAATACCTCATCATAGGTAATATGAGTAAATTTAGTAGCATTAGGATCTTTCTCTGGATCAGCGGTATAGATACCATCTACGCGTGTACCCTTCATCATGACATCTGCCTTGATCTCAATCGCGCGAAGCACCGAAGCCGTGTCTGTGGTAAAGTATGGATTACCTGTGCCACCTGCAATGATAACCACAGTGCCTTTTGACATCAGTCGCAACGCTTTATCAGTGGTATACAACTCGCCTATTGGCTCCATGCGTACACTGGTCATAACGCGGGATTTCTGACCGATAGCCTCCAAAGCCGAGCAAAGCGCCAACGAGTTGATTACGGTAGCCAACATACCCATTTGGTCTCCTTTCACACGATCGAATCCCTTTTGTGCACCACTCAAACCGCGGAAAATATTGCCACCACCTATTACAATAGCTACTTCCACACCCTTATGACATATCTGCTGAATTTGGTGCGCATAGTCAGCAAGGCGTTGTTCATCTATACCATAACCTTTGCTGCCCATTAAGCTCTCACCCGAGAGTTTCAATAGTATTCGTTTGTACATATAAACCTCCTAATTTAGTAATTCGCTGCAAAATTAGTAAAAAAAATACACATATGCAAGAATTGGTTTACTTTTTTTGCATATTTACATTTTTTTTTGTACCTTTGCAGAGTGTTTTTGTTTTGTAGATGAAACAGATTATTAATAGATATTACTACCGCGTGGCAGGACATTTGTTTGCTGTAGAATATAGCAACGATATCTTGACAGGATTGCTCAGCAATTACACTCCTTTTGTTGAACCTACTTCTCACGATGCTACACCCATCTTTTCTCTACGCATAGAGCGCGATGGCTTGCTCGCTGAGGAGCAACGCCTTGCGTACAAGCATATCTTTACGGATAATAGCGAAGAGGATATGCCGAGGATAGAGGTATATCAGGCAAAAGATGATGAACAATGGTTAATGCGTGTTTCGCAAATAGCCAACTCGCCTATATGCTGCGAGTTGCAAGCGGATAAGTATTTCACGCAGGCAGTATTGCATATCACCGCCGAATACAAAGATTTGCGTTTCTGCATAGACAATGCACTCATGCTCATGTTTGCCTTCCGCACCGCTCCCCTCATGACCTTAGAGATGCATGCGGCGGTGGTTGTAAAAAAAGCAACTAAGGGCGAAGATTTGGGGTATCTCTTCCTCGGACATAGCGGTACGGGCAAATCCACCCATGCACGCCAATGGTTGCAGGCTTTTCCAGATGCATGGCTACTCAATGATGACAATCCTATCCTTCGTGTGATGGAAGATGGCGAGGTGCGTGTCTATGGCTCACCTTGGAGTGGAAAGACCCCTTGTTATATCAATACGCACGCGCGAGTAGGTGGTATCATCAAACTCAGTCAAGCTCCCTACAACCAACTCCAACTACTAACGCTGCCACAAGCCTATGCATATATGCTATCCTCTGCCTCTGGTCTAAAGATGGATCGCAATATGGCGGATGATATGTACAATAGTATCAAACATATCATCACACATGTGAGGTGCTACCACTTGGATTGCCTGCCTAACACCGAGGCGGCAGAACTGTGTTTGCAGGGAATAAGCAACAACCAGTTAGACTAATTACTCCAATCAGAAGATTATGGAAAAAAGCAACGATATATTGATTCCCGAATTCGAGCGTTTAATTAAGGGAGGTCATATGGTGGAGTTCATACCACGCGGCGTCAGCATGCGTCCGTTTATTGAAGGTGGTCGTGACAAAGTCATTCTTAGAACTTGTAAGGAACCCAAAGTGGGTGTCATCGTACTTGCTAAGGTGAACAACTCGTTTGTGCTGCACCGTATCTATAAAATTAAAGGCGAAGATATTATCCTACAGGGCGATGGTAATCTACGCGGACAAGAGCTATGCCATACTGAAGATATTATCGGTCGCGTAGTACGCCTAAAGGGGCGACAAGGACAGTATAAACGCCTTACTAAAGCGCGGATATGGCGACACACACCTGTATTCATCAAATGGTTCGTCCTTAAAATCTATAGTAAGATAATCAAACTGCAAAATATTATATATGAGAACTAAAAAGGGATTTCGCCTCCGTGAATTGGGCGGTGATTACATACTCATTGGCGAGAGTGTAGAACTCGTGAATTTTAACAACCTCATCACCTTCAACGAGGCTGCCGCCTATCTATGGCAAAAAGTGGAGGGCAAGGAGTTTGATGTCGATACGCTCACACAACTATTGTTGGATGAATACGAGGTAACCGAAGACATTGCCCGCGAAGACGCCCAAGCGACCATTGACGATTGGAAGGAGATAGGGATTATCCGCTAAAGGTTAAAGGCGAGAGGTAATGAGGCAAGAGGATATATTTTTCTCCATTCTCAGATCCGTTCTGTGGGGGACTGAGGCGAAGGTGCCCACCGATACGGATTGGAAGGGTGTGCTGAACTTGGCGGCACGCCAAAAGTGCATGCATGCCTTTAGCGTATGGCTCAAGGCTCATCGTATCTCTACCCCTTTTGACAAACAGCTCACGCCTACCATGTTCATGGTGCTGCAACGCCAAGCACGCCTCAATCAGTTGGCTATCAGCATGATTGACCTGCTGAAGCAGCACAATATACCTGCTACTCTCATCAAGGGCTATAGCCTATCGGCTCTCTATCCTGACCCTGATACACGCGACTTCGGCGACGTGGACATATATGTGGGCGAAGAGCATTATGAGCGTGCTGCCGAGATAGCCAAAGCGGCCTACCCCCATGCACATTGGTACTCCGAAACGCATGGAGGCATACATTTCATCCTGGTGATTGACGAGAATCTGGACCGTGTGGTGGAACTCCACCGTGTGACCATGGAGTTTCACGACAAGCAAGCCGACACACTATATCAGGCTTTTACCCACAAACACTTAGACGGTTCTACCACCTTGGATATATACGGTCATGTCGTACCTGTACCCAGTGCGGCATACAATGCGCTGTATGTGTTCATGCATGCATGGCACCATTTTGAGAGTACGGGTGTGGGCTTCCGCCAACTGGGCGATTGGGCGTTGTGCCTCCAATTGGCGCATGAGCAATTGACGCTAGCGGAGTGGCAAACGCTCACGCAAGAGATTGACCAAATGCTCACTGCTATGCACATGAAAACCGCATGGCAGACCTTCGGGCTTATACTGGTCAACGAGTTGCAATTGCCTATTGAAGCTTTCCCGCTATATACCGACCGTTACGAACGCTGTGCCAATCGGTTGCTTCGCCAACTCCTGCGCGACGGACATGGCGGAAGACCAGCACAATTGAATATAAAAGAAATCGCCCTGATGAGGCGATTCCCTTATGAGCGACCCACTAAGCACCGTGTGCTACAGGTCGGCTATACATTCTATAGATTGCTTTTCAATGCCTGGCAAATGGGTAAATTCTTCCCCGCATTAGCTTGGCACGAGTTTATTGATTCTCTTCGTCTTGCTTGTACCAAGAGGCGTACATAGCGTAGTTGTGCGCAATCTTGCGATTGATTTCGTTGGTCTGCTCTGGATCAGCTTTCTTGATGAATTTAGCAGGTACACCGCCCCATACTTCGTATGGGCCAATCTGTGTATTCTTGAGTACCAATGAGCCCGCAGCTACGATAGCGCCTTCGCCTACTACTACGCCGTCAAGCAAGGTCGAACCCATGCCAATGAGTGCATAGTCGTGGACATCCGCACCGTGAATAGTCACATTATGACCGACAGACACATAGTCGCCAATGGTGATCGTGCTTTTCTCGTAGAGCGTATGCAATACAGAACCGTCTTGGATATTCACATGGTTGCCAATCTTTATCCAATTGACATCGCCACGCAATACGGCATTAAACCAAATGGAGCAACCATCGCCAATGACGGTGTCACCGACGATAGTTGCGTTCTCTGCCAAAAAGCAGTCCTTGCCTATTTGCGGAGTGAATCCGCGTACAGGAACAATCAGAGCCATTTTAATTTACGATTTTGTTATTTACAATTTACCATTTATTTACGATTTGACAATTTAAAAATTTACTTTGAACATAAGTAAATCACTAAATGATTCAATGGTACATCAATCGTCAAATGGTAAATCGTCAAATGGTAAATATTCTTATCGTGCTGC
>JAEIGA010017170.1_pt1 | contig 11025 bp, 8 predicted proteins | sample 9270691 | NCBI WGS metagenome assembly JAEIGA01 (sample SAMN17057246, study PRJNA624740) | gut metagenome | biome: biome; isolation source: fecal sample | host: Bos grunniens | place: China: Xizang | collected 2019 | reverse complement strand
CAGCGCCGTTTTTATCAACACCGAGAGGAAGTACGAGCCAAAAATGTTCAAACGAAGAAACAAGCTCTTCAAGCTGTGCCTTAACATTTGAACCTTTGGGAGCAACGACCATGATGGTAGGTCCTGCACCGCTTAAATAAGCGCCGTAAGCGCCGAATTCCACGGATTTGTGAATGATCGTTTCCATACCGGGAATAAGGATCTTTCTGTACGGCTGATGTATTTCATCCTGCATTGCAACGGAAAGAGCGCCGAAGTTACCGCTCATCATTGCAGAAACGAGAAGAGCTACACGGGAACAGTTGAAAACTGCCTGCTCTTTTGTATATGCTCTGGGAAGAACGGCACGCGCATCTGCTGTTGAAAGAGGAAAGTCGGGAATGACAGCGAAAAATTCGAGTTCATCACTGACATCTATACGAACATGTTCAAAACGTGAACCGTCCGTGGCACCGACAACCATACCTCCGAGAAAAGCGGGGGCAACGTTATCGGGATGGCCTTCGATCTCAACAGACATATTTATAAGATCGTCTTTTGATATGCCGCTTTTTGTGAGCTCGTTTGCGATCATAAGACCTGCAACGACACAAGCCGCAGAACTGCCGAGACCTCTTGTAAGAGGAATGGTATCTGTCTGACGGATAGAAAAGAACGGAACAGGCTTACCCATTTTTTCGCAGAAGAGTTTTATTGTTTCCCAGATAAGGTTTCTTTCATCATCGGGGATTTCCTGGTTAGCGCGGATACGTTCATCTATCTGACAGTTAAGGTCAATAAGCGGACGCGGATTATTTTCAAGATCTTTTTTTGTAAAGACCTCAATTTCATTATAAAGAGTAAGTGCAAGGCCTGCTGTATCGAAGCAAGGACCGATGTTTGCACTTGTAGCGGGAACTCTGACGGTAAACATATGAATAAATCCTCAAACTGCAATTACTGTCTGATAATAGACGCAAGAGTATCGAAATCGGGTTTTGCGTGGATGATCTTGTCTTCGGAAGAACCGTCACCGATAACAACAGAAGTATCCTTGAGGCCGTTACCTGTAAGAACACAAACGATTTCGATATGTTTATCCTTTTCAAAGCGGTTTTCTTTAGCAAAGCGAACGACACCGGCAATAGATGCGCATGATGCGGGCTCAGCAAAAATACCTTCTTCGGAAGAGAGAAGCTTCTGCGCTTCGAGGATCTCTTCATCTGTTACGGCATTGATAGAGCCGTTGCTTTCGTCTCTTGCCTTAACAGCTTTATCCCAGCTTGCGGGATTACCGATACGGATAGCGGTTGCGATCGTTTCGGGATTTTCGATAACACGGTTTTCAACGATGGGTGCAGAGCCTGCAGCCTGGAAACCTGTCATTTTCGGAAGAGTTGTTATGATCTTGTTTTCGTAATATTCCTTAAAGCCCATCCAGTATGCGGAAATATTACCGGCATTGCCTACAGGAAGAACGAGATAATCGGGAGCATGACCGAGATCGTCGCAAATTTCGAAAGCAGCGGTCTTCTGACCCTGAAGTCTGTTGGGATTTACGGAGTTAACAAGGGTTACGGGCTCGGTCTTTGAAAGCTGGATTACCATATTGAGAGCGTCGTCAAAGTTACCGTCGATAGCGATAACCTTTGCGCCGTAAATGATAGCCTGAGCAAGCTTACCGAGAGCGATCTTTCTGTCGGGGATAAGAACGAAAGCGTTCATACCCGCAACAGCGGCATAAGCAGCGGCGGAAGCAGATGTATTGCCTGTTGAAGCACAGATAACAGCACCTGAGCCCTGTTCGTTTGCTTTTGTTACAGCCATAGTCATACCGCGGTCCTTAAAAGAACCGGTGGGGTTAAGACCTTCAAATTTAATATATATATCAGCATTTGTAAGCCCGAGAGCTTTGGGAAGATTTCTGAGTCTGTGGAAGAGAGTTCTGCCCTCGTTCAAGGTGACGATCTTAGATTCGTCTTCTATATTTAAATACTGTTTATACTGATTTATTATACCGTTGTACATTTTAAGATAACCTTCTGTCTATACCAAAATATTCTTTGATTTTTGAATTGAGATCCTCTTTACCTTCTGAGCGGAACATTCTTACCTCGTGATTAACGGAATGAACCTTAAAAACATCATCTTCAAGAACTATTAAGCCATCATTTGTTCTGATAACGGCAGAGAGCTGTTTATTCAACGAAGATCTTGAGGAATTTTCAAGATAAAACGTAGGCTGCAAAAAATCAACTGAAAGCTGTATCTCATCCGTAAACGAATAAAGCTTTTTCCATTCGGACATTTTCTTGCGCTGCCAGATGATCCAACCCAAAAACGGCTCGTTTTCGAGCTTGTAATCGCAAAAACCGTCGTTTTGAACAAGGCCTTCTTCCTTTTTCAAAGGAATTCTCGGACTTTCGGTGCCGATACCGACATCACATATATAATTGCCGTCTCTTGCCTGAACTTCAAGAACTCTGTGCTGTTTCAACGGAGATCCATCTTCCGTATAAAGAATACGTGCAAGATACTCGTTAACACCGAAACCGACAGCACGGAGAAGATCCCCAAATAAGCCGTTAAGTTCAGTAAAAATACCGCCGCGTTCTCTTTCAACTATTTTATTATACAGAGCCTCTGTTGTAAGATCAAGGGGTTTACCGTCTATTATATCAAAATTCTCGTAAGGTACACAATAAAGATGCGCTTTCTGAAGAAGACACAATGATTCGCCGGTCACATGAAGATCTGATGCCGCCATGTCTATACCGATACGATTTAAATATTTATCAATGTCAAAGCTGAACATTATATTATTTTACACTCCTGTTAATCATCAGCAAAGATCCCATCTATTATAGCACCGAAACCGAGCATTGTCAAGCCATTAACAAAATTTTTTGTTAGTCAATGACAATTTCCGCAGCAAAAATCATATTGGGATCACAGCGTTCTGCAATGGTTTTATTGATATAATCAAGCGAAGGTGTTACGTTATATTCGGTCTCAACACCGTCAATAACAACTTTAATGGGGCTGAAGAAATCGACCATCTCTTCGTTAAGCATTATTGAAATAGGACCGTTAGCGGTGTTCTGTTCAATAGTAATTGTATTTGTTTCTTTATTATAAGAAGCAACAACGATACCCTCTGTAACTGTTTTTGCAGCTCTGAGCCAGTAGAAAGTTTCTGTATCGCAAAGCTTTGCTCTGTAACCCACGCTCCAAACTACCTTTTCGGGAATCGGATTTCTTACATACTGATCAACAAATCCGATAGCATTTGCGTCAACGGATGTGGGAACAACTTTTTCGCCGTAGAACCACTGAACGGGATTGGAGATAACCGCCTGAGGCTCGTGAGTGGGAGAGTTGTCAACTATACCGTGTTCTTTAAGGATATGCATATTTACATTATGGATATAGCCGCCGCCGTAGGTTTCCTGAAGGTCATCAAGAACCTCGCAGTAACGTGCGCATTCGGTATTACGTGTTTTAACAGCATCGTCATTCTGACCGCACTGGATCTGGAACGGAGTGTTGTAAACGTTTGTAAGGTCAACACCGTTGGGGTGACCGGCAGACATGTTAACAGCAGCAAATCTGTCTGCAAGTCTGGGGGTGATCTGCCATACACCGTCACCGCCTGCGGAATAACCTACAAGGTAAACTCTGTTTGTATCAATACCGTAATACATTGAAAGGTTTTCGATAAGACGTTCATAAAGAGGATAGCTTTCATCGTTGAAATGAGTATGCCATGTATCGCGGACACCTCTGGGTGCAACGTAGATACCGTTTTCAACGCTGTCGAGATAATATATCTTCATATGATCCCACTGCTGGTCGTTAACTTCCTTCGGAGCACCGCCGCCGCCGTGAAGAGCAATATAGACGGGATAACCGTTGGGACCTGCTTTACCTACGATCTTAACTTCAAATTTCATGGTAGCTTCGCCGAAGGTAATAGCTTTTTCAGCCATTTCGGTAACTCTTGATTCTTCTCTGCGTTCAACTGCCATAAATTCATTCCAGGCAACCTCACGGGCTGCTTTGATCGCAAGATTGGAATCCATTGTTATTTCGGAAGAGGGTTTTGCCAGAAGTTCATCGTACATTGCCTTCAGTTCTTCTTCACCGGGACCGGAGGAACAGGAAGCCAGAACACAGCAGCATAACATTATTATTGAAAGAATAAAGCTTATTTTTCTCATAATACAAATTCCTTTTTACTTATCTGATTTTTATTTCTGCGGCAAATATCATATTCGGGTCGCAGCGTTCTCTGATTGTCTGGTTGATATATTCGAGAGAGGGAGTAACGTCATACTCTGTTGCAGTACCGTTTACGATAACGGTAACGGGCTTTGTGAAATCCACCATATCTGCATTGAGCATTACGCTGATCTCACCTTCATCCTGAAGAACGACCATTTTTTCGATAGTTATGGTGTTTTTCGCTTTATCATAAGAAGCAATGATAGTTCCCGCAACGATATCCTTTGAGGCTCTGAGCCAATAGAACGTTTCCGTATCACACTCTGAGGGTCTGTTTGCTATACTCCAGACAACTCTTTCGGGCACGGGATTTCTTCTTTTTGTTTCAAGGAACGAAATAGCGTTTGTGTCAGCAGTTGTGGTTATCGCTTCACCGCCCTTAGACCATTCAATGGGGTTTGTTAAAATAACCTGTTCGGATCTGAGAGGATCATTATCTTCTATACCGTGCTGCTTACCGAAATGGATATTTACATTATGCTCGTATCCGCCGCCGTAAGCGTACTGAAGCTGGTCGAGAACCTCGCAATAACGTCCGCACTCTGTATTACGTCCGAGAACAGCCGTATCGTTCTGACCGCATTGGATCTGGAAAGGTGTGTTATAAAGATTTGTAAGATCCACGCCGTTGGGATGACCCGCAGACATATTGGCAGCAGCAAATCTGTCTGCCATTTTGGGAGTTATCTGCCATACACCGTCACCGCCTGCAGAATATCCGACGAGATAAACTCTGTTTGTGTCGATACCGTAATAAACAGACAGATCTTCAATGAGTCTTTCGTACATAGGATAACTTTCCGCATTGAAGTGAGTATCCCATGTATCGCTTATACCTCTGGGGGCAACGTAGATACCGCTGTTAACACTGTCGTAATAATAGATCTTCATATGTTCCCATTGGCTGTTGTTCATAGCGGGAGTATCACTGTGTCCGCCGCCGTGAAGAGCGATATAAAGAGGATAGCCGTTGGGACCGGGCTTACCTACGCTTTTAACCTCAAAGCGCATCGTTTTGCCTTCATATTCGATCTTTTTATTTGTCATTTCCGAAACAAGCGTTGCGCTTTTTCTTGCCTGGGACTTATACTCTTCCCATGCAAGATCACTTGCTGCCTTGATTGCGGTGTTTGAATCGAGAACGATATCCCTTGATGAATCCGATTCCATAAGCTGTTCGTAAAGCTCCTGATCAATAAAACTGATCTCTTCTTTTTTACATGATGTAAACATCAGAACAGATATCAGTAAAAACGAAATAATGATACTTATCTTTTTCATAATTTTATGCCTCTGAAAATATTTTTTTACATTGGAGGACGGCCGCCTCTGTGGGGTCTGTTTCCGCCGAAATTATGCGAAGGTTCCCCTTCGGATTCAGCCATATCTACATTTTCGATATAACGCTTTGCCTGAGTGTTGAAAAGCTCTGCATACTTACCGTCAATACGGATGAGATCTCTGTGATGTCCTTCTTCAACGATCTGACCGTTTTCGAGAACAACTATCTTATCGGCAATGGTTGCGGAAGAAAGTCTGTGTGAAACGAAAATCGTAGTTTTCGGAACACCGCCGGTCTTGGGATGAGAAAGCTCGTCAAACTGACTGAATATTTCCTGTTCTGCCATCGGGTCAAGAGAAGCGGTAGGTTCGTCGAGGATCATAATGGAGCTGTCTCTGAAGAAAGCTCTCGCAACAGCGATCTTTTGCCACTGACCGATAGAAAGCTCACGGCCCGATTCTTCAAACACACGGGTAAGAGCGGTATCGTATCCGTCGGCAAGATTACCGATAAATTCGGTAGCAGCACTCTTTTCGGAAGCTTTCTCGATACGTTCTCTGTCGTTCATATTATCAAGCTGACCGAAGCCGATATTTTCGGAAACGGTAAAAGCGTATTTACCGAAGTCCTGGAAAATAATACCGAATACCGAATACAGTTCGTTAACATCATATTCACGGATATCGTGACCGTCAAAAAGGATAACACCCTCTGTCGGGTCATAAAGGCGGGTAAGAAGCTTGAGAAGAGTCGTTTTACCTGCACCGTTAAGGCCGACAAGAACGATTGTCTGTCCCTGTTCGATTTTGAGATTGATGTTTTTAAGAACTTTTTTATCTGTTCCGGGATAAGCAAATGAACAGTTTTTAAATTCGATAACGTGAGGAGCTTTTTTGTCAACCTTTCTCGGTTCCGCAAGAATTGAAACAACAGTTGTGGGTTCATCCATAAATGTTATCATATTGTCGATATAAAGCGTACCCTCATAAATGGTTGCGGCGGTATGTACGATAGACGAAACGCTGTGAGAGATCGAATAAAGAGCATTCGTATAAAGAGACCAGTCACCGACTGTTAAAATACCGTCAAAAACCTTACGAGCGATCTTCAGGAATATAAATGCCGAAAGACCCGAGTTCAGAACGGAAAGACCGATGCCGATGAAGCTTTCGGTCATTATCAGATTGCGAACGCCTCTGTAATAATTGAGAAATACCGTTTTGTATTTATCGATAAAGAAATCGGCAAGATTAAACAGCTTGACTTCTTTTACAAGATCTTTGTTAACAAGCAGATTGCTGTAATATTCCATCTGACGTCTGTCTTTTGAGCGGTGACGGATATAACGGAACATCTTGCCTCTGTATTTGAAGCTTACGATAGCAGAGGGCAAAGAAACAAGAACGATAAGAAGCGGAGCATACCACATAAGAGAACCGAGGATCGCAATAAAGCCGACCATACTGATTATCGTACTGATAACGGAGAACGATGCGGACATGATGGAAAGCGGTCTGTTTCCGGCTTCACGGTTTGCATTTTCAAGCTTGGAGTAGAACTCCGGAAGATCGAAATTTGCAAGGTCAATGGTTTTTGCCTTGTTCATTATTTTGAGCTTTATACTGTAAACAATGATCTCGTTGGACAAACGGTTGACCATATTGTTAAGCGAATTTACAAACGAAACAAAAAACTGATATGCGATCTGGAAAACCAGAAGTCCGCCCAATGCCCAGAAATTATCACCGAGATCCCCCGTTGCCGCTTTGGCAAGAGCATCAAGAAGAAGTTTGGAGATATATGCACCGAGCACAGGAGAGACGCCGTTGAAGACCGTCATAAAGATCATTGTTAAAAAGATCCAGGGACGGGCATCCCAAACAAGACCGTAAATATAAAAAAGTCTTCTGAGAGTTTTGCCTGTATTGCGAACGATGTAAGAAGGCCAGTCGCGAAGCCTTGTCGGTTTAGGCTCCTTGAGCTTATCTCTTTCACTTCCCATACCGGGAGGGCCCATCATGGGTCCGAACATAAAAAGCACATCCTTTTTATTGTATATTTATAGGTACATTTTACATCTTTTCTCTAATTCCGTCAACATTTTACCCCATATTGTCATACAAATTTCACATTCATATGTAAATATAAATAATAAACAAAAACCACACCTCTTGCATCAAAAATCGGTCTGACATTCTTTATTATCTGACATTCTTTATTATATGTAAAAATTCAAAAAGAAAAGGAGTTATTACGTATGACACCTAAAGAGAGAGCTATTGCAGCTTTAACATTAAAACAGCCCGACGAGGTTCCGACCTTTGAGCTCGGTTTTCATATCGAAGATGAGATGTTCGGGAAATCCCCTGTAAATATTGCGGAATACAAGCGTGAAGAACTGGAAAAGCTTTCAGACCTCGAAGCTGAAAAGAAAATACGTGTATGGGCGGCACACCGCGCCGATATATACAGAAAACTCGAATATTCCCTTTGGCCGATGTTATATCTGCCGGACATGTGGAACGAAGACGGCAGTTTAAGCAAATATCAGAAAATGATGATATATGCACTCAAAGAAGAGGCCGACGGGGAATATATGCTGCAAAGCCACGGAGACGGTACGTTTGCACTTCCCGACGGCAATGCAATGTACGAATTTGCATACAGACTCGCAGACGATTTTGACGGAATTCTTGAAGAAGCGGAAACATTATGCAAAAAAGCGACAGAAAACAACAAGAGGCTTGTTGAAGCAGGAGTTGATGCATTTATTTTATGCTCGGATTACTGCTATAACATGGGTCCGTTCGTCTCCCCCGAAACCTTCTCAAAAATAATAACTCCGTATCTTGCAAGAATCATCGAGGATGGACGTAAGCAGGGCGCATACATGATCAAGCATACCGACGGAAACATTATGCCGATAATCGATCAGCTTGTTGAATGTAATCCTCACGCGATCCACTCTCTTGACCCGATGGCAGGAGTTGACATAAAGCTTGTAAAAGAAAAATGGGGCAAAAAAGTGGCTCTTTGCGGAAACGTAAACTGTGCACTCATGCAGACAGGCACAGAACAGGAGGTAATAGAAAGTGCGGAATACTGTCTCACGCACGGCAAGACAGGCGGCGGATACATTTTCTGCACATCAAACGTTCCCTTCAAGGGACTTCCTGCTGACCGTTATCAGTTAGTTCTCGATGTTTGGAAAAAGCACAGAAAATACTAATGCAGATATTATTGACAAACCTTAAAAAATATGTTAAAATCTAAAAAAGATCTTAATGAGCAAGGAGTTATAAATATTATGATGACACCCAAAGAAAGAGCCATTGCAGCTTTGACATTAAAGCAACCCGACGAGATCCCAACCTTTGAACTTGAATTCCAGCTTGAAGAAGAAATGTTCGGCAAATCTCCGATAAACTACAACGAATATAAACGCGCAGAGCTTGACAAGCTTTCAGAGCTCGAAGCAGAAAAGAAGATCAGAGTTTGGGCAAAGCACCATGCCGATATGTATAAAAAACTCGAATACGCTATCTGGCCGATGATATATATGCCCGATATGTGGAACGAAGACGGCACATTAAGCAAATATCAGAAGCTTGCGCTCAAAGCGCTCCATGAAGAAGCGGAAGGTAAATATATGTTCCACTGCCACGGTGACGGCACTTTTGCTCTTCCCGACGGAAACGGAATGTATGAATTTGCATACAGACTTGCAGACGATTTTGAAGGTGTTCTTGAAGATGCTGAAAGATACTGTGTCGGTGCTATCGAAAGAAACAAACAGATCATTGATGCAGGCGTTGAGTCACTCATCCTTTGTGCAGACTACTGTTACAACATGGGTCCGTTCGTATCCCCCGAAACATTCTCCAAGATAGTTACCCCCTATCTTGCAAGAATCATCGAAGACGGACGCAAACAGGGCGCGTACATGATCAAACACACCGACGGGGACATTATGCCCATTATAGATCAGCTTGTTGAATGTAATCCTCACGCGCTCCACTCTCTTGACCCGATGGCAAGAGTTGATATCAAGGAAGTTAAAGAAAAATGGGGCGACAAAGTTGCTCTTTGCGGCAACGTAAACTGTGCTCTCATGCAGACAGGTACTGAAGAAGAAGTTATCGAAAGCGCTGAATACTGTCTCACTCACGGTAAACCCGGCGGCGGATATATTTTCTGCACATCTAACGTTCCCTTCAAGGGTCTTCCTGCAGACCGTTACCAGCTCATTCTCGATGTTTGGAAAAAACACAGAAAATATTGATCAACAAAAAAACGGAACGCCGCGTTCAATTCGGCGTTCCGTATTAATTTAAAGTTTATCAGATCTCAATATTATCGCTTCTGAATTTCGGCATATGTCCGGTAAGAGTATAAACCGTTCGTTCAATGGCGTCCTTACTGTTTTTCCAGTCTTCTTTTGCAAAGCGGTAGTCAAACTTTCTCGTAAACCAGTCGATGTCTCCGTGAAGAGTCTCAAGATAGTCCATTTCTATCTTGTTTGCAACCTCAAAAAACGCAGCAAATTCTTTTTTTGAAAGATATTTTGCGCCGTATTCGAGAAGCTCTCTGTAATGAGGAAGGCAGAAAAATTTCTGTTTTGCAAAAAGCTCCTTGAAATTTTCATCATGTTTGTAAAGATAAAATAAGTTGGAGAAAACGCTGTCCATATTATCGCTTATACGGCGGCAAACATAACAGTCCTCTTCAAGATTTTTGAGTTTTTTTGCCTGAACATCGCCTTTTTTCTTATTTATCTCTTTATAGATCTCATTCAGATGACTTTCAAGAATAAGCGCTACGGGCAGTTTTTTCCCTACAAGCAGCATCTGACCGAAATGACGTTCGCAAAAGCCGTATTCGTTTGTCTTAACACGGACAGCGGGCTCCATCATTGATGCACCGGTTATGGCTTCGATCTCGTTGCGTTCCATCATATCGAAAAGGCCGCAGAGAGGACAGCCCTCTAACTTTGAAAAATGTTCGTTTATCGGAATCGTATAAATATGTTCTTTCATTGTTAAATCACCTTTCTTAACAAGGGTTAAGCATCAATAAATTCACGGTATCTCGGCATTATTCCGATGCCGTCGGGATAAAATGCCGAAAATTGAGGAACAGCATGCGACGGGAAGGAATTGCCCTCAATAAATACAGGGCCGTTCGGTGTTATCGCAACATCCCATGCAATATAGCGCATCTGCGGAACCTTTTTTGCAGACTCAAGACAGATTTTCTTTGCTTCATCAAAATAAGGAATTGTAAACCCTTTGAGCTTTACACCGCTTTCGGGATGCTTTTCATAAACATTACCCTGCTTGTCCGCACCGTTTGTTGAGAGAGCTCCGCTTTCAAGATCTATTCTGCATGCCATACCGCCGCAGTCAACGTTATCCATATCGGTGCCGTTCTGACCGATACGTATGCAGGCATAAACGATACCGTTTTTCTTCGGACCGTTG
>JAEIGA010017169.1_pt1 | contig 11025 bp, 13 predicted proteins | sample 9270691 | NCBI WGS metagenome assembly JAEIGA01 (sample SAMN17057246, study PRJNA624740) | gut metagenome | biome: biome; isolation source: fecal sample | host: Bos grunniens | place: China: Xizang | collected 2019 | reverse complement strand
GCGTCCAAGCATTTTTTCGCCTTTTATCATCCAGTACGTATCCAGCAAGTTCCACTTTCCGTTGATTTTCACAGCATTCCAAGCCGCTCGGTATCGTTGCAAGTGATAGGTTCCGCCCCGTAATTTATTGATATTAGGCTCCAATGCTTTCATTAACTTACCGGAATATCGACGAGATGGAACATTGTGACCGGCATATCCTTCTATAATGGCGACCTCCAATCCGGCTAAAGTGGCTAATTCCGCATATAATTGAGCAAATTCTGCCGGTGTTCCAATCCGTGTTTTAAAAACATCGTTTGGAATGGGATTGTCGGCTAAATCATTATCATTTGAAGCACGTATCCGCTGTTCATATTCATAACCGTTTCGGTCAACTTGATAAGCGACCCAACCAGCGATTACTCTGGCTTTATCGGCCGGAGTTGTTAATCCGCGGGTTAGCGCCTCAACCAACTGCTCTTTTGTCGTACTATAGTCGGAAGGGAGTGTTTTTGCACGACTGTCCAAAGCACTGTCACTTAGGGCAAATACCCCCAACGGGATACATAACGTTATCACAAATAAAATGATTTTTTTCATCTTCCTCCCCCTTTAAAATCCATTTCCGAATAGAATCTGGAATTTTCTCTCATATCCAATCTTTCTTGATAAGATAACTGCTTATTGCGTACTTGTTTGACAAAATTTTCAGGAGTCAACAACTGTTGCAGTTTTGCCGTCAAAATACGATGATGTTTTTCCGATGTACGAGGTGATGTTATTTCCTTTAACAGAGCTTTTGTTTCGGCATCTTTTAAGTTTAACTCATGCAAAATCACATCCTGAGATTTATTTTCCAATCCCTGTAAAACACGATAGGCCGGTCGCAGATGTTTCCATTTTATCCCTAACTTCAAGGCCGCCGAAAAATCCGTCTCATTCCGCATACCCCTCTCATAAGCTATTGTTTTGGGAGGAAAAATATCCATCAAAGCAACACACAATAACCGTCTATCTTCGGCCGTTTCTCGCTGAGCACGAGTTTGATACAGATTTTTTTTGGGGGGGATGGGTTTTACCAGTTCTTGTAACGCCCGAATCGTGCTTTCATTTGTCAGATTCAATCCGGCTTTGAAATCGGGATGTTTTTTATTAAAGCGGATATAATTTCCGGCAACACGATAGTATCCGGTCCGTAAAGCCTCAGAAAAAATAGTTTGTCCATTATATTTTGTTTTCAAATCAAACTCGGTTGAAGCGGGAATAATTTTATCCGGATCTATTGAAGAATGTAATAAATAGGAAATAAATTGGTGGCCTAATAATTTAATCAGCCAGACCGATCGTTCTTGAGGCGTTTTCAAATCCCAAAACGAACCGGCTGTCACATGGGCATATTGATTATTTTTTTCTATATTTTCGGTCATACACCCCTCATTTATTAAGTAAATCCTCTTAATATTATACGCTTTTCTTGTTTTTTTGTCAATGGATGTAAATCTTGCTTGAAAAGAGGGGTAAAATGTGCTAAGAGTAAAAAATCAGTTAACAAAACAAAAGGAGAAAATATGCGTCAAAAACTTATCGCAGGAAACTGGAAAATGAATTGTTTAAAGGCTGATGGGTTGGCTTTGGCTAAGTCTGTGGCGGAAAAGACGGCCGCTGCCGGCGATATGCCGATAGAAGTGCTCATTTGTCCGCCGATGTCTTTGTTGGGATTGGTTTGTGATTTGCCTCATGCCGGTTTAAAAGTCGGTTCCGAAGATGTGGCTGAGGCACCAAAATCTTTTGGCGCTTTTACAGGGGATGTTTCCGCCGAAATGGTTAAAGATTTGGGTGCTGATTATGCGATTGTCGGACACTCCGAACGCCGTACATTACACGGTGAAACAGATGCGGTTGTAAAAACTAAGGCCGAAAATGCGATAAAAGCAGGCTTACGTGCCATTATTTGTATCGGTGAAACCGAAGCCGAACGCGATGAAGGGCGTGCTTTGGATGTTGTGGCAACACAGATTAAAGGATCCGTTCCGGCGATTGCTACGGCCGAAAATTGCGTTATTGCCTATGAACCGGTTTGGGCCATTGGGACAGGTAAAACACCGACTGTAGCGGATGTTGCCGAAGTGCATGCCGCTATTCGAAAAGAACTCACGGATTTATTGGGCGCAGACATCGCAAATGGTATGCGTGTTTTGTACGGTGGTTCCGTAAAGCCGTCTAATGCAAAAGAATTGTTGGCCGTGGATAATGTTGATGGGGCTCTCATCGGCGGTGCCAGTTTAAAAGTAGAAGATTTTTGGGCGATTGCCGAAAGTCAATTGTAAGAAAGGAATAACACATGAATTCAGTATTATTAGCGATTGATATTATTTTAGCCGTTGTATTAACCATTTTGGTATTGTTACAACGTTCCGAAGGTGGCGCTTTGGGTGCTCTTGGCGGTGGCAGCGGTAACAGCTTATTTACCGGTCGTCAAGCAGGCAATATGTTGACACGGTTAACTTGGTGGGCCTTTACATTGTTTGTTTTAGTTAATTTATCTTTGGTTATTTTAGCCAAACAAGCAACTCAAGCCGAAAATATTAAATTGGTTCCGACAGAACAAGCTCAAAATATTGAAACACCGGCTGCTGATCCGGTGGCACCAACCGCAGAAGTACCAACAGCTCCTGTGGCAGAACCGACGGAACAACCAGCTCAATAAATTTTTATCGGAGGATAAGGTATGCAAAAAAGAGTAACCTTAAATGATATCGTCTTTTGTAATGAGGCTCCGTTTGCTTTAATCGCAGGGCCTTGCCAAATGGAAAGTGCCGCTCATGGTATGGAAATGGCCAGTGCCTTGAAGGAGTTGACAAGTAAACTTGGTATCCCTTTTGTTTTTAAGGCCAGTTTTGATAAAGCCAATCGCACCAGTGTGAATGGTATTCGGGGTATGGGATTGGAAAAGGGGTTACAAGCCTTTGCCGATATTAAATCAAAATTGGGTTGCGCGGTGCTCACAGATATTCACGAACCACATCAATGTGCGGTGGCGGCCGAAGTGATGGATGTATTGCAAATTCCGGCCTTTTTATGTCGTCAAACGGATTTGTTGTTGGCTGCCGGTCGTACGGGTAAGGTCATTAATGTGAAAAAAGGTCAATTTTTGGCACCGTGGGATATGAAAAATGTGGTGGCTAAAATTGAAAGCACCGGGAATGACAAAATCTTATTAACGGAACGCGGATGCAGTTTCGGATACAATACATTGGTTGTGGATATGCGAGGCTTGCCCATTATGAAACAAACGGGATATCCGGTTGTCTTTGATGCGACGCACTCTGTTCAACAACCTGGTGGTCAAGGAACGTCTAGCGGTGGTCAACGTGAGTTTGCTCCTGTTTTGGCGGGTGCTGCCGTTTCAACGGGGATTGCCGGTGTGTTTATTGAAACGCACGAAACACCGGATACTGCACCAAGTGACGGTCCGAATATGATTCCGCTGAAAGATATGGAAAAAGTTTTGACACGCTTGATGGCTTTTGATAAAATTGCTAAACAAGCATAAAGTAATTTAATAATTAAGTATAAAAAGGATAAAAATGTGGCAGAACTTGAACGCAGATAAACTTAATGAGGAGCGTTGTTAGCGACGAATTTAGTGTTTCTGGTTCAAATACAGCCAAGTCAGTTTTGATAATTAAGCATAGAAAGGAGAAAAAATATGGCTGAAATTATTGATATGGTTGCAAGAGAAATTTTGGATTCCCGTGGGACTCCGACAGTAGAAGTGGACGTCGTTTTAGATGATGGTTCTTTCGGTCGTGCCGCTGTTCCAAGTGGTGCTTCCACAGGTGCTCATGAAGCCGTAGAATTGCGTGATGGTGATGCCTCTCGCTTTAATGGTAAAGGTGTTCAAAAAGCTGTTAACGCCGTTAACACAGAATTGTATGATGAAATCGTTGGTATGGATGCTTCTGAACAAATCGAAGTTGATCGTGCTATGATTGAATTAGATGGTACAGAAAACAAAGGCCGTTTTGGTGCTAATGCTATTTTAGGTATTTCTTTGGCAATCGCTAAAGCTTCTGCCGATTCTGCTGGTTTACCATTATACCGTTATATTGGTGGTACTTTGGCACACACATTGCCAGTTCCAATGATGAACATTTTGAATGGCGGTAAACACGCCGATAACCCAATCGATATTCAAGAATTCATGATTATGCCGGTTGGTGCCAGCTCTTGTTCCGAAGCTATCCGTATGGGTGCCGAAGTATTCCAGGCTTTAAAATCTAACCTCAAAAAAGCTGGAATGAACACAAACGTTGGTGATGAAGGTGGTTTCGCTCCAGCTATTGGTTCCGCTAAAGAAGCTTTGGATTTCATCGTTAAATCCATTGAAACAGCTGGTTATAAACCAGGTGATGATGTTGTAATCGCTTTGGATGCTGCATCTTCAGAATTCTACAAAGATGGTAAATATCATTTAGAAGGTGAAGGCAAAGTTTTAACAAATGCCGAACTCGTAAAATACTATGAAGATTTGGTCAACACATACCCAATTATGTCTATCGAAGACGGTATGGCCGAAGATGATTGGGAAGGCTGGGATATGTTAACTAAAACATTGGGCGGCCGTATCCAATTAGTTGGTGACGACTTGTTTGTGACAAACACAAAACGCTTGTCCATGGGTATTGATAAAAAAGTAGCTAACTCCATCTTGGTTAAAGTAAACCAAATCGGATCACTCACAGAAACTTTGGAAGCCGTTGATATGGCTCACCGTGCTGGTTACACAGCCGTATTGTCTCACCGTAGTGGTGAAACGGAAGATGCTACAATTGCCGATATCGCTGTGGCAACAAACTGTGGTCAAATTAAAACGGGTTCTTTGTCTCGTTCCGATCGTTTGGCAAAATACAACCAACTCATTCGTATTGAAGAAGAATTGGGTAGCACAGCCAAATTTGCCGGTCGTGATATTTTCGCCCGCTTTAAAAAATAAGATTTTAACAATCTGATTTTTGAAACGCCCTTGAGGAATCAGGGGTGTTTTTATTATTTTAGTATTGCAAAAGATAAAAAAATTCGATAGTGTAATTTTTAAGGCAGGTGTTCTGCCCTGAGGTATAAGAGCCTCTTAAAACCTGTCCTATAGTCAAGGACATAAAATACTTCCAGCATTGGCTGGAGGATGATAAAATAGCCCTATGGGGTCAATATATCATACTATTTGGTTTTAATAGCTCTTAACTTCCAGCCACTTTTTTTATAAAGGTGGTTTTCGTTTAATTTGTAAATTGAAAGGAAGTCTAAATGGCTACGCAAGATTTTAACCATAATAATGCCTCATTACTGCTGGATACTGGTGAGGGGCACCAGTATGACAGAAAAGTAGAAGCCGGTCGTTTCCCCCTTTCTGTCTCCCTCGGTCGGAGTGAAACGAAGACCCGAGGGGCCATCATAGCACAAAGTGGACGTTCTATGGTAGAAATGCTCGGTACTTTGGCCATCATTGGCGTATTGAGTGTCGGCGGAATTGCCGGCTACAGCTACGGTATGGACAAATATCGGGCAAATCGGACTATATATGATGTGAATGTACGAGCTGTAGATGTGTTGGCTCAGTTTGATACAACCGGAGATGCCACCTTAGATGGGTGGAAAAATGAAAAGACTCTTTACCCGATTACGTTAGAAGATGAAACCATAGGAATTCAGGTATCCGGTGTGCCGAGCCGTGTATGTGAGTTGATGGTAGAGGGTATGGAAAAACATGCAAAAGCTGTTAAAATTAATGCCGAATATGCGGGAGAAAACGCCGGAGATTGCGGTGATGAAAATACGTTGGTCTTTTATTTTGATGAAGAAGAAAATAAAGGCTGTAGTAATAATGGACCAATATCTAAATGTACAACTGAAGATGGACAAACGGGATATTGCGTATTGGGTACTTGTATGGCAGACGGAACACAAACTTGTATCAGTGAAACCGGCAGTGTGGAAAATTGCCCTTATGATCCAGCTTGCTTTGTTGTAGCAGATGGTACACCAACTCTTATCAGTGGATTAACTTGTGAGAAAAACGGTAAGCAAGGTGTGTGTTCTAATGGTATATGCCAAACTGAAAACACGCTATGTGGGGGTATTGATTGTACTATGTATGCCACAGAACAAGGAGTAGATACAGTTTGTGTCGGGTGTCAAGATAATTCTTGTACCTATTTGATAGGGAATATGTGTATAACGCAAGATAACCAAATCGGTATATGTTGGCTAGATGGGACTTGCGCCATTTCATGTACCTCGCATAAGGTGTGTGGCAGTGGACAATACTGTAATGGGTTATCCCAAAACGGGAGTGGTGTTTGCGAAAAGGCACCATCCTATACAACCGAAACAATTACATTTACGGATGAAAATGGCATAGAACATACGGAAAATTGGTATTTCCCCTCAACTAGTAGCGATTTTACAAATTGGTACACGGCCAAAGATGTCTGTAGTTCTAGTGGATGGCGAATGGCCAAAGCCGATGATTTTTATTTATCGTGGTCATTTGATTCAGAACACCTCTCAACCGTTGTTCCCAACAATCGAGCAAAATCATTTAAAACCAACATTAACAGAAAGTGGCTGGAAGATGTTTATTCTGAGAATACTTCACAACGTTTTATTTGTGGCGGAACAGAGCATATATCACCTTATGATGCTAATCAATATTCTGCTGGTTTTATACTTTGCACCGATAAGTAAGAGAGGACACGAATAAAATCCCCCCACCGGTTTTGCCGCTTGGGGGGATATTTTATTTATCCGAAACGCTCTGTCTCCACAAAGCCGTTTTAAAGAAATCAAGATGCTCGCCTCTGTCAGGCATCCCTATGAGAGAGCTGTTTTTTTTGCTCCACAATTAATTTTACAGTAAACACAAGAAGATGTAAAAAATCTCTTGACTTATGAAAAAAAATCGGGTATAGTTAGCCTATCTTTCAAAAAGCTGATGTTATTTTCAGTCTCTATGGAGATACCCCGTTCGGCGATGGTTCGCTCACCGGGGCGATAACTGTATGATTTTTGATGATACTTTAGAATATGTAAAAACTAAATAAAGAAAGGGACAATATGTCAGTAAAAATTCGTTTAGCAAGAGGTGGTTCCAAAAAACGCCCTGTTCATAAAATCGTTGTAGCAGACAGCCGCAGTCCTCGTGACGGTCGTTTCATTGAAGCTTTAGGTCATTACAATCCGTTATTGCCAAAAGATCATGCTGATGCTTTGGTTATCAAAGAAGAAGCTGCTAAAAAATGGATGGCTCAAGGCGCTCAAATGACAGAACGCGTTCAAAAATTGTTCGCTTTAAAAGGTTTAGCTGAAAAACCAGCTATTCGTGAACAAACCAAAAAATGCGCTCCAAAAGCTAAAGCTCAAGAACGTATGAGAGAATTGGCTGAAAAAGCTGCTGCCGCTGCTGAAGCTGCCGCCGCTGCTGCTGAAACACCAGCTGAATAAGGAATAAATAAATGTCCAATAAAATCCTCGTCGGTCAAATTGTCAATGTGCATGGTATCAAAGGTGCGGTTAAAATTAAACCGTTCTTGAATAACCCTGCTCAAATTGCCAAATTAAATCCGTTCGTGGATGACAACGGGACGATTTATGAGTTGTATGGCACACGTGTTCATGGTGATATTATCATCGCCGGTGTTAAAAACGTAAACGATCGCAATATGGCAGAAACTTTACGTGGAAAACGTTTATATGCCGATAAAAATAAATTGCCGGCAGCCGGAAATGATGAATATTACTATCACGATTTGGTGGGTTTAACCGTTGTCCAAAACGGTGAAAACATCGGATCAATCACTGCCGTGAATAACTATGGTGCTTCGGATATTTTGGAAATAACTTTAACAAACGGCAAAGTAATGGATTTTGCATTTACATCTGAAACTTTCCCAAGTTTAGATATGCAAAACAAAACTATTTGTTTGGCTATGCCTCATGACATTAACGGAGATACAGATGAAGATTAATATCTTAACACTTTATCCCGAAATGTTCCCAGGTTGCCTTGGATATTCCTTGGCTGGTCGGGCACTCGCTGAAAACAAATGGTCTATGAATGTCATCAACATTCGTGATTTTGCAACCGACAAATACAAATCCGTTGATGATACGCCCTTTGGTGGTGGTGCCGGTATGGTGATGAAACCGGAAGTGTTGGATAAGGCCATTGCTTCTGTCCACGAAGATGAACCTATTTTCTATTTATCGCCTCGTGGTAAAGTATTTTCTCAAAGCATGGCACACTCATTTGCCAATATGGAAAAAGCGACTTTTATTTGTGGTCGTTTCGAAGGAATTGATGAACGTGTTATTGAAAAATATAACATTCAAGAAATCAGTATCGGTGATTTTGTATTAAGTGGTGGAGAACCTGCCCTCTTAACAATGTTGGATGCTGTTATCCGTTTAATTCCGTCCGTTATGGGTAATGCTGATTCTTTATCAGAAGAAAGTTTTGCCAATGGATTATTAGAATATCCGCAATATACAAAACCTGCCGTTTGGCAAGGGAAAGAAGTACCAAACATACTGCTCAGTGGGCATCATGCTAATATCGCCAAATGGCGCCGGCATATGTCTGAAGAAATTACAAAACAAAGACGTCCTGATTTATGGACAACTTATTGCCAAAAATAATTAAATGAAAGGTAAAAACATGACTAACTTAATTAAACAATTGGAAAACGAACAAATCGCCAAATTGAACAAGTCCATTCCGGAATTCAAAGCTGGTGATACAGTTAAAGTGATGTGCAAAATCATCGAAGATAAAGGTCGTGAACGTTTACAAGCCTATGAAGGTGTTTGTATCGCTCGTTCCAACGATGGTTTGAACTCCACAATGACAATCCGTAAAATTTCTTTCGGTGAAGGCGTTGAAAGAATTTTCCCAATTTACTCTCCGAACGTCGCCAGCATTGAAGTCGTTCGTCGTGGTAAAGTGCGTCGTTCCAAATTGTACTACTTGCGCAATTTGTTCGGTAAAGCCGCTCGTATTACCGAAGACAAAGAATAATTTATTTTACGATAAGTTATGCGAAATGCCCCGCCGGTTTGGCGGGGTTGTTTTTTTTACAATTAGCGACATAAAGCATGATATGGCCATCCTTTAACACCATTTGATGTGTGTGAACGATATGTCCAATACGATGTAATTTCACCATTATTAATGCTCACCAGCAAAGGATTTTGTCCCTGAGAATATGTTGTCCAAATATAAATATTTGTATCCACCCCCGTTGCCAATTCAGGACATTTTCCTGCTGTATTTACAGGTCCATTACAATCAACTAATGATGAACATCCACATTCAGTATTTAAATCAATAAAACGCATCCCCAAAGAATCACACCAAGAATAAGCATTCCAAAAATTCATTGTATTGTTGCTCATGCAATATTGAGTACCACTTTTTCCCACAATAACTGTTCCGGCGCCATTCGCACAAGTTTCGGTAGTGATATCATCGGCCAATGCAACAGGTGTAGTGAATAAAACAGCACAGATTAAAAATAAGTTTTTCATTTTGAACATTCCCTTTCTGTTATCATTCAACAAAAAACCACCTTTATAAAAAAAGTGGCTGGAAGTTCAGAACTATTAAAGCGAATAGTGGGCATATTCAGCATTACTGCCTATTTTGCCGCCCTCCAGCCAATGCTGGAAAGCGTATATTTTTCGTCCGCTGTCGGACGCGCTTTAAGAGGTTCTGACACCTCGGGGCAAAATACTTGCCTTAAAATCAGATTAGCAAATCCACATACAAAAATCAACCCGAAAAATGGTTTAAAATGACGTATTCGTAAAATATGATAAAATTTTTATTGGGATTATGTGTGATGATGTGGTCGGCCGTGGTATGGGCCGAACCGTTAAACATACCGATCGGCACAACCGATTTGACACAAAACAACATAAAAATTCGCATAACACGTATACATAGTCCCAATATAACCGCTCATGGGTACGATACGTTTTTATTGGAAGTTTTTCGGGATAATAAATGGCATCAAATTCCTGTAGAAAATTTTAACACGATGGAAGGAGCCGACTGCATGGTACAAGATTTTGACTTTTACACAAATCCGTTTCGGATTGTACGCAAAAAACGTGAGTTTGGCAACTCGTGGATGGATGTTCAGCCCATTACCCTCACCCTTTATGAATTAACACCAACGGGGGAATTGGTCAAAGTGAAAGAAGACGCTTTACCGCCCGCCTGTGATGTCAACAAAATAACAGCTAACTCTTTTTAATCGCCACCAGATAACGTATCATAGACCCGTTTAATTTCTTGAATATCCTGCCACATTAACCACTTCGGAGACCCGACGGTTTTTTGAGCATTTCTGAGCAAATACGACGGATGAAAAATCGGCATCATTTTAGCCCCGTTTGGCCCATCAAACCATTTACCTCGCACCTTTGTAATACCTAAATCCGTATTAACAAAGGATTTTAAAGCCACCTTACCACACAATAAAATAATTTTGGGCTTTAAAATATCAAGCTGAGCATCCAGATACTCCCGACACGCCTCTTTTTCCTGAGGCAAAGGGTCTCGGTTATCGGGCGGACGACACTTAATCGTATTGCAAATATACACATCTTTTTGACGACTTAAGCCTACCGATTCAAAAATTTTATCCAATAACTGACCGGCTTTTCCGACAAAAGGTTCACCTTGTTGGTCTTCAAAAAAACCGGGAGCTTCACCAATTAACATCAATTTATGATTTGGAATACCACCGGAAAAAACGGATTTTGTGCGAGTTTGACACAATGCACACTTTTGACATGCTGCACATTTTTGACGAATTTGTTCCAATTGTTCAAACATTTCATTGCCCTTTTCTGATAAAAAACAGTGTGCCAAAAAAACATATAAAATGCAATCTTTTTATTTTTATGTTGCATCTTAAAAAAATTTTTGATACCCTGAGAATAAGGTAATTTTTTACCCCGAGGTTTGAACACCTCTTT
>JAEIGA010017168.1_pt1 | contig 11025 bp, 16 predicted proteins | sample 9270691 | NCBI WGS metagenome assembly JAEIGA01 (sample SAMN17057246, study PRJNA624740) | gut metagenome | biome: biome; isolation source: fecal sample | host: Bos grunniens | place: China: Xizang | collected 2019 | reverse complement strand
AGATTAAAGATCTTTGTAATGAGTTAGGAATAGATTTATGTACTAGGTCTAAACTAACACCGAAAGAATGTTTAATCAATCTTCTTAATTTTATTAAAAAAGAAGAAAGATTACCCTTTATGAAAGAAATGAGTTATTATACTTTAGTGAGTTTACGTAATGGTAAATATGATAAAGAATATTCTGATCTTATACAAGAAATAAAAAATCTTTGTAATGAGTTAGGAATAGATTTATATACTAAAAGACCAACACCGAAAGAATGTTTAATCAATCTTCTTAATTTTATTAAAAAAGAAGAAAGATTACCATTTGCTAAAGAGTTTAATCTTTATGGTGTTTTGGGAAAATTACGTAATGGTAATTATGATAAAGATTATCCAGAATTCGTAAAAGAAATTAAAGATCTTTGTAATAAACTGAGTCTTTCACTAATTAAAATAAAAGGAAGACCAAGTAACAAGTAATAAGGAATAAAAAGGAAGGCATAGCCTTCCTTTTTATTTTATTCACACCACAAAACTATTTCACCTTTTTCTAAACTTTCTTTTACATTAATCACTCTTTGATTTTCAGATCCTACCCATTTCTTTTTAGGTGACTTTTTTGTATGAATAAATGGGCCATCACATAATACATCAAGATAATTTAAGGTCAGTCGTCTTGGATGATCTCCTGGGAGTCGCATAATTGATTCCCAAGTATATCCAGTATATGCCCAAATTGTTTTCTCTGGAATATCACGTTTCAGATCTTGACATAATTCTAAAACACATTCTTGATTCCATATAGACAATGGATCACCGCCAGTCAATGTTACCCCTGAAATATGTGATTTATGAAGTTCTTGTAAAAGGGCTTCATAATTTTCTTTTGTCCATAACTTTCCCTCAAATGGATTATGAGTTTCAGGATTAAAGCAGCCGGGACAAGAGTGGGGACATCCACTGAAAAATAATACTTCTCTTAAACCATCACCATTAAGTAAGTCTGAATGATATGTTTGAATTAGTCGCATTCTTGATTCCCTCCTTCCTTTTCTTCTATTTTAGGTGTAACATCTGGAATAATTTGCTCACCAGTTTCCCAATTTTTTAAACCAAGTGAATAATAGTAACCTGTTTTTGGATGAGGTTGGCCAGTGAGAATACAGTTTTTGATATCTTTACCACAGGTTTTCATAGATGGATGATTTTTCCAATTAATTGTACAATTTTCTGGAAACTTATCGTCTTTTGATTTATAACAATAAATACACTTATTTATTTTATTTAAAATTTCTAACTCTTCATTTTCTTTGCACCAAAAATAATTGCCATTAGAATACCCTGCTTTCTTAGATGTAGATATTTTTATACCAAGCTTATCAAAAACATCGATATGAGATCTATATCTTCCTATAAACTCACCCATTAAAGAGTATTGAAGAACTGGTATAGATTTTTTCTCAAGTGTTGCTAAATTATTTAAATTTTCTTTTTGAGAACATTTTCTTAAATTTTCAAACCTATTATCCTCCCTATCGGTATTGATATGATCAATTACTTCTCCTTCTTTTAGTACATCATTTGAAAATGCTTCGTAAATAATAGTATGTACAAAAAAATTTTTCTTATTTCCACTTAATTTTACTCGATAATATCCATGATTATTTAAATTTCCTACAGTAAGTTTTGGATTTCTTAACAAGCCACTCTTACTACACTCAATACAATAATTCCCTCTTCTCCAAATTCTCCATTCTTCTGTATTTAGATCAATATTATACTTATTTATGTATTTTTCTAATTCAATATCAACCCTTTCCCAATAAAAACCACAACATTTTTTCTGATTTTTTACACATTTACGAAAATATGATTCTGAAATTTTAAATACTTTAAGAATCTCTTTTATTTCTAATCTCTCCAGTTCTTCTTTAGAGTCATTAAGTTTTTTATATCTTATTCTTGTTTTTATACTAGTATTAGATTTATTAGAGTTTTTTGAATTTAAACTAAAAGACGCCCATCTAAGATTTGTTACAATATTATTTTCCCTATTTCCATCAATATGATCCACTATAGGTAAATTTTTATTGTTTTTAATAAAAGTATTTGCAACTAATCTATGTGCACGCATTAATTTAGAAATAAATCTATTTCGGTCATCTTTATTAATCGTTACTAAATTAAATACGACATATCCGTCTCTCTCAATAATCTTTTTTAAAAGCTTTTTTGTATTTTTATTTCTAACTTCACCTAATCTATTTATTTCATAAATATTTTTAATCTCTTTAATACAAAGAGGAACGAACTGTTTTAGTTCGTCCTCTGTATATTCTTTTTGTTTTAAATTTTTCTCCTCACTCATAATAATTTAATTACATATTTACTCTATCACGAATTTCCTTCATCTTCCCGTCATTGAATTTAGTTTTACCTGTGGTCGTATGGGACGCTCCAAGATATCCTGACCGTGATTCTTAATATTTCTATTAAGACTAGACTATATCATTATCCCTAGGGATAGTTACTATATAGTCGTTGAAAATTATTATTAAATAATTCTGCTGATTAAATTTAAATTATTTCCAGCAATATCGTAACTTTTCTTAATATTTTTTTTTATATTAAGGGACTAAAAATTAATCCGTCGTATCTTGATAATATCAATACTTCCACAATTTGGGCATGGATCTTCTTCTGCCTCAACTTTATCATTTCCATAATAATGGGTTCCACAACTATAACAATAATTTTGTGCCCAATTCAATCCTAAATATAATCCTTTTGCCATTGCATATCTTGTAGTGGCAACAATACCATCTATGTTAGAATCATCAGGAAATCTTACATGAGTAATTCTCCCTGCTTTACTCAAGTTTTTAAATTGATCTTCAATATCAATTTTCTCAATTGGTGTAACATCCGCTGAGACATGCAAATGGAAGCTATTACTAAAATAACCCCTATCCGTTACTCCTGGAATATCTCCAAATTTCTCCTTAAATTTTTCACAGAGTCTTGGTAAGAGACTTTCACCTGGTACTGCATAACATGCTGCTGCAATTCCATCTTTCTTTTTATACTCTTCGAGTTTTGCGTTAAAATGTTCCATAACTTCTAACGCAAATGTCTGATCTTCATGTAAAGGTTTTCCATTATGTAATAATTGAAGTTCATGAAGAGAAACGTAACCAAAAGAAATTGTTGATCGTTTTAATACAGGCGCAATACAATCATCAGGATCTAAAGTACCCCCATCAAAACCACCTTCACAAAATACAAGTGGATTAGATGAAGCTTTAAACTTACTTAAATACTTAACAGTTCTTACTGAAATATCTCTTGCAAGATCCATATAATAGTCAAGAACTTCATAAAAATTTCTTCCCTCGACTTTTGCTTTTTGATAGATTAATGGCAAACAAAGCGTCGAAACACCTAAATTACATCGGAATATAGATGATTCTCCATTCTCATCAATATACGGACTTAAAATTGCTCTACACAAAATACTTAATATTTCTATTAAGATTAGACTATATCATTATCCCAAAGGATAGTTGTAATATAGTCGTTGAAAAGCCATAAGTGACTTCTGCTGATTTTTAAATAAAATCTTCCAGCAATTTTACAACTTAAAACAACTTATTACTAAGCTGCAGGGCTGTAAAGACCCATAGGAACAATTTTAGTTCCGTACTCTCGATAATTTTCTCCAACAGGTGTTCCTGGTTCCAAAGAAAAGTAGTCTGGATAGGAACAACGAGTACTAGTTTTAACTGACTTTAAAAATAGATGTTCTAATTCTTTTCCTGGACCATGGAGATTAGAGTCATAAGTAAATATTAATTTTGGAAAAAGTAAAGGTTGCTTATGACCCTCCTTACCTTGGCCTTCTATTCTGACATTAAGTATTTCTTCTGCAACCATAATAGCCCATCTAGACGTATCTGCCCCAAAAACTGCCGAAGTAAAAGAGAAGTCTCCTCTTGAAGATGAAATAGTATTCATACTATACTCAAGTCCTTGGAAACCTTGTTGAAGATCTCTTCGAACTTTCTTTTCTGCAAACTGATCTGCTCTAGTTTCATCAAAAACCCCATCAACTTCTTCTACAATATTTCTATATTCTTCTAAATATTTATCATATGATTTTTTTACATAAGGTGCTAATACTGTGTCTATTTCTGGAATTGTTGTACCCATTTTGTTATCTTTAAGGCTTTTTATCCTTAAATTCTATAATTTTCATTATAGTTCAGCATATATTTTTCACCCTAGTGGGTGAGTAAGGACTCTTGGGGATTTTTCCCTATGCGTTGACATAATTTATGAATTATGTACGGTATTAAGTATATAACTATTCACCGTCTTTCCTTACTTTTCTTTTGATAAAATTTATCAAAAGCGGCAATACAAATTACCGTATGAGTTTCCAGCAACAGATTGAATAATATCAGATAAAAGTGCAATTGCAGATGAAATACCAGTAGGCTCTGTATAATCAATACCAGCCAATTTAAATCCACCTTTCATAATTCTGGCAGTGTTTACTAAACAACAATTGAAAGGGGTACTTAATCTACTTCCAAGATCATGTATGTAGATCATATCATCCTCTACAGCTTCTCTTTCTTCTTCTGTAAGAAAAATTCTTTTATATTTTTCTTTTTGTCCTTCTTGAAATTCAAGAATACGGCGTGTTGATGTTAAAGTGCTATCTGCGTTTGCATTAGATCTATCAGCATCTTTTTGAAGTTCCTGAATTTTCTTCTCCGTAACTTCCATCATCTTAATTGCAGTCAATTTATAATTTCTATACTGTCTATAAGATTCTGCTACTCTAGGAAAACCTGCTTCATCCAAACAGACTTGAACAAGTTGATGAAGCTTTGAAACTGAAATTTCAGGACCCTGTATTTTCAATCTCACCAGATCGGTTACGAGTTTACAATCTTCATCTGTTAAATCCATAAATACTCGATCTGCAGATTTTCGAATAGCACGCCATATCTTTTTTTCATCGAAGATCTCTGTCAATCCAGATTTTTTCTTTTTGACAATAATATCACTCATATGATTTGTTTGTTTTAATTATTTAATTAATAAAATTTAGTTTAATAAGCCCGCTGCGCCTTCGCGCAGCGGGCCTTTTCTTTCATCTTCTCTCCCTTCTTTATTTACAAAATATTAAACTCCTTGACAATTGATTTACAATTGTCACCTTTCTTTTCATAACGGAGAATATCATAAGTTTTCTCCGTTGCATCTCTATACAGTACAAATTCTTTTCTTGTTACCCAAGCTTTATTGACTGTTTTTGACTTTTCTATGATATTACCTGTGATAGTAATATTAACACTCTTAATTGAGTTTTTGTCTTTTTGAGATGTTGTTGTTTGAAGCATAAGTTTAAAAATGTGTTTAAATTAGTAGATAAAGTGTTTTAAATTATCAATATAATTATATGCATCTCGGATTTCTATAACCTCTGAAATGTCATTATATTGCTTTGTAAAATTAACATACTCTTCTTGTTTTCTCAAGTATGTTTCAAGATCAGGGTAATATCTTTTTCGATTAGGTTCATTTAGTACTTTATCTAGAATAAAATCTTTATCTAGCATTACTAAAAGAATTTTTTGAGGTTTACCAAATCCTAATTCATCTAAAAGATTATATTCCTCATTGATTATACGATAAATATATTCTTGATTATTTTCATCAAATGTCCCATTATCTATCATACATTTAATCATATCAGAAACACCTCTTTCTATTACCCAATTATATATACACAGATTACCACTTTTAGATAATCGTTTCATATCTTGTATTTGTAATAATCTTTGTATTATAAAATCTCCATCAGTTCCTGGAAGTTCAGAAGGAAAAAGAGTCTTTCTATAATTCCAATAAGGTTTTATATCAGACCAAATTTTCAAATCATCTTTATGCCGTGGTGCATTTTCAATTGTTGTTGCTTTCAATGCCCCACTCATTCCATAGTATATTGTAATCATAAATCTAGAACTGGCTCAAATTTTTGAATAAATTCAGATTTGAGACGAACAAAATTTTTTGTTGCCTCAGCACCATCTTCTGATTCATCTATATCACGAAATGTTCCATCAAGTTGAAGAATTTTATATGCCTTATAAATTACTGCAGGTTCCCATTTTCTAGTAACTGGATGTTTCATAGTTGAATTATAATCAACAACCTGATATAGGTTGCCTGTTTTTATAAACTTGACCAACAAAGCATCTTCCATCTTAAATAAATTTTATATAATTTGCAACTATAAGGTTTCATCGGGGAACAAAAAGAATTAATCAGGGATAATAAGAAAAAATAAAGAGCCGTTAATACGACTCAAATTCTATAAACTCAGATAAAGAATTAATCATGTTTATTACAATATTATTTACTCCTTTCATGCTTCTAGCTCCATATTTATCTTTAATATACTCTATAAAATTGTCTAGAATAAAAAATTCTGGTACTATTTTTAATGTATTTTTAGGATCCTGAATTTCTTGATTTAAGACTAATGGTTGGATAAAAAATACTTTAGGTTTTTGGGTGTGGTGCGTTAAAAGAATTTTATCTGGAACAAGTATATCTGACTTAACGATAAAATAAGCATGATACATATAAGGAATTATAAAACCTTCACTCGGCAAGTGATTAAATATAAAACACCCTATACTTTCTTTAGGACTTTTTTTAGCAAAAATTTTATATACATTTAATATTTCCTTCATGACTAAATCTATAATAATCGTAATCTTCTATTAATTCAAGTAATTCATTATTAATCTCTTTAAACCTATAATCAGCTCTTTCTATTATTTTAGATACTTGTGGTAAAATTATATCATTCCATTCTTGATAACTTGGATGTCGGTAATCAAGAAAGCGGATATTCTCTGAAGTGATTGGAGGTGTTTTTGATAAAGTGATTGATAACGGTTTTGTTTTACTATAAAGATGAACCACGGGATTTAGTCCTGTCAAATATAAATTCAAAACAAAAGGTATTCTTTCATCCTGTCCATTTTTTATTATAATTTTCTTATCACATAAACTTATTGTATAAACTCGACAAAATTCATTAAAGACATCTTTTTTAAATATCGTAAACATTCTATCCTCTTCACCATCCGAATATAAAAATACATGATCTTTAAAAATCGGAAAATTAAAATATAACATTTCTTCCATAACATTTATAAGAAAAATAAAGGACTCCCCAAGCCAAAAGGCTTGGGGAGCATATATTAATAGTCTTACAATTTAGTTTTACGAATTAGTCATAATAGTAAGTCTTGTAAATAAAACATACCAATTATTCTTAATTAGTAAATCATAATTATAATCATACAAATATAATCACAATATTTTTATAATTTTACTTTACTATAATTAATATAGTAAAACACTGTTACGTGTCTATAATAAAGAAGACAAATCTAAGATATTCTCGGACTCGAACCGAGGTATGACCTTGCCATATTTCAGACAAGGTTGCATTACCAACTCTGCCAAATATCCTAGATTCGTAATTTCTATTTAGTTGTTGTGTCATCATGTGATTGAGAAATACAACTATACGACCGAAGCCATATAGAGTATCGTCGAAACTTATATAGAATTTCTTCTATACCTCATTTCCATATATAAGATTTTCACGGGTTTTTAAAAGATGGGTGGGATTTTATAAATCTGGAATATTTTTATAAATACCATATAATACTAACCACTTTTTTACTGCGTTATCTGATACTCCATAAAATTTCCCTAAATGAGTTAAATTACCATTTAATTCTTTATATTTCTTACATAAAGAGACTATATCAGGTCTTTTATTTTTTGATCTAAATTTATCATAACATTCTGGCGAACAATATACATTTTTACCTGTAAATGTTTTTCCACATTCTGGACAAATTTTTTCTTTTTGGACTTTTTTAATCTTTTCTTTATCTTTCTTATTTTGAAGATATGTGGCATTTAACTTTTCAATTTTCTCTTTTCTTTTTATCTCTTTTTGATTATCTTCAGAATTATCTTTTATAATATTTTTCCCTCTATAATTCTCTGTAATAGAATGACAGTTTGGACATAATATTTGAAGATTTTCTATTCTGTTATCAAAAGGATCTCCATTAATATGATGGAGTTCAAGTGCCAAATCTTTCCCTTGCCAAGTCGAATTTCCGCATACCTCACATTTTTTAATTTTAAGACCCTCTGAAAATAACCTCGCTTTTAATGAATTAGTACTTTTATATGGAGAATTTTCTATTAAAATATCTTTTAATTCATACTTTTTTCCAAAAAATCTATATCTATTTCCTTGATTCCAGGCAGCTCCCGTAAAATGAGAAGTATCTATATTATTTTCCTCAAAAAACTTTTTTATTCTTCTATAATTTCCACCTTCGGGTTTAAGTTCTAAATCTTTCAGTACCCCAGCGATTGAAAGATTATTTTTTACTGATAGTTTTACTTTTTCTAAATCAAAATCATTTTTCTTCTTTTTCATAAACTTAATTATTTATATAGGTAGACATGAATTTTAAAAATAAAATTCATGTCTACTAATTCATATATAAATAATTTTGATTTTATATTAAAAATATTGGGGGAATTAAGAAAAAAAAATAATAGATAATACTTATTTTTGAGTATTATCTATTTAATTAGTAGCTCGAAAGGGAGTCGAACCCTCACATCCATAAAGGATACAGGATTTTCAACAAGTTTACTCTTGCTGGACTATGTCTTAACCATATTTATAAAATAAACTTAGGTTGCTGGTGTATAGTCTCTACACATTTAAAGAAAATAATTTTCTCATTTAGCACGGCGTTATTTACATTTATTTTCACTGGGCTGTAACCTTCACCGTTTTAGCCAGCTTCTACATCAAAAGTTTCCCCTTGTGCACTCACTACCCGCAGATTTATACTTTAAAAAGTATAAAGATTTTTTTTTTCTGAAGTCCTGTGCGTCTCACCAATTTCGCCATCGAGCCATCTTTGTTAAAATAATTTGTGTCTTATTTGTTGGTTTTTATTTTATCCTATTTTAAACCGAAATTTAAAATAGGCATGATAAAAGATAAAATCCCTTATCACACCTATAAGATTTTAACCGGTTTTTATAACCCGAATTGCAGAAATTGGAATTACTTCATTTCTTTCAATTGACTCCTGAATAATTTTTAATAATTCTTCAGGTTGATTCTCTCTTATCCAATTAAGAATTGAAAATTCCGGTCCAACTTCTTCTTGGGATATAATTTCATACTTACGACAACAAGAATGATAGGTTAATTTTCTATCCTTATCCATTAGAACATAATAAAAATCATCCAAGTCTATTATTGCTGTACACAAGATTCCAATATCTCCATAAATTTTTACAAGACTGCCAGCATCCTCATTAACTTCTTTGCTAATTAATTTATAATTATTTACTTCTTCTCGTATTCTATATTCATTAATTTCTTTTTTTAACTCAAATAGTTTCTCCGGACCATTATTTTTAAAATAATCATAATATGAATGAATTCTAGACATATCTTAATTGATGTTTTTAATAATTCTTTCAGCAAATTCCATTACTTCATCTGGACTAAGTAAATATAAGTCAACTTCAATTTCTTTATTAGAGGCAGAACAAGAGGATCCAGAAAAACAGCTATTCCAGGATCCCTTAATCTTAACTAAAGAGTCTTTTTTTGATTCTACGGAAGTTACTAACATTATATTCCCTCTGAAAATAACTTCTACTGGCTCATTAAAATTGATTTTATTATTTTCTATAACCCTAGACAGCACTCTTATTGCACTATCTTTATGAATTCCAGAAATTTGTCTATGAGCCTTAAATAAATCACTTAACTGATTCTTGATCAAAGACAACTCTTCTGTTCTCATACTTCAAATCAATAATAATTTCTTCACCATTACTAGCATAGCTATAAATTACATCAAGTACTTTATATTCAATTCTATGCCACTTACCATCATCTATCCAGACACTTTCTCCAATACGTGGAATATTGTTACTTGGGGTTGATAATACCTTTTTATCTTCACACTTAAAAATTAATTGATTTACCATAATTCTATTTCTATAAAATTAATATTGTTTTTAAATTCTTTGATAAATTTTTCGGCATTTTCAAAATCTTCAGCCCAAAAAATTTCGGTTTTTCCTGAACTAAATTTTACTTTGAAAAAGGGTTTATAATAAATTTTCTTATCAGAATCTAAATAAAGTCTATTATTCTTATTATTTAAATATTCACTTACTTTATCTAATTCTATTGGATAACTTAATTCTTCACGAATCACTGTATCAAGATCATTAAAATAGTAAAGATCTTTTTTAATCTTCTTTTTAAAGAGTCCTAAAAAATAATGTTTTACTTCACCCTCTTTGACTATTTGATAAAATTCATATTCTTTTTTAGGAAAGTATTTAACTGATTCAATTAAATTTATATTAATAAATTTTCTATTCTCTTCCATACTCTTTAACTCTTGAATAAGTTACTGAAGATTCTTCTACCCAGTCTGACATATTATCTGCAATATAACCTAAATTAATAAGTCCTTGCAGGAATCTCATACCTGGATTATTTTCATAAAAATCTTTAAGATCCATTAAATGCTGTTCATCCGTTTTTGGCGAAAAACTAAGATCTACGATATATTCAGAAACTTTAAGTTTTTCCAAAACTAATTCAAGTTTTTCAATAATTAATCCATCATAAATATTCTTTTCAATTATTTTTAGTATTTTTAGGTTATAATTTTGCCTAGTTTCCTGTTTCATATTACCACGCACTATAATCTGTTATGTCTAATACTTCATTACAAGAATTACATCTTATTTCAATACTATACCCAATTCCAGTTGGGGTAAAAATATAGCTAAAATATTCTCCATTACATCTACAGGATTTATGTTTTTTCATAAATTCTTCTGCTTTGTCTTTTTCTTTTTTATTTAATTT
>JAEIGA010017167.1_pt1 | contig 11025 bp, 7 predicted proteins | sample 9270691 | NCBI WGS metagenome assembly JAEIGA01 (sample SAMN17057246, study PRJNA624740) | gut metagenome | biome: biome; isolation source: fecal sample | host: Bos grunniens | place: China: Xizang | collected 2019 | reverse complement strand
TTCTACAGCATCAATCAAACCAATTCTACCACTTGTACCAGCGCCGACATAAACCAGTCTTCCACCATTTCTGAAAGCAGCAACAGCAGAATCAATAACTTTCGCAATATCAACCAAAGCTTCTCTAACAGCAACATGAACTAAGGCATCCTCATTATTCATTATCTCACAAATTTCCAAAGAATTTTTGCAATCGATGTCCATAGAATTAACATTTCTATTTTCCGTGCTTAATTTTTTAATATTAAGTTCTTTATCTATCATATTGTAATATCTCCCAAAATAACTTCTTCTTTAGCTCCAGTCGCACTAGGAACATTACTGCTTTTCGCATTTAAAGTTCTATAACCTAAAACAACAAAAGCAACCGCTTCTTTTGCATCACTGTTTATACCTGCATCATCACCAGTAATCACCTCGATGCCAGTCATTTCTCTAATTCTTTTCATAATATATTCATTATGACTTCCACCACCGCTTATAATAGCCAAATCAATATCTTTAATTATATTATTATAACTATATGCTATGCCATAAGCAGTAAATTCCGCAACAGTACATATAACATCCTTCTTATTATATTTATCAAAACTTAATTTATTCGCTAATTCTTCCATATACTCACAAGAAAATTTCTCTCTTCCAGTAGACTTTGGATAGTTCAAATAAATATATTCATCTTTCAATAAATATTCTAGCACTTCATTAATAACTTTACCACTTAAAGCAATTTCGCCACCCTTATCATAAGGAAGAGAAAAATACTTATTAGTAAAATAATCAATCATAATATTACCAACACCATTATCAAAACTAATAATATCTTTAATATCACAATTCTTTTTAATATACGTCAAGTTACTTATGCCACCAATATTTTGGAATACCAAATTCTTATCATCGGTTTTATATAAATAATACTCAGAAAAAGGAACAAGTGGCGCACCTTCTCCTCCTGCACATATATCTTTAAGTCTAAAATTTGAAACAACTTTAATTCCCGTTTTATAATTTATGTAACTTGCACAACCAATTTGTAAAGTTGATGGAACTTGTTCAGTTAAAAACACTCTATCCTTAGGATATTTATCCCCCTTAGGATCATGCCATATAGTTTGACCATGACTACTTATAAAGTCTACATCTTTATATGTATAATCAGTGCCTTCTAAAAGAAAATCTATAGCCTTTACAAATTTATAAGAAAGCTCAAAATTCAACGATGAAATTTCACTCAACTTTGCAGTTTCATCACTTAAATTTCTCATTATCTTTTTCTTAAATTCATCCTCATATGGCAATGTTATAAATTTTATTAAATTAAAATTATTATTTATTATCTCTACCAAAGCGGCATCAACACCATCTAATGATGTACCACTCATTAAGCCTATCGCTAACATATTAACCTCATTTTTTTATAACAAATTTAAACTTCACAGCACCCTCAATATTATCAAGTAACCATTTACTACATAAACATTGTCCAACAACATTAACAGCTTCATTAGCCCTCATCTCTTTTAATGCTATACCTAATTCACCTTGATATCTCTTATATAATTTATTATCTATAGTGATATCCTTTTCCTTCACGATTATATTATTATTTAACTCATCAATTCCATTAACTCTAATCGATGATCTAATCATATATTCACTCTTATCAAGCCTATTTCTATGAACACTTTCAATAACATTCATACTAGCATCATTTAAACCATCAATTAAATTAACCGGAATTCTAATAATATCTAAAGAATTATTAATAGCATCATCTAACTCATCTTCAGTAACATAAGCATCACCAAAACAAGCAATATCTGTATTCATCAATATCATTTCACTAACATTTGCAATAACATTAGAATATCTTTGTTCCTCAACACTTACTAAACCTTCATAAAGTGGCATACGCTTATTCACAAAAGATGGCATATATGTCATAACCTTAAATCCCATACTATGATAGTAATCATTTCTTATTTTTACCTCTTCATAAGATAAACCAGTATATGGTTTAGGGAAAAAGTTATGGCTTAAGCTATACTTAGCTAAATTCGCATTATTTGCCCTCAAATATTCGATTAAATCGTTTTTCACAGTAGAAGCGTTTAATTGCACATTAAAATTTTTGTGCTGATAAGCCAAAATTTCTTCCTTAGTAAAACCATAGTCTAACCTAATAGTGTCAATACCTTCTATTAACCCTTTTTCTTCTAATTCCAATAATCTTTGCTTATTAACATCTAAAATAATCTTTAACTTATTATTCTTACAAAAATCTAAAACAGCTCTTAATTCCTCATCAAACTTTGCACTAGCTTCCGGCATATGACTAGATATAAAAACGTATGATATTTTTTTCTTTTTTAATAATTTTAAATATTCAATATTTTTTTCTAAAGGATAATCATCTAATCCTAAATAAACAGAAGCCCCTATGGGTAACCTCCTTTTTACAACAACTGGGCAGTTACCGTTTGCTTCAATTTCACCGTTTAAGCACTTTACAATAGTATTAACAGCTAAAGGAGTATATTCATATAAACCTAAAACATTTTCGCAAGAATCTAAATGCATAACATCATAAGGATTTCTAGATGCAATCACATAATAATTCTTGTTTAATTTAGCTAATTTATTACCCAAAACAGCTTGTTCTTTATTACCATTAGCATTATATGTTACTAATACGATAGTATCATATTCACAAGCCTTGTTAACAATTTCATCAATATTTTCAGGTTTCATTTCAATAGTTAAAGTATCAACACCTTCAACCTTAGCTTTCACCATATCAATTACACTTCTAGAATTTAATTTATCTTCCGCAATTGTAGTTGCATAAGGCATTGTTGCTATAACTAAACTTTTACCTTCTAATTTAGGGGCTTTACCTTTAAATTGAGTTAATGAATCATCACAAACTTTTTGCGCAAATTCTTGTTCATCTTTTCTATTATTGAAAAAATCTACAATTTCTTTATCATCAACATTATAGAAGCCAGTCATAAACTTTTCTTCTACTTCTTTCTTTGCTTTTAATACTCTTTCAACTCTTTCATCAATTAATTCCATTGAAATTTCACCAGCATTAACAGCATCTTCTAAAGCCTTTAAAGCTCCTAATTGTTTTTCTAAACTATGAGAAACACAAGCAATATTCAATCCTGCTTTTATTCCCATAGCAGTTCCTTTTTCAGTAGTATACAAATTATCAATTGCTTTCATTTGCATACAGTCGCTAACGATTAAACCTTCAAAACCTAACTTTTCACGCAATAAACCAGTTAATACCTTTTCAGATAAAGTACCAGGAACATCATCAAGAACCTTAAAAATAATATGAGCACTCATAATTCCTCTAACGCCATTTTCAACAGCCTTCTTAAAAGGGACAAGTTCAACACTTTCAAGTCTTTCCATACTATGTTCAACTGTAGGAAGACCTAAATGACTATCTACATTAGTATCTCCATGACCAGGGAAATGTTTAGCAGTTGCTATCACTCCATATTCTTGCAATCCCTTAATATAAGCATTACCAAATTCACTTACTATATCTGGATTATCACCATAACTTCTAACACCAATAACTGGATTCAATGGATTATTATTTACGTCTAAAGAAGGAGCCAAATTAAAGTTAATTCCTAACTTTAATAATTCTTCACCCATAATCTTACCAATCTTATAAGCATTATTACTATCTTCAGTAGAACTAATAGTCATATTACCCGGACAGAATGTTGCACCATTCATGATTCTAGTTACAATTCCGCCTTCTTGGTCAATACTAATCAAAGGAATAGTATTAGTGTGTTTTAATATCTCTTCATATATTTTTTTATTCAATTTAACTAATTGCTCAATATCTTTTACATTTCTATTAAAGAGAATTACATTCGCAACTTTATAATCTTCCACAAGTGTTTTGATATGATCGTTATATTCATAACTATCAAAACCAATCATTATTAATTGGCCTAATTTTTCCTTCAAAGTCATTTCATTTAACTTTTTCATATATCTTCCTCTTATTAATATAAAATATATTTATTTCTTAAACTTTCAAACTCTTTTGTTTCTCTTTCAAGAATTGCAAATTGTTCTTCTAAAGTATATTTATCTTCTTTAATATAATTGCATCCTGTATTAAATTGTAACATACAATTTCCACCTTCTTTATATGGAGCTAAAACTTTAAAATCATTAGGATACATATGTCTAACAACATCAAGCAATGCCCAACCAGTCTTAACAGCTTTAAATGCTTTCCTATCAACAATATGCACTTGTACACCATAACACATTTCCCCTTGGAACTTAGAGAATGTTGGAGTAAAATATTGTCTTCTAAAAATTACACCAGGCAAGTTTAAAGAATTCATTTTTTCTTCTAATGCCTTCCCATCAATAAATGGTGCGCCAACATATTCAAAAGGTTTAGTAGTTCCACGCCCTTCACTAATATTAGTACCTTCAAAAATACAAGTAGCATTATATACTACTGCTGTATCAATAGTAGGGAAATTAGGAGATGGCAATACCCATAACAATCCTGTTTCATCATAATATTTTTCTCTATCGTAATCTTCCATTAAGATATTTGTCAACTTACAATTAATTCCAAACTCCTCATTAAACATTTTCGCAAGTTCAGCCATTGTTAAACCATGACGTTGAAGAATTGGATAATACCCAACAAATGATCTATAATTTATATCTAAAATATTACCTTCATAATCACTTGCATTAACAGGATTTGGTCTATCAAATACAACGAATTCTTTATCATACTCACTACATGCCATCATAGAATAAGCCATTGTATAAATATAAGTATAGAATCTTGAACCAGCATCTTGAATGTCAATGCACAATACGTCAATTTGATCTAACATTTCTTTTGTAGGCCTTTTATCTTTCGTATACAAACTATAAACTGTAATACCAGTCTCTTCGTCAACATATGTATCAAATCTAACACCAGCTTGCATATGCCCTCTAACACCATGTTCTGGAGAGAATAATGCTACTAAATTAACTTTTTCTTTTAATACATCAATTGTAGAAACATGTTCACTATTTAATCCAGTAGGATTTGTAATTAACCCAACTCTTTTACCTTTAAAAAAATCCAAATACTTATCAATATTATCAATACCTAATTTAATCATCTTACTTTCCTCCCATGATTTTATTATTAATTTCTTCTAAACTTTTTTCAGCTTCTTGAATAGAATTTTTATCATCCTCATAATCTTCTCTAACGTGACTCTTATTTTGTAAATCATACTCATCTTCTTCCTCTTCATATTCCATATTATTTGCAATTGCCCAATAAGGTTTTCTACTAAGCATATACATTATAAAAATAGGAATAGAAAGTGAAAAGATAAATATATATGGCGGCCATAGCAACATTAACATCATATCAAGAGACACAACCAAGAACAAACATAATGTAATTCCAAAATGCTTAAAAGTCATATATATTGAAAATCTAATTTTATCAAAAAATCTTAAATGAAAATACGTAACCACAATTGGAACTTGTATAGAAACGATACTTACTATTAAAATAAATAATATTACCAAACCTAAAAGTATTGAATAAATATTAATATATGTATCATATCCACCGGTTTCTTCTAATGTTCTTATCACTTCATTATAATATATATACGCATATATCAAAACTGCATATATTACGATTCCTACAACTCCTAATAATACTGTATCTTTAAAACAAAATCTAAAATTATAAAAATATTTTTTAATATAATGCGTTTCATCTTCTTCATAGCATTCCTTTAACGTTCTAAATGCTGCAGTAATTGCTGGAAGAATTGTAATAATACCTAAACAAGTAACTAATGTTAATGTATTAATTACAAATAATTTCCATACCCAATCAAATACTCTATACACCTTACTTTGAGTAGGATCTTTACCATCATATTTTCTTTCTTTTTCTGTAAATTTAAAAGCCATATTATTACCTCTTATATTTATATAAATTATAACATATTTACAACAAAAAGACAACATTTCTTCATTAAAGCAAGTATAAAAAAAGAGATATTAGGATAAACCTAATATCTCATATAATCTATCTCCTAATAAGAAGAATCATCCAAACGCATCAACGATAGACTTGTCTAATGTTGCTTGGTAGCTACCTACAGCTTCATTCCATGTAGCAGCACCAGTTCCATTAACGAATGCTCTGATAGCTTTGTCTAAGTCAGAGTTGTAAGTTGATACAACTGTGTTAGATGAACTTGTTAGTGGATCATAGAATGCATAATCTTTTAAGTTTGTGCTCATTGTAACGAATGCTTTCATTGATTCTTGAGAAGCACCAAACTTAGCTTCAGCAGTAGCTCTGATTTGGTTTTCTGGATCATAACCATCAGACTTTTGATAGTTAACTTTTGATCTGTTCCAGTATTCCATAACAGCTCTATAAATGTTTTCAGCTGTACATTCTTCACCATGAGACTTGTATCCATCTCCACGTCCTTCAGCCATAACCCAACAAGATTCAGCAGTTAAACCTACAGAATATTTGTTTGGATCTGATCCATCTGGAGCAGGGAATGGTACGAAACCATAGTTAATTTCAGCTGGCCAACGGTCTTGGTTAGTTCCGATGAACCATAAGTCACCAGTATTGAATAATGCTTTACCACCATTAAATGATGCAACAGCACCGTCAACATTAACAGCTGGGTCAAATGCGCTACCAGCATAAATTTGTCTTAATGCTTCACCAGCAGCAGTTTCATCAGCACCTGTTAAGTGAACTTGTAATGATGTAACGTCAGCAACACCAACACCATTTCTATCTACCATACCAACCCAGTAATATGTTGGCCATCCAGATACTGCATAGTATTGACCATCAGTTTCAGGATTATACATAGAGTTTAAAGCAGCTTGAACTTTTAATGAATATTCAACGAATGTAGTATATGTCCAGTTACCATCATTGAACATCTTAGCAGGTTCTTCGATAGTATTGTCATATTGATTAATTAATACCCATAAATCATAGTTGTAACCCATTAAACTATAGATTGCAGGTTCACTTGTATTAATAGAATATAACTTATTCTTATAAGAACCAGCAGTCTTATTTAATGTGTTCATTAAACCATAACCATAAGAGTCATACCATTCAGTTAAATCGATAATTGCATTAGCACTAACGAAACCAGGGATTTGTGCATCTGGTACGATATAGAAGTCGTATTCAGGTGTACCTAATCTTGCTTGGTTAACGATATAATTCCATCTAGATGGTCCCCAAGGAGCATCTACAGGATATTCAACTACAGAAATAGTACAGTTGAAGTCTTCTTCAACAGATGTCCAAGCTTCTTGTCTAGCTTCTCTATCTAATCCTGCATAGTATCCATATTGAGCCTTTGTAGATTCTGGCATAAATGGATCGATTTCACCTAAAGCAACTGTTGCTTGAGCGATTTTAATATCATAACCACCTAAATCTGGATATTCAGTAGGTGCATCTACTGTAATTCTAATTGACTTGCTAGCTGTTAATTCACCAACTGTTGCAGTAACTTTAACGATACCAGCAGTTTGACCAGCTGTTAATAAACCACTTTCATTAATAGTAGCTAAATTTGGGTTATTAACAGACCAAGTAATTGATTCGATTTCAGCTTCAGCTGGAGTTGCAACAACTTCAAATTGTAATGTCTTACCAATTTGTAATTGAGACTTGTTAACTTTGATAGCAATACCAGTTAATTTAGTACCACCACATGCAACTAATGCGAAAGCAAGAAAAAGAACCATAACGAAACTAAAAATCTTTTTCATTTACGTTTTTCCTCCTTAATTTTTTAATATCTTTCTTGATATCATATAAAACGAAAGTGTTTTCACACACAAATATTTTACCATAACAGTATCAAATTGTCAATTAGTATTTACTATTTTTAATAATTCTTAAGGTACATTTATATTATTACCAAATGACAATTTTTTACTAATACCATTATATTCCTAAAAGCAAAAAAGCAAAACTATGAAAATCATAATTTTGCTTTTATCATTCGGATTTATTATTTATAATAACGAACAAGCTTCTTCATCAGCAACAACAATAACTTTACCTTTATGGTTTTGTAAAGCTGAAGCTGGGAAGTCTTCAGTAATTGGACCGTTCATTAATTTATTAATTGCATCAGCCTTATTCTTTCCACTAGCAACTAATAAAACAGATTTAGCGTTCATAATATTCTTAATACCCATTGTAATAGCATGTGTAGGAACTTGATTAATATCATTATCAAAGAAACGAGCGTTATCTTGTCTTGTCTTTTCTTTTAATGTAACGATTAATGTTTCACTTTCAAATGATGTACCCGGTTCATTAAAACCAATATGTCCATTAGCACCAATTCCTAATAATTGCATATCTACAGTAGCAGCATTTAATGCAGCGCTATAATCAGCACAGTTCTTTTCTAAATCACCACCAACAGAAGATGGAATATGAACATTTCCTTCATTGATATCGATATGATTAAATAAGTTAGTATGCATAAAAGAATAATAACTTTCTGGATGTGATACTGGCAAATCACAGTATTCATCTAAGTTGAATGTCTTTACTTCTTTAAAAGAAACTTCCTTATTGTTATAAGCCTTAATTAAATATTGATATAATCCAATAGGGCTTGATCCAGTAGCTAAACCTAATGTACAAGCAGGCTTTTCTTTTACAAGTTCTAACATAATCTTTCCAGCAACTTCGCTTAATTCATTGTAATCTTTTACTTTAATTAATTCAATTTTACTCATTTTAATACCTCTTTCTATCGTATTATTTACAACACTACTATTTTATCATACTTTTTCAAAAAAATCATTACTTTTTAAAAATTAAATTATTTATTTTAAATAAAAATGCATAAGGATAACCCTATGCATTTTATTTTTATCATATTACATACCTGTAATACCACTACGTTCAACACTTTCAACGAATTGCTTTTGAACAAATAAGTATCCAATTAATACTGGAATCATCATCAATAATGCTGATGTTTGTGCAATTAATTCGTAGAATTGATCACCAATTACGTTACCCATTTCCTTAGCTAATTCAGGGAATGTTGTACCAATTACAGAGTTAAGAGTTTCAGTAGCACCAGCTAATGAAGTAGTTAACAATGGTAATGTTCCTTGATATTGGAATAATGATGCGTAATAATAATCATTATATTGCCATACAAATGCAAATAATGCAACTGTAATGATAGTACCACGTACGTTTGGAAGCATTACATTCCAGAATGTTCTAATAATGCTAGCTCCGTCAATTTCAGCTGATTCTTCTAATTCCATAGGCAAGTTTCTAAATGCTTGTCTAAATAAGAAGATAAAGATTGCGCTTCTTAAACCAGAGCCAAACAAAGACATCAATGGAATAGCAATAACTTTACTAATTAAATTATACCCAAAGAATCCATAATTTTGGAAGAATAAAGATCTAGCAATTTGTAAAGCTTCACTTGGAATTGCAAGAGATGCAATTACTAAATAGAATAAGATATTTGAACCCTTAAATCTTAATCTAGCAAATGCATATCCAGGAATAGCTGTTGCCATTACTTGGATAACAGTTACTACTAAAGATAAAAGAATTGAGTTAATATATGTATTTCCAGCATCAGTTAATAACTTATACGAAATCTCAATATTTAATATACTCCAGTTTTCAGGAATCCAAATAACTTGCTTATTACTAATATCTTCAGGACTTCTTAAAGCATATGAAAGCTTTTCAAAGATTGGCATAAAAATGATGAAACATAAACCAAATAAGATTAATGCTCTAAATATAGAAATAATGATACCACTAATTTGAGCAATTCTTATCTTCTTACGAATTGGATCTTTCATATCACTTACGAAATTATCAATATTATATTTAATTTCTTTGAAATATGTCATTTCATCCAATTCTTTCATCTTTTGTTCTTGTTGTTCTTTTAAAGACTTTTCATCCTCAGGATTAATTCCTTCTTCTTCATAGAAATAATTTAATGCACGTTCATAACACAATCTAGTATTAACACGATCTCTTTCAGCTGCTTGTTCCTCAGCTAACGCAGCCTTTCTAGATTCTTCCATCAAAGCTTCAGTAGTATCTAATACTTCAACGTTTTCATTTAAATTTTGATTATTACTTGTCATAATAGAACACCGCCTTTGATAATACTCCTAATACAATAACAATAATTAAGATAACCATTAATGCATAAATTAATGATAAACCAGCACCAACACCGTACTTAGATAACTCATTTAATTCAGTTAACCAGTTATCAGTTCCTAAAGTATTACCACTATAAATATTATACAATTCTAATGCTTTACCACTTAAACCAGGAGCTTCAGTAACTTTTACAGTACCAGCTGTAGCATATTTAGTTAATGCCTTAATCATTGGAGAACGAGTATAAGAGTCTACAATCGTATATACCGCTGAGGTTAATAACATTGGTGAAACCATAGGGAATGTAATTTTCCAGAACATTTCATATTGAGTTGCACCTTCCATCTTAGCAGCTTCATAAAGTTGTCTTGGAACAGATTGAATAGCTGATAAGAAAATTAAAATTTGAATACCAGAATAAGAAATAATATCATAAATCTTTGTTGAAGCATCACCTAAGAAATTAACAGCGAATGCTGGAAGATTTGCATTTAACAAGAAATCTTTAAAGCTAAACATATTATCAAAGATTTGTTGTGTATTAGCATTAATAGCATTTGTCATCGCACTTCTTGCAGCAACAGCTAAGTCAATAGCTTGAGAGTTGAAAATAACCGGCATGAAGAATACCGCTCTTACGAATGTACGACCAGTAAACTTTGAATTTAATACAACAGCCATGATTAAACTGAAGATTAAAATGATTGGTAAGTCAGTAATAATTTCAACGAACGCTTCTAATAATAATTCTAAGAAAATAT
>JAEIGA010017166.1_pt1 | contig 11025 bp, 3 predicted proteins | sample 9270691 | NCBI WGS metagenome assembly JAEIGA01 (sample SAMN17057246, study PRJNA624740) | gut metagenome | biome: biome; isolation source: fecal sample | host: Bos grunniens | place: China: Xizang | collected 2019 | reverse complement strand
TGTCATATTCAATTATGTATTGGAATCCCTGAGTGCGAATTTAAGTAAAAGTAGCAATAAATACTATACAATGTCATTCTTTTGCAAAAAAACATACAACGCCAATGTACAGGTACAGAACAATAAACAATGGACAAAGCATGGCTGTTCTTCAATATTTTATTTGACAAGGCTGTGGCAGATAGTTCTTATATTGTATTTTTTCACTATTTTTGTACTGCAAGAACACTTCAATGAAGGATAATCATGTCACACACTTCACGCAAGATAGAACTCCTTGCTCCGGCAAAGGATTATGAAACAGGTATTGCTGCAATAAACCATGGCGCCGATGCCGTATATATCGGTGCTGCGCAATTCGGAGCGCGACAGGCCGCGGGCAACTCGGTAGAGGATATTGCACGTCTGGTGGATTATGCACATATCTTTGGCGTGAAGGTATATGTGACACTGAACACCATTATCTACGATGAGGAGGTGACAGCTGTAGAGCAGCTTGTAAAGGAGTTGTACGATGCAGGCGTTGATGCACTCATTGTGCAGGATATGGGTATATCGGGAATGGACATCCCGCCAATTCCGTTGCACGCAAGCACACAGATGGACAACCGCACGGTGGAGAAGGTGAAATTCCTCTCTAATATAGGTTTCCCACGCGTGGTGCTTGCGCGTGAATTATCCTTGGAGCAGATTAAGGAGATACACAATGCCGTACCCGAGACAGAACTCGAAGTTTTTGTGCATGGTGCGCTATGCGTGAGCTATAGTGGACAGTGCTATGCATCGCAGCATTGCTATGGCCGTAGTGCCAACCGTGGAGCATGCGCGCAGTTCTGCCGTCTGGCATTTGATCTCGTAGATTCCGAAGGCAAAGTGATTGAACACGACAGACATCTGCTGTCACTCAAGGACATGAACCGTTCGGCTTTCATTGAGGAGATGCTCGATGCGGGCGTGACATCGTTCAAGATTGAGGGACGTTTGAAGGATGCATCGTATGTGAAGAACATTACAGCATACTACCGTGAAAAGCTCGATGCAGTATTTGCAAGACGTAAGGAGTTTGAACGTACATCGCAGGGCAAATGCTATCCTCAATTCACACCTGCACCACAAAAAAGTTTCAACCGTGGTTTCACCGACTATATGCTGTATGGCTCAAAGGATGGAATGACATCGTTCGAGAGTCCAAAGTCAAAAGGTGAATACATTGGCAGGGTGAAATTTGTGTCACGTTACTACTTTACTATAATAGGTGGTGACTTCAACAATGGCGATGGCGCGTGTTTTGTGGGACAGGACGGCAAGTTGCACGGTTTCCGCATAAATAAGGTAGAGGGCAACAGGATATATCCGCAAACAATGCCACAGATTGAAAGTGGTGATGAACTCTATCGCAACTATGACTGCGATTTCGAGCGCCGGCTCTCGCGCCCCGATATGCCGCGCCGCATCATCGTTTCACTACGTTTCAGCGACAGCGCTTTCGGGTTCAGCCTAACGGCGACTAATGAGAACGGAGTTGAGCATTGCATTGAGTTCCCGTTCAAGAAAGAGCTTGCACGTTCATCACAGCGTGAGAATATCATCAACCAACTTGGCAAGTGGGGCAACACGCCGTTTGAGATTGCGAAAGTTGACGTGGAGCTTGCCGACGATTGGTTTGTACCATCGTCACTGCTGTCCGAGATGCGCCGTACATTGTGTGACCTTATACTAAAGGAGAAACGTGCCGCAGTTGAGCGCACAGATATGCGATTGAAGGATAATGATATCGAATATATTACAACGGCGCTCGATTACAAAGGAAACGTTGCAAACCGCCATGCACAGCTTTTCTACAAACAGCACCACGTTACCGGTGTGCAGCCGGCATTTGAACTTGAAGCAAAGGATGGTGCAACATTGATGTTCTGCAAGCATTGTATCAAATACAGTCTGGGCTGGTGTACCAAGAGCGGCAAACAATCGCCATACAAAGAGCCTTTCTACATTGTGTCGGGTGACGGTCGCAGGTTCCGCCTTGCTTTTGACTGCAAGGAGTGCATGATGAGGATTGCTGCAGAATAAAAAAAGCCACGCCTTAGGGGAACGACGTGGCTTTTGCTTCGGACAAACGCTTTTGTCCGCCGGATTCCGACCTTCACAGGCAGGAGCTTCCGCTTTGAATCTATTACTATGAAAAACACGAATATATAACATTCTGCCAAGATGTTTTGTTTGACATCAAATGTTAATATTTGTTATTTTCCACAAATCTTCCTGTAATCGCACAATTCGCATCTGTCGGGGTTCACCTCGGGTATAAAAGGCCTTTTATTGTCAAAAATCTCCTTCAATACTCCGTCAAACCTCAAAAGGCACTCCTCCTTTATGCTCTTTATGTCCGTTACCGGATCTTGGGAGACATCAATCACAAAATTCTCGCGTTGAATCTTTTCCTGGGATTGTATATATATCAACGAGGGGGAGATTTTTCTTGCCGTCTGTGCTTTAACCTTGTCAATCCATCCGTAATCACCGTCGCCGGGCACACTCTTTCCGTTCAGTATCTCATCAAGAATGACAGAGTAGAGGAATGCCTGTCTGCGGTATCCTGCCGATTTTATTTCATTCGCAAAAATATCCTCTAGCGAGGTCTTCTTGTCATTGCTCATCTGCCCAGTCTTGTAGTCGATGATGTTTATGGTATCATCCTTGATATCTACACGGTCTATGGCACCACCGATAGCAGTATGGACTGTATAATCGGGACATTCAATGGTATAGGGCATGGCAATATCCCTTTCGCCGCCTATGTATGTGAATGGAGCATACTCGTAGTCCATCCAGACAAGTCTTGAAAGGAAATGGTGCAGCACACCGCGGTTTATATACTGTTCCCCGTTGTACTCAACCTTGTTACCGTTGAAAAATTCGCTTGAGAAGGCTTCGTCAATGTATTTATAGAGCAGAGCGTTGTTTTTTACATACGTTTCAAGGGTTTCCTTGTATATGACACCCTTTCCACGTGCTGCAAGTTCGTTGTAGAGCGTGTCGGCTGCCTTGTGGAATATATTACCGAAATCAATGTTCTGTACCTCGTCATTGATTTCGTTATTCTTCTTTATTCCAAGAACATAGTAGTAGAAGAAACTTATACCGCATTTCATATACCTGTTTATGGCCGACGGTGTTATGGGTTTGGCATTGGCGTTGACACCTGTATCAAAGCGCTCACGTAGCTTGCGTATTACGGTTTCTGTTTTCTCTATCACAGGAATGCCTATTGACGTGTTGCCCTGCCTTGATGTGAGTGCAAAGCGTTTAATGTCATATAGTTTAGAACCCAACAGCTGAAGGATATATCGTGAACATTCGCCACGGCTCCTGCTGTCGGCCGCATTGTTGTACACAAGTGTAACGTTTACGGCACGTTGCAACAGACGGTAGAAATAGTAGGCATAGATAGAGTCGCGGTGTTCGCTGAGGGTGAGACCGAATGCACGCCGCAGATTGTAGGGAATATATGAATTCTCGTTGCTTTTCTTTGGCAGGTTACCCTCGTTCACTCCAAGCAATATCACATTCTTGAAATCCAGGTTGCGCGTCTCCAACAGTCCCATAATCTGCAAACCCACTACAGGTTCGCCATGGAACGGCATACTCAACGATGACAGCACTCTTGTCAACAGACGTGCAAGGGTGTGGCGTTTCAGCACCAGTTCACCGCTGTCCACAAGATTCCTGAAGCGCTGCACCTGTGTATACACCTTGTATATTGCTTCGCTGAAAATCCGGTCATATAGTGTCTGCTCCTGATCCTCTTTGCCTGAATATGTATCGGCAATGCATCGTATTGTCCCGAGCAGGCTGTCGAGCCAATCCTTATTATCTGTATGGCGAAGGAAGATACCCGACAGGAATGTATCCCTTGACAGGAGTTCATGTTCCGGGAAGAATTTCTTCTCGCGCAACAGTTCGTTGCACAAATCCTTTGCGTTCTCACTACAACGTACGGCATAAGGGTGGTTCAAGACCTCGCTGACATAGGAGAGCGTATACCTGCCGTGCTTCTCACTCCATCCCCTGGTGTCCAATTCCACAAGCAACTTTATAAAAGTATATATGGGAGTATGGGATACAGGGAAACCCATTGTAACGTTCAAGTGTTCCAACCGATGCCCATTGGCAACGGAAGGGAGTGTGTGGATGACAGACTCAAGCATTGTCTCATCGCACAGCACAACGGCTGTCTCAATCTCGTTTTCGGTGAGGTTCTCCTCCAACCAGGTCGAGAGATAGCGTGTCTCAATGCTGTCGTTGCCGCTCTCAACCACAGTCACACTCTTTTTGTCTGAAAGGAGATTATATCTATTGCCTTTGAGTGCGTTAGGGAAACGCTCAAGGTTCTGCCGCATAAAGTGTCCAGCCTCGTGACGGCCATTTGCGGTATAATGGGTGTCGTAATCCCAATAGAATAGGGCTTTTCCTCTTTTGTCGACAATGTCAAAGAGTTTTCTTTCCACATCGTTCAGAGCATTGAAACCGACAAAGGCATACTTGTCGTGTTCAAGTGAAATGTTCTCACCATTCTCCACAACATCCCTATACAGCATTCCTTCATAGGCGAGGTTGTTGTTACGCAAATCCTCCTTGAAATCACAATAGATGGAATAGAGCCTCTCCCATATATCTACAAAGTTCTGCTTGATTTCGCTATCTTCCTCGACCTTGAAATTCCTGAAGAACTGTTCTATGGATTTTGCCTGTTCGGCTGTGAGTGTTCCTTTTCCCATGCCATACTCACGCAGTTCCTTTATGTTGGCAAAGAGTTGCCGTGCATTGACCAGATGCTTGTCAATGTCATCGAAATCCTTCAGGAGGGTCTCTCCCCAGTAGTAGAACTCATCGAGTGACTCTATGCTCTTTTCATATGATTCCTGGCTCTCACCACTCCTTCTTGGGCGTATGTACTTACGGTATAGGCGGCTAACCAGGAGTAGGGGGTCGCACACCGCAAGGCTGCTATTCTGTTGGAACAGCTCACCTATGGTCATGTAACGCGGGCTCCACATTGGCTTGCCACAACTCTTTTCCAGAAGATATTCGCTGAAAAAGAGGCTTGCGCGCTTGTTCGGAAACACAATGGCAACGTCCTCAAGCTTGCCATCAAACCTCTCATATATATCGTCTGCCACTATTTTCAAAAACGGTATCATTCAATAGACCTCCTTAATATGATTTTTATAAACGTACCACACATAACCCTTCACGTTGCTGTATCCGATATCCTTGAGCAGATTCATATAGTTTTTCACCTGGATATCATATTCTTCCCTTTCCCTGCCGAACTTGTAGTCGACGACTACTGCCTCGTCACCTTTTACCATGACACGGTCGGGGCGGCGGCTCCTGTTCTCTCCACTGCTCAATATTGTACACTCGTTGTACATCTTGTAGCTGCCGTCGAACCATTTCTCGGCCCTTTTGTCCATGACTCTTTTCTCTACAAGCCTTTTGATGTTATTATACTGTTCAGCCGAGGCTATGAGACCTTCAATCATAAGCCTGTCCAGAGTAGGGCCAATGTCACCAGCACTTGCAATGCCCGACATTACAAGGTGCATCAGTTTTCCCTCCTCGATGTTCTCATATTGTTGCACTTTCTCCTCATCGTGTGTCAGGAAACGTTCCGTTTCATTGGATTGACGGAACTCTATCTTGCTGTCATAATAGACAAAAGGCTGCACTTTTACCTGCGGCTTTGCATCGAAGGGATTTCTGTTTACCTCTCCGAGGTCCTGGTGATTCTCTTTTTTCTTTCCGCCGACAACCTCGCCAAAAGAGAATATTCCCGCCTCCTTGTCGTAACGGGAATCTTTCAAGTGTGTAAGATTCCCTACTATCGCATTCATAAGTTTCGACACATTCTCTTTCTCGCCGCCGGTGGCATCGGTAAATATATAAAGGTTGCTCTTTGCTCTTGTAGTGGCTACATACAGGATATTCAGGTTGTCAACCACCTGATAAAGGTATTCATCGGAGTACTCCTTTTCAAAGCTACTCTCCTTCATATCCTTCTTGCAATTTATCGGCAGAAGGCTGAGTGTGTCATACGGTGCTTCTGTAGGCCTGCACCAAAGAAGTGAGCGGTTATCGCCTGTGAGAATCCAGTCGCACTGCGGAATTATGACGGTATGGAACTCAAGTCCCTTTGATTTGTGGATTGTCATAATGCGGACACTGTCTACACTCTCGGCGGGGATACTTTTCTGGTTTATTGTCTCGTCCCAGGCCTTGAGCAGCTTGTTTATGTCGGAACTGCGGCTGTTGATGTATAGTGCCGCATTGTCAAGGAATGTATATATGTATGCCTCCTCATCTTTTCTCCTTGAAATGTCCAGGAGCGCGAGCAGCTGTTCTATCAGTTCATAAAGCGGCAACTCCTTAAGACGTTGCAACGAATTTAGAAATTCTTCGGGTATCAGATCCTCAATCCTGTTTCTTATCCTGTCCGTAAAATCCAGTTCCTTGCCATTTATAACCTTTTCATACAGCCTGACCATATTGGCAATATTCACCTTGTCATTGGGTTGGACTATGTAACGCAATGCCGATATGACAAGCTGCGCAGCAAGTGAAGAAGATAGTTTGTATGCTTCGTCCGAAACAATCTTCAGGTCGGGAAACTCCTTGTTGAATGCTTCCACAACCCTGGCCATCTCCTTGTTCTTACGCATGAGAATCACTATTTCACCTGGAGCGACATTGTTTTCCTCTATCAGCTGATGGAGTGTCTTCATAAGTTGCGCTACTGCAGCGTCGGCGAACTTGACACCATCACCGTCACTTGTTATGGCACGCACTTGGGCATATCCCTCAAGCGGTTTCTCCTTTTTACCCGGCAAGGGTTGTGGCACAGCCTGTTCCACATCGCTGTATGCCTGCTCAATCTCCTTTATGCCGTCGGGGCTTATCTTGTTGCTATAGCTGGTCTTTATGCAGTTGACAGCAGCCCTGTATAGAGCATTGTTGAATTCAATTATGCGCCTGTCACTCCTGTAATTGGTGGACTTGTATACTGTACCGTCAACTGTGACGTCCTGGTTGCCGAAGGATATTTCATCACGTCTGAAGTAGCTCCCTATATTGTTCATTATATTCCAGTCGCTGTTCCTCCAACGATATATGGACTGTTTTACATCACCCACGATAAGGTTGAAGTTGCCACGCGCAAGCACCTCTTTCAGCAACACCTGGAAACAGGCCCACTGCAGCTTTGACGTATCCTGGAACTCATCTATGAATATATGTTCAATCTCGGTACCTATCTTTTCAAAGACAAACGTGGTGTTGTTTGCAACCATTGTACTCAACAGGTGTGTTGTCTCGGCAAGCATAAAACGGTTTTCGCGTGTATTCTCCTCCTTTAGTGTGGCTGCGATATTGTTCAGCATACCCAATTGGTGATAATTCTCGAGCGAAAACTTGGTGTTGATATACTCCTTGTAGAGTGGTACGGCACGTCTTATCAAACCGGCTATTTCATTCACATGAGGGCACTTTTTCGATATCTTTTCAGGTGTATCGGCAAGGGCAGCCTTTGTGGGAGCCCACTTGACAATCTCGTCGTTGTACATTTTTTGGAACGAAGACCAGATGCCTCCTTCGTTTCCCCTGAAATCTGTCGCATCAAAACCATTTACCAATCTGAAGAATTCCTCACCTATGGCTTTTGATTCTGCCACCACACGTCTCCTTTCTGCCATCACATTGTCGTAGAATTTCTTCAACAACCGTCCGTTGTCACAATCAATCTCCTCACGCAATTTATCTCCACGCTGTTGATACTCCTCGGTGATTATATTCTTGGCAAAAGACTTGAGTTCATTACTCACCCGCCATTGTTTGCCATAGCTGATCTTTTCCTCTACATACTCCACGACCTGTGTAAAATTCGCAGTGCCCGGTTCGAGTCGCTTTATGTAGGTGTCTACCGCTTCGCTCAACAATTCCTTGTCATCGAGTGAAATCTCGATATCACCATTCAGGTCAAGTTCTTTGGCAAGGCCACGCAGAACAGACTGGAAGAAGGCATCGATGGTCTGTATCCTGAAGTGTCCATAGTCGTGCAACAGCAGTTCAAGCGCAGTCTGTGCCCTTGAGGCTATCTTCTCTTCATCGAGATGCGGCATACGCTCCTTTATCTTTGCCATATAGTCCTTTGCATCGGCAAGCCTGCCTGCTACACCATATAACTTGGAGAGTATACGTTCCTTCATTTCTGCCGTTGCCTTGTTTGTAAAGGTTACGGCAAGTATGTTGCGATAGGAGTAGGGGTTGTCTATCAACAACTTTATGTATTCAAGGGCTAAAGTGAATGTCTTGCCGGAACCGGCCGAAGCCCTGTATATCTTAAGATTATCGCTCATTGTTTCTCTTCCTTATCGATGTTCATCTGTTATTTCAACCTTGCTTCTTCCCGGGGATATACGCGTTACGTTAACCTTGACAGGTATCTGCTCCAACATCTCTGTCAGGTGGGATATCACACCTATCTTACGTCCGCTGCAGTGAAGTTTTTCAAGCATCATCAATGCTGTCTGCAGTGTATTCTTGTCCAGTGCCCCGAACCCTTCATCAATGAAGAGTGACTCTATTCTCATACGGTTCGATGAGAGCGAGGAGAGGGCCAGTGACAAAGCAAGTGATACGATAAAAGTCTCACCGCCGGAAAGGGTGTGGGCTGAACGGCTCTCGGACATCATATCTAGGTCAATGACCATTATACCCATATTCTCGCTGTCGTTCCGTGCAAGGCGGTAACGTCCGGTCATCTCGGCAAGGTGTATGTTTGCGACATCAAGCAGTATGTCAAGAGTATATCCTTGTGCCAACCTCATCAGTTTGTTTCCATCGGAAGCTCCGTAGATTTCATTCAGGGTACTCCAATGGGATTTCTGTTGCATCTTCAGTTCATACTCTTCGCTGTATCGGCTGAATTCCAGTCTGTTTTTCTTGTCCTCGAGCAGCTGTGCATTGATTTGTATCAGTTGTGCATTCATCTCCTGCGAAGCCTTTTCAAGCTTTGCCATTTCATCCCTTATATACACGACATCCTCATTATCGGCCGGCCTGATTGTGGAAGCGTTGTGTTTCTCAAGGTTCTGCCTACGTTCCACAAGGGTGGCATCGGCAGCCGTCACACTCTTGGTTATGGTGTCAATTCGTTTGCGCATTGCGCTGATTACATCATACCCTGTAGAGAGCAAACTCTCAAGCTGTACAAAATCCATTCCGTCTTCACGCGTAAGCAGATAATCGTTCACCTTCTGTACAAGATGCTTGATTCTGGATTCTGCCTCGTCCAACTGCTTTTTCTTTTCGGCAATACGGCCTTTCAGGCCATTGCGTTCAATGTTGATTCTGCTCTTCAGTTCTGTAGCATCAGTGTAGGCCTTTCCGGCTGATGCAACTGAATTATTGTAGAACAGCTGCATGTCGTCACAGCTTTTCCACTTGCCCAGGATATGGAGAATACGTTCCTTGCACTTGCCGATTTCATCCTTGAGATTCCGGTTCTTTGCTATTCTGTCCTGCAGCTCCTTCTCTATATCCTCGAGGCGGGAGTTATGGTGCGACTCACGGTTTGTACACAAGATAATCTCGTTGCTGATGGCAACAAGGCGTTCATTGTAGTTCTTCCAATTCGATGAAAGTTCCTTGAACTGACGTACAGCATCCTTGTCTTCAAGCAAAGAGTGTGCATTGCTGATACCCGCGAGGTAGCCAAGATTGGCCTGGCGGTATTGTGCTATATTCCTGTTATGCTGTTCGATGACTGAGTTCAATGTCTCTATCTCTATATTGCAGCCCGAAATGTTCTTTTCTAAACTCTCAAGCAGTACGCGGTTATCCTCTTTCGCTTTCTCAAGTTCTTTCTCCTGCAATATGTTCGCTGCAATCTCAACCACTTCGTGAATACGGCTACCACAGACAGGGCAGGGCTCACCATCGACAAGCCTCTTGCGCAAAAGCGCAATCTCACTCGACATTGTCTGTTCGAGAGCTTTCCTGTTCTCTTGGGCAGTTACAGCCTGACGTTCATAAGCCTTGCGAAGCTCTATGGCCTTTTCAAGATTCTCAGTCTTTGTCCTTACCGACAACTGCTCATTCCCGATAAAGCCAATATTTGCTATAATGCTTGGAATCATTGGTATAGCCTCTGAATATTCAGCATGCCTGTCAAGCCACTCCCTCTTTTCTCCGGCCTCTCTCTGCAACGATTCCAGCTCCTGTTTGCAGGCCGATACGATCTTTCTGTTCTTCTCCAGTTCCTCACGAAGGGATTTGATTCCCTCGGCCTGTTCCTCATAGACTTTGGTGTCTCTTTCACACTGTATTTCTAGTTGTCCGGCCTCAGCAATGAGCGGTTGTGCCTTGAGGTTCTCACCATTTATCCTCTCCTGTTCGGACAGTGCATCTTCCGCAGCCTTGCAGGCTTTCTCAAACGCATCGTCATGCTCCTGCAACTGTTTCTCGAGAGTGGAACAGAGTAGTGTGGCGTTGGAATACTCTTGCTTTATCTCGCGTAACGACATATAATCGTCACGTATTTGTTGTACGCTGTCAATGAGCCGCAGCTTTTCTACCTCGGGCTGTGCATCGGCAAGTCTTGTCCTGGCTGTGGACAAATCCTTTTCGGCCAGGTCTATCTGCTCTTTCAAGGTGGCAAGATGTGTCAGCCAATTCTCTTTTTCTTTCAACTGTCCCTGTTTTCCGCTCAGTGCATTGAGTTCTGCCGACAACGTTCCTTTTCTTTCATTCAGCTCTGTCATCTCATCGTCGCTCAACAGCTGTAATGCCCTACGTTTTGACTCAAGTACCTCAAGTTCGGCCTTCACCTCTTTTGTCTTGGTGAATATGCGTTCCGATATACGGCTGTATATACCTGTATCTGTCAATGTCTCAAGCATCAGTGCCTTCTCGTTATCATTGGCTTTGAGAAAAGCCGAGAAATTGCCTTGTGCAAGCAGCACGGCG
>JAEIGA010017165.1_pt1 | contig 11025 bp, 2 predicted proteins | sample 9270691 | NCBI WGS metagenome assembly JAEIGA01 (sample SAMN17057246, study PRJNA624740) | gut metagenome | biome: biome; isolation source: fecal sample | host: Bos grunniens | place: China: Xizang | collected 2019 | reverse complement strand
AGCATAGTGTTCAACGGTGAAACCTATAAGAACACTTATACTAAGGTTTTCTCCAATCTGGAAGTGGGAAAATATAGTGTTGATGTAGTATTTGATGGCGATACTAGATTTATGGCTAAAACAGTTACAGCCAACTTCACTGTAAGCAAATATGATTCAAACTTAACTGTCAGCACAAGTACTATTTTTGTTGGGGAAAGCCTAGTCTTTGATATTAATATTGCAGGTGATGCGACTGGAAATATCATTTTAAATTTAAACAATCAAAACTACACTGCTAAAGACAATAAAATCATTATCGATAACTTACCTGCAAACACCTATAACTATAATTTAGTTTATTCCGGTGATGGTAAATATTATTCCAAAACATTGGTTGGCAGTGTATCTGTAAGTAAAGCAGATACTAGTTTAACAATTAGTGTAGATGATATTCATGTTGGAGATGATGCTGTTGTTAACGTAAAAATGCCAAGTAATGTTGTGGGTAATGTAACAACCACAATTAATGGTAAAAACTATTCAGCTGCTGTAAACAATGGTGTTTCAAAAATTATTATTCCTGATTTAAAAGCGGATAACTACACAATAACCGTCTACTTTACAAGCTACAAATACATTGACTGTGTAAATACCACTGCATTTACCGTATCTAAAGTTAAACTAACAGAAGATGTTTTAAATGTTAATAATACTGTTTTCACTATTGATTTACCTTCTGATGCAACAGGTACATTAACAGTTAATGTAAACAGTAAAAACTACACTCAAAATGTAATTGATGGTAAAGCTATCTTAAGTATTTCTGATTTAAATCCTGGAAATTACACTGCACACATTAGCTACAGTGGTGATGATAAATATGAAAGTATCATTTTTAATGATGCAATTGTAAATATTGATAAACTGCTGTTTACTATTTCAGTTTCAGCTGCAGACATTAACGTTGGTGATACTGCACTTGTAAACATTACAACCAGTACAGTTTCATGTAAAATAGTGGTAACAGTCAATAAGAAAGATTACAACATCACAGTTGATAACTGCATTGCTCAGTTGCCAATCTCAAATTTAAGTGAAGGCAACTACACTGTTGTTGCCCGATTCTTAGGTGATGATACTTATGGTCCTTCCATTAACACTACTTCATTTGTTGTATCTAAGGTTAAACTCAAAGAGGATGTTTTAAGTGTTGATGGTACTATCTTTACAATTAATCTGCCTTTCGATGCAACAGGTGCTTTGATAGTCAGTATTGACAAAAACTACACTCAAAATGTAGTCAACGGCAAAGCTGTTGTAAATGTCACAGATTTAAAACCTGGAACATATACTGTACATGTCAGCTACAGCGGTGATGATAAATATGAAAGCATCAACTTTAAAGATGTGATTCTAAATATTGATAAATTACAGTCAAGCATTTCAGTTTCAGTAGCAGACATTAACGTCGGAGATAGTGCAATTATAAACATTACAACCAGTGTAGCTTCAGGTAAAGTAACAGTAACAGTAAATAAAAGGGACTACAATGTCACTGTTACTAATTACATTGGCCAGTTGACTATTTCGGATTTGGCTGAAGGCAACTATAATGTCACTGCCAGATATTTAGGTGATGATACATATGCTGATTCAGTAAACACTACTGTTTTCAGTGTTTTAAAAGTTGAAGTGCCTATTGACAATGAGACTGTTACAGTTCCGGACTCTGCAGATACTACTACCTACAGTATTAATTTGCCGGAAGATGCAGCTGGTACTTTAACAGTTAGTGTTGATGGTGTTCCTTATACTGCCACCTTAATCAACGGTAAGGCAACAGTTAACATTCCAGAGTTAACAGTCGGTTCTCACAACATTACTGTAAGCTATTCCGGTGATGCTAAGTATTCTCCAATTGTCAGGTCTGTTGTTGTCAATAAGACTGCTCCAGAGCATGTTCCGGTTATAAAATTAACAGGATCCAATCTTAATATGCTCTACACAAGCGGCAAGTACTTTAAGGTCAGATTAACCAGTGATGGCAATGCATTGGCAGGAAAAACTGTTAAGATAACCATCAATGGTAAGTCCTATTCCAGAAACACTGATAAGAATGGTTATGCATCACTTAAAATCAGTCTGCCGCCTAAAACATACAAGGTCAAGGCAACCTACGGCAGTTTAACTGTCAATAGGAAGGTTGTTGTTAAAAGTATCGTCCAAGCGAAAAATGTTAACGCCAAAAAGTCAGCAAAAACTGTTAAAATCAAAGTAACTCTCAAGAAGGTTAACGGAAAGTACCTCAAAAACAAGAAGGTAACTTTGAAGTTTAACAAAAAGACTTTCAAGGCGAAAACAAACAAGAAAGGCGTTGTAACATTCACTATTAAAAAGAATGTCTACAAGAAACTTAAAGCAAAGAAAAAATACGCCTATCAGGTGATTTACGGCAAGGACAAGGTGAAAAAAACTATAAAATTCAAATAGAGGAATATAATCCTCTATTTTTTTATTATTTCATGTTTATTTAATTATTAAAAATGAAGTAGGAGGTGATTCGGTAATCTGGAAGAAATTGATCTTAGGATTGGTATTATTATTGGCATTGTCTGCGGTTCATGCAGCTGACCTTAATGTAACTGATGATTCGGTTCTTGAAACTCCGGTTATTTCAAACGAATCTCTTGAAGTTCCACCTATTCCGGATGCTCCGGATGAACCGGATATAGTTCAAAACGAGACAGTCTACATTACTCCCGAAAACATTGACAATTATTTCAAGGACAATACCCTGGAAAAGGATCATGACAATACTGTCTTTGTCTTTGAAGGCAATTTCAATAATCTGGGAAAAATGTCACTTAAAGCCTCCAATATCATAATTAAAGGTGACGGAGCCACACTCAAAAACACAGTTTTTGACATATGGACAGATAATGTTTCAATTTCATCTCTTAAGTTTGATTTGGATTCTGATTTCAGTGATAATGATGGTGCAGCAATATTGTTCAACGGCAACAATTTGAATCTTGACAATCTCAACATCAACTACAATGCACCACTCAATACTGAGGCTTATGCAATCTGCGGTGTTGGAAACACTCCCAATTCAAGAAATCTAAGATTAACCAACTCTAAAATAAACTTTGAAGGCCACAACAATAACGTCAATGTCTATAATTGCGCCATAAAAATAATCAACTATGACGATGCAATTATAAAAAACAACACAATAACAACCGCCCTGCCTTTAAAGGATGTTAATCATGGAATTCATGGCACAAGCCTGGATTCGGACTTTGTATTGAGCGTCGGTGTTGAGAACTGCAACAACTTGAAATTCACAGACAACAAGATTATATCTGAAGTGAACTACCGTCAGGATTCATTATATCCTACTTTAGATGCTTTGCTGATCAGTAAATGTGACAATGCACTAATAGCAGATAACTCGATTCACATGAGTGATTTTGTCACATATCCTGGTCTTGACAATTATTTATACGGAATTGACATTTATAATTTAAATAATCTAACTGTACGGGATAATGACATCTCAATAGTAACAACAGGAGGAAGGATGGCAGCAGGAACTGCCTACCCGATTCAGATTTCAGGACCAATAACCAAAGTAAATATAACAAAAAACAATCTATATTCATTTTCCAACGGCCCGAACATCGGAATATACTCCCAGAACTATTACGGCGGTACAGAGCTTTCAATTACCTATAATCGCATTAATGTTACAGGTCTTGCAGGAACTCACGAGTGGGCGCTGGTGGCAGGTGTTGAAACCCAAGATTCAGATTCAATCGTTGAAAACAATATTATTGAAGTTCACAGTGTCGGTCCGGTTAATGTTGATGACAATATTTATGGAGTAAGCTACCGCCAATCCACAGAAGGCGACCATAAATATTCAATAAAAAACAACACAGTATTCAGTGACGGCTACAAGTCAGTGTATCTATTGGATTCTAAAAATTCAACAGTATCGGATAATCTTCTGGTTTCATATAATGAAAATGCAAAAAACGGCTATGACGGTTTTGGCTACAGCGATTTGTCAAAGCATGATAATATCAACTTTGAAAACAACCAGGTCATAAGAGCCTTTGACTACTTTGCAAATCAAAACAACAAGGTTGACAACGGAGAGGAATATTCTTATACTCCTCCATTCAATAATAATGACATTTCCAATGTCATTGACGGCTCATCAATCAATCCTGTTGAAAACAACAATAAACCGAATTTCAATCCGCTGATTCCGGGTAAAACTTCACAAAACAGTGAAATGTATGCTCCGGGAGTCATGGATAATACAACATCCAATACAGGCACTGAAAATACTGAGGATACTGGAAAAACTGATAATAATGAAAATGATGAGAATACAGGTAATAATAATGGGAATAATGAAAATGCCAATAATAATGCCAATAGCGATAATAATCAAAATTCTAATGGCAATAATAATGCTAATGGCGATAATAATGAAATATACCATAATAATGGAGACAATTCAAACCCAAATAGCAATTCATCAATCCCAATAACAACCAGTACTTCATCTAATCAGGCATTAAATAATACTGATGCAACCCCGTCAGATGTGGGCAGTCAATCATTAGTTGGTTCATCAGAATCTAGTAGTGAATCTTCAAGTGTTTCTAAAAAAGCATATGAACTTGAAGATTTAACCAAAACAGAGTTTATACCTTCAATATTCTATGTAATAGCAGTATTACTTCTATTCATTATTGGGTATAGGCGCAAAAATTCAAATTTCGATTAGTCAAATAAAATTTGACTAATTATTTCTATTTTTTCAATATTTTTATATAATATCTTTAACATAAATTAAAATATTAGCGATCATTTTTGAGGTGTTAAAAATTATTAAAAAAACAATAGTCTTAATCCTTATATTAACAGTATTATTGACAATCTCAGCAGTAAACGCTGAGGCAAACGATACAGTTGAATTAGAGGATACTAATGAAGATTCATCAATTTATGTTGACAATCAAGAAGGTAATGATTTAAACAATGGTGATATTTCCACACCAGTTAAATCAATCAGCCAGGCAGTAAACAATGCAGAAAACAATTCAGATATTCATCTAAGCAGCGATACCTATAGTGGTGATAAAAACACAAGAATAACCATCGACAAGTCAGTTAATTTCATAGGAAACAACACTGTCATCGATGGTGAAGGTGAAAACTACCTGTTTACGCTAACAGGCAACGTCAATGTTACATTTAAGAATATCTGCTTTATCAATGCTTTCAAATCCCCTGAATCTTACAGTATCAATTATCCAGGTTCAGTTTACGGATCTGCATTGGAGATAAAAAACGCAAACGTCATATTGGACAATTGTACCTTCCAGTCAAATGTCTTGACTTACAGCAACAACGACAAAAACATCTATGGTGGTGCAATAAGCAATGACGGTACCTTGACAATTACAAACTCAAAATTCCTCTCAAATGTCGCTCATTCCACCTCAGGATTATTCTCATATGGAGGAAACATATACAATAACGGCAAACTGATAATCAATCACTCACAATTTCTAAAATCAGACACCGATGACTTTTCATACGGAGGTGTAATCTACAATAATAATGATTTGACAATGGATAACACTTTAATTACCAACTCCCGCTCAGCACAGGAGTCAAGAGGGGGAGTGATTTATAATACTGGAAACTTCAAATTAACTAACTCAATTATTGAAAACAGTGTAATTTCCAAGGCCAATTTCCAGTACATTTATGGTTCAATCTATAATGCAGGAACACTGACAGCCTGCAGCAATATATTCAGAAACAATACGGGTGTTTATTCAACTCCAAGCAGAGGCTCACCGACAATCTACAGTACGGGAAGATTGAACTTAACCTACAATCTATTTTTGGCAAACGTTCCATTTGAAGGGATATCCAAGGACGTTTATATCTCTAGCGGTGAGATAATATCTCTTGATGATAACTGGTGGGGCTCAAATGAAAACCCATATAATAGCAATTCAATTAATTTGAATGGTGAAATCAACTCCTGGCTGGTTTTAAACATCACACCAGAATATTCTACATTAAATATCGGCGATAAAACTGATATTACAGCCAAATGGGCATTAAACGTTCCGGTCGGATTAAACACTGAATTAATCCCAAAATCAGAAATCAGCATTAACAATGACATTTACAATTTCACAAATCAGATATCCTACACCTACGCTGATACCCAAACAAAAGGATTGTATCAGATACCAATAATCCTAAGTGACTTTACAAAAATTGTCGAAGTCGATGTCGGCAAAATCAGAACTGACATTACTGTTAACTTAAACAATAATCTAAGCTACAGGGATGATTTAAACATTGATGTAACTGTTAAGGGTGAGGATAATCTGAATCCCGACGGCATAATACTGATAAGTATTGGCGATAATGTATACAATATCACACTCGAAAACGGACATGCATATTATACAATAAGCGACTTAAATCCCGGAAGTTACAACATAAAAGTATCATATAATGGTAGCGAAAATTATTTTAAATCATTCTATACTTCAAAAGTCAATGTCAATAAAAGGGACATCTACATGAACTTGACCATTCCTGAGTTTTTCATTGATGAAAGCTATTGTGCTAATGTCACACTTCAGGTTGAAGGCTCCAAATCATCAGCGGTTCTATACATCGACGGCGTGAGAAAAAAGATAATCTATCTCTATGACGATAGGGTAAACAAAATCTCCCTGACCGGCTTTAAGGAAGGCGAGTATAACATCACAATAGCTTATGTTGAAAACACATTCTTCAAGGCATGTACTGTCAGCGGAATTTTAAAAATCAAAAGATACGCTCCAAGTTTCAACATAACCGCACCCGACATCATGCTTGGTGAGACACAAAGTGTTAAAATCACAGCCGCTCCGGATGATGTGAGAGGAGAAGCCATTTTAAATATCAATGGCTATAATTACCAGGTGTTTTTAAATGATACGACTACAACGGTCACTATCCCTAATCTTAAGGCTGGTGACTATCACTTGAATCTTGTTTTTGACGGCAATGCCAAATTCTCAAAAGGCGTTGCAAGCGCATCATTCAGCGTTTTGAAATATCCAACAGATATGGATGTTAAAGTAAACTATAATGAAACAACATTTAAAGGAAATATCTTGGTCAAGACAAATAAGAACTGTGCAGGTGAAGTCACTGTTTTAATTAATTATAAGGTTTACAGATTGAATCTGACCGACGGCGAGGCCAATTTCAAGGTCAATTATGATAAGGGAAGCAATTACATTTACGTTTACTATGAAGGTGATGATTATTGGGCGGAGGCTGATTGGAATACTACAATCGGCGTTGCCGATGAATTCATACTGATGAGCGAAGACGTTACATCATATGAATATAATGACTTTAATTATTCATTCAGGCTGATTGAATCAAGCGGCGTGCCGCTACCGTCAAGAACAGTGACAATCACTTTCGAAAATGAAATATATGCTGTCACTACTGATGATGACGGTTATGGATACTTCAAGCTAAACCTCAAAAGCGGCAGCTATAAAATAAAGGCAAGCTATCAAAATAAGACAATAACCAATAATCTGAAAGTTAAAAAGATCTTATTCAATTTAACATCAACTAATGCTACTTACGCAAGTCCCGTTACATTTGCTGCTGAATTTGATGAAAACGTCACAGGTCATGTCAATTTCACAGTTAAAGATATTTTAAGCGAGGTTGTAGCTATTGCTGGCGGAAAAGCACAATTTAGCCTAAATTATATTGATGCCGGCACCTACACCCTCGATGCATTTTACACTAATGATTATTTCAACTCTACAAGCAAATCCTGCATATTTAAGGTTGATAAGGCGGATTCTATATTTGATTTGGCTGTTAGTAATGTAGTCTCTGGTGAAGATGCAAATATTACCTTGACACTATCCAACAACACCAGTGGTGAGGTAATATTTGTTCTCGACGGTGAAAAATATAATATTGAAATCAAGGACAATCATGCAGTATTAACCGTAAAAAACATTTCAGGAGCAGGCCACCTAATCAAAGTAAGTTATGATGGTGATAAAAACTATAATCCTAACTCTCTGGAGTCAAGTTTTTATATAAGGGATTTGAGAAGTGATTTGATATTAATACTGGATAATATTACTTATGGTGAGAATTTCAAAGCAACTGCAAAGCTGAATGCTAATGCAACCGGCAATGTGACATTTATTATCGCAGATGTCTCTAAAACCGTAAGCATAAAAAATGGCGAGGCGGTTTTAGAATTAGGTGGTTTAAATGTGGGATGTTACAATCTGACTGCATTCTATAATGGTGATGCTTATTATGTCACTTCAGCAAACTCCACAGAATTCGAAGTGTTTAAGGCCAATTCCACTATCCGCATTGTGGCTGATGCGGCTATCGGTGAAAATATCCTGATTTATGCATACTTGTCACAGAATGCAACCGGTACTGTTTCATTCAGCATGCCTGGCCATTACACTTCAAGAAACAAACAGATTGATGAGGCAACTGCATTATGGTACATCTCACCATTGGATACAGGCGTCTACACTATCAAGGCCAAATACTCAGGTGATGATAACTATTACCCGTCAGATGCCGATTATGTTTTAAATCTCACACAGAAAAGGGCAAAACTAAATGTTGAAATCAGGGATGTGACAGCAAATGAAAGGGTTACAGTCAATGTCAGATTGACCTCGGGCAGTGAAAACATTACAGATAAGGTTACAGTTAAGTTGAATTCCCGCCAGTACGCTGTCAGTGTACGCAACGGAAAAGGCAGTCTTGTTGTAGGCAATATGGCGATTGGAACTTACGATTTCGAAGCGGTTTATGAGGGAGATGAAAACTACACCAGTGAAAGGGTCACAGGTTCGTTTATGGTCGCCGATAAAATCAGTGTAAGTCTTAAATCCAATAACGTCACTATGTTTTATAAAGGCTCTCAAAGCTTGGTTGTGACTTTAACGGATTCAAGCGGCAATCCGATTGATAATCAAGTCATAAATGTCAGATTGAACAATAAGGATTATGAGCTTACAACTGATGAAGATGGCATTGCTTATTTGAGTTTAGGTTTTAAGGCGGGCAATTACACTGCACAAATTGCCTATAACGGATCTGATAAGTACATGTCAAAGTCACTGAACGTTTCAGTTGAGATAAAGTCAACCGTTTCAGGAATTGACGTTACCAAACTCTACGGCACTTCTACACAGTACTTTGCAATTTTCCTGGACTCTAACGGTAGGGCTCTTGCAGATACAAAGGTCACATTCAAAATAGGTGGTAAGTCATTTACTGCAACTACACTTCCGAACGGAATTTCAAGATTAAACATCAATTTTAGCCCGGGCACTTATATCATCCAGGCAGTAAACCCTAAAACCGGTGAAATCGCCAAAAACAAGATTTACATATTCAACCGACTTATGGAAAACAGGGATTTGACTCAATTGTATACTGCTGGTAAGTATTATAAGGTGAGGGCATACACAAGCGCAGGTAATCCTGTAGGTGCAGGTGTTAAAGTTAAATTCACAATTGCAGGCAAGACCTATACCAGAACAACCGATAAAAACGGCTATGCAAGTTTAAAGATTAACCTCAAACCTGGCAAATACACAGTCAAAGCAAGCTATGGTGGTGTAACGGTTAAAAACAAGGTAACTGTCAAATCAATAATTACTGTTAAAAGCGTCAAGGTCAAAAAGTCAGCTAAAACCGTTAAAATCAAGGCATCCCTTAAGAAGGTCAACGGAAAGTACCTCAAAGGAAAAAAGCTGACCTTAAAAATCAAGGGCAAGAAAATCACAGCAAAAACCAATAAGAAAGGCATTGCAACATTTAAAATCAAAAATTCTATCATCAAAAAGCTCAAGAAAGGCAAAAAATATACTTTAACCGTGACTTACTTGAAAGACAAGGTTAAAAAGACCTTGAGGGTTAAATGAGATTTCATTAATCTCTTATTTTTTTTTAGGTTTCCGTTCGCTCACATTAGCTATTTATAGTTGAAGCTCATGTAATATATTTTTTATTAAGTGAGTTTTATCTATGAAGATAAAAATGTGAGGGTAGCATATGTTTCAAACAGATCAAGATTTGATAAACAATTTTCATATTAAATCGGGACACAGCATGGGCTCAATAAGGTCTTATAGGACAGTCTTCAACAACTACTGCAGTTTTCACTCAATGAGCTTGTCCGACCTTTTAGCAGAAGCAATCACAGAACAGGAAAACAGAATTCCGGAAAACCAGCTAAGCATCTATGACAGGATTCTTTCATTTAGAAACCATATGGTTGGCAATTATGTTGGAAACACAATCACAAATTCAATATCTAAAATCAAAACATTCTACCACTACAACAGAGTAACCCTGCCGTTCATCCCGCCGCTGAATCCTAAAAGCATTAAAAGAAATGATGTCATATCATTTTCTGACCTGCCGACCAAGGATGAGTTGCGTCTGGCCTTGGATTTTGCCGATGACAATCTGAAGCTATGGATTTTAACAATCCTCTCATCGGGAATGACAAGAGCCGAAGCCAAATCAATCACAAACGGGATGTTTTTTGACTGGACAAGCCAGTACCATAAAAAGGACAACTTCGAGGATGCAATGAAATACCTATCAAGAAAGAACAACGTGGTATGCACATGCAATCTGATCCGTCAAAAGACGGACAAGCCGTACTACACTTTCCTCAATCCCGAATGCGTTCAAAGGATTGCCAAAATAAAACGAAAGCAGAATGACTTTGAGTTGGCCGATCCGCTTTTGAAATATGAGGTGAATCATGTCACCGATAAGTTCAGAAGCCTGAATGATTATCTGGGTTTGGGTGAAGTTGGAGGCTATGCCCGCCTAAGGCCCCACATGCTTAGAAAATTCCATTCAACCCATCTAAATCAGGGGTCATTGCTTGACGGGCAGCTGAGCATGGATGAAATT
>JAEIGA010017164.1_pt1 | contig 11026 bp, 12 predicted proteins | sample 9270691 | NCBI WGS metagenome assembly JAEIGA01 (sample SAMN17057246, study PRJNA624740) | gut metagenome | biome: biome; isolation source: fecal sample | host: Bos grunniens | place: China: Xizang | collected 2019 | reverse complement strand
TGCAGTGTCAGGATCAGAAGTCACAGCTTAAGAACTTCGATAAGGCGTTCGAGGAGTTGCGTACGCGTGTCTTCAACCTCGAGTACTCGAAGTATCTCGACGAGATTGCATCGAAGCGTAAGACCATGGTATCTACAGGTGACCGTTCTGCGAAGATTCGCACCTACAACTATCCACAGGGTCGTATCACCGATCACCGTATTAACTATACAATCTACAATCTCTCTGCATTCATGGATGGTGACATCCAGGATGTTATCGACCAGCTTATCGTAGCCGAGAATGCCGAGCGCTTGAAGGAGAGCGAGTTGTAGAGAGAGGAGAGCTATTCTGATTACAAGATTTGATATTAGGATCGACTCTCTGCGTAGTCGATCCTATTTTTATTTAGCGATGAAGCATTTCAGACTGATATTCACTCTGTTAGCATTAATATGCACCTTTACCGCTCATGCTGAGAAAGCCGAGCGTAGCCAACTTGCCAAGAGCCAGGGTAAGGCACTCACGGTCAAGGAGTGGAAGACCACGCCCGATGGCAAGAACAAGTGGGTGGACCATACCGAGAGCTACAACAAGCTTGGGCAGCTCATTGCCGAAGCGGAGTATAGCGACTTTGGTCGTCATCTTGCATGGCGTGCCGAGTATGAGTACAACGACAAGGGACAACTCATCAAGGAGGTTGTCTATAACGAGCGCAATAAGGTAAGCAAGGTGCGCAAGTATGAGTACGATAGCAATGGTGTATGCACACGCCGTCTGAACTATAACGCCAACGGCACACTCAATTCCTATCGTCAATTTGAATACACCTTCGAGTAGTTATGTCAATTGCTGCACGATACCAACATCTCAACACACTGCCCCTATGGGAGCAGATGGAGCCTATTAGCTTGGAGCAGATGCACGCGGTGAAGCTCATGAACCGCATAGATACCAAGTATGTAGCGAGTGAGGGTCAGATAATGGAGTTTCTCGGTCGTGTAGCAGAGTATGGCTACAAGGTGCAGGTTACCAATGGTGTGCGTGCTGCGCGCTACGATACCCGATACTTCGATACGGCAGATAGAGCGATGTATATCGCCCACCACAACCGCCAACTAACACGACAGAAGATACGCACACGCTACTATGAGGATGGCTTGGCGTGTTACCTTGAGGTCAAGAATAAGAATAACCGCGGCCGCACAAAAAAGGAGCGTATCGAGATACCACAGAGTGGGCTTATGGCGTTAAATAGTGTGGAAGCTGCCACATTCCTGTCGGCTCAGTCGCGCTACGAGATTACACGACTCAGCCCAGCACTCTCAACGCGCTTTGTGCGTATCACCGTGGTAAACCCAAACCTCACTGAGCGCATAACCATAGATCTCGACTTGGAGTATTGCGACCTGCGTAACGCGAGGAGTGCGAAGATTGAGGGTATGTCAATCGTGGAGATTAAGCAGGATGGCAATATCCCCTCTACTGCTAAGGAGATACTTCTTGAGCTGAGGGTCAAGCCAATGAAGATAAGCAAGTATTGCCTCGGCACAGCACTCACCGTGGAGGGAATAAAGCGCAATAGGATACTTCAAAAGATACGCAATATCGAGAAACGCATAGGATACAACAGAATAATAATAAATAATTTATAACGATGATTAGATTTGACAATCCCATTGGTGATCCAGATTTGTTTGATGCTGAGATAGCAGCCCTTACAGGCATAGACCAGCAGGTTGGAGCCACCTTTCTCGGCATTCCGCTCTGCGATAGCATCTCTGTACAGCAGCTATGCCTACAATTTTTAATCAACCTGATTGTCACCCTTGCTATTGCCTGGTGCTTCTACTACCCAAAGAGTCGCAATAAGGAGTTTGGTGTCACCTTTATGCTCTTCGGCTCAGCCGTCTTTTTGTTGCTCTTCTTCATGAAGAGCGTGGGCATAGATGTAAGCATTGGCCTTGGACTATTCATGATATTTGGCATTATGCGCTACCGTACCGAAATGGTGCCTATACGCGAGATGACCTACCTCTTTCTCTCCATTGCCGTGGCTGTTATCAATGGTATCAACCTTATGGTATCGTATGCCGAATTAGCATTGGCAAATGGTCTGATATTGGCTCTCCTTGCCGTTGTTGAGTATGGCATTATGCGTAAGCGTAAGGCTACGAAACTTGTCTGCTATGAGCGCATAGAGCTTATACGCCCTGAGCGCCGCAATGAACTAATTGCCGACTTGGAGAATCGTCTCGGACATAAGGTATTGCGCGTAGATGTAGGCAATATCGACTTTTTGCGCGATGTAGCCTTTCTAAAGGTCTTCTACACTCCATCTAAGGATGAGATTCCCATGCACGAGCCTACTATGAAGATTAACGAAAAGAATGCTATAAACAGTTAATTATGAACAGATTATACGCCATAACGGTCATTTTATTTTTAGCCATAATCAACCACAATACAGCCACCGCTCAGAACAATGCCATAGAGCGAGAGATTATGGATGTTACCAACGACATTCGTGGTCGTATGGAGGGAGCTGTAGAGTGGGATGTAACCAAGGATCTATCTTTGGAGGCTGGTGTTGAGGCTCGACTAAATAACAATATAGGATCTATGGATCGCATCCACACCTTTGCAGGTGCTACCTACGAAATAGGCAAGCACTTCAAAATTGGTGGTGAGTACATACTTATAAACATCTACAACAATAAGCATCATGGTTGGGATAGCAATCGTCATAGAGTAAATCTCAATTTTGAGGGTGAGATTAAGTTTGGAGACTTTGAGTTTTCAATTCGCGAGAGGGTTCAATCTACCTTCCGTACAGGGTCTGTAAAACTATACGAGAAGGCCAATCCAGAAGCCATACTTCGCTCACGCCTTATGACCACCTATAAAATTCCGCACTCTCGATGGTCACCATATCTACTCTTTGAGCTATACAACACGCTCAATACCCCCATACCTATGGCTGACTTAAATGATTACAACGGCGAGACCTTCAAATATATTACTCGCTATCGTGGTGGTCTTGGAGCAAAGTATCGTATCGATCGCAACAACCGATTAGACTTCTACTATTACATCGACTTTGATCGCTCTTATGATATTGATTATCGGAAAGATGGTACGATTAAACCTGTTAAGTTAGAGCGAGAACTTCGCCATATCTTCGGTATAAGTTACAAATTTAAAATCTAAGCACTATGCTCCGCAGAGCCATCGCCATACTCGCCATATTATGCACTATAAAGGCTTATGGATATAAGCCGCTCTATGTTGTCAATGGAAAGATTATGGAGAGTATCGAACATATACCACATGAGGATATTGAGCATATCGATAACCTCCCCGCCAACGAGGAGACAATCGCCAAATGGGGTATCGAGGCTTCGGAGGGTGTTATTCTTGTTACGCTGCGTTATGATCAAAATGCGAGTTTTCATCATGGCGATTTCCACAACTTCACTGAGTATCTCGCATCTGTAGTTCGCTGGGACGACACAATGTCTGCCGAGCGCGTATCGCTGCGCATTGAGGTCGATAGCAACGGTAAGGCCTCGATTAGCGAGGTCATATCCTCAACCTCGAAGCAGTATTTGAAGCGTGTTACACGCGCTATTGAGGAGGCACCGCTCTGGCAACCAGCCCATAAGGATGGCGTTGCCGTGCGTAGCCAACACCTTGTTAACCTGCAACTTCCAAAGAACAAGAGCATTCCTAAGGAGATGGGTATAATAATACGATGAACGGCAGACTAAACATATTCACCTCCTCACAGGAGAGCCTGACACTGTACGACCTTATGCGTATGGTGCGTGGATGCGTGGAGAGTCGTTTTAGTGACCCCGTGTGGATAAGTGCCGAGATTTCAGAGCTTAAGCTCAACCGTTCGGGACACTGCTATCTCAACCTTGTGGAGAAGGGCACAACAGATGGCGCACCCCGCGCCGAGGCTCGCGCAATGATATGGCGTTCAGCCTATGGGGCTATAGCCACATCCTTCGAAAGCGCTACAGCTACACCTCTAAACGCAGGACTTAGGGTCTTGGTGCGTGTTGTAGTGAGCTTCCATGAGATTTATGGACTTTCGTTGCAGATTATCGATATCGACCCGAGCTACACCCTCGGCGAGGTGGAGCGCCGTCGCCGTGAGACGATAGTCCGCCTGCATGAGGATGGTGTGTGGGATATGAACAGAGAGTTGAAGTTGGCACGCCCCACACTTCGCATCGCGGTTGTATCAAGTGCTACAGCTGCGGGCTACCGCGACTTTATGCAGGAGATTAGCCGCTCGAACTACCGCTTCCGTATAACCCTCTTTGAGAGCCTGATGCAGGGCGATTGTGGCGAACGCAGTGTTATAGATGCCATCGATGCTATCGCAGATAGAGAGGAGGAGTTCGATGTTATGGTTGTTATTCGTGGTGGTGGCTCAACAAGTGACCTTGCCCTTTTCGACTCCTATCGCATAGCATCGCACATAGCTCAGTTCCCACTACCTGTAATCACAGGTATCGGTCACGATAAGGATGTCTCAGTGTCGGATATGGTTGCCCACACCTCGTGCAAAACCCCTACGGCTGTGGCGACACTCCTTATGGAACTTGCCGACCAGGAGCTAAACTACATCTCGGCTCTTGTAACCGAGATTAAGGCTATTGCCGAGCGTAACCTCGCCAACGAGAGTCTGCGCATTATGCGTTATAGCGGGGATATATCGCGCCTTGCCGCAGAGTATCTTCAAGCTGAGGAGCATAAGGTACAAATGCTTAAACATGAGCTATACACGGAGGCTAAGAGCCGTATAAACAACGAGATACAACGCTTGGAGCGTGCCGAGGCTATTGTTGAGAGCCATTCGGTAGAGAATATTCTGCAACTTGGCTTTGCGTTGTTGCGCAGTGGCGCGGGTACCATTCGCCGAGCGGGCGATGTGAGCATAGGTCAGAGGATAGATATAGAGTTGCATGACGGCAGCATAAGTGCCGAGGTTAAAGACATAAATAAGGAGAAAATATAATGGCTAAGAGAGTATCAAAAAGTAAGTTAAGTTATACGGATGCCATTGCTGAGTTAGAGAACATTCTTCAGCGATTGCGCTCTGGAGAGCTTGGTATCGAGGAGCTTACAACATCTGTGAAGCGCGCCAAGGAGCTTATCGAGATATGTAAGGGGGAGCTTACCGAGACAAAGACGGAGCTCGACAAGATTATAAACGATACGGAAGAGTAGTATGAAGAGGCTTATTCGCTGGTTGCTAAACCATATTCCGCGTCGCTGGCTTCAGCGCATGGCGAGCTGGGCAGTCCCTATTATGGGTCTTGCCTATAAGGGTCATGGCAGGGAGTGCCCCGTGTGTGGCTCTCGCTACCGCCGCTTTATGCCCTATGGATATGTCACCTCACGCGAAGATGCCCTCTGTCCCCACTGCCTCGCCTTGGAGCGTCACCGCATGATATGGCTGTGGCTCAGCGAGTGTAGCGACCTCTTTGAGCGTCGCCCACGCCTGCTACATATAGCTCCCGAGGTGTCACTTATGCGCCACTTCAAACGCCTCTATCGTGGTACAAAGAACTATATCACTGCCGACCTTGAGTCACCACTTGCAGATATGCACTTCGATATCCAGCATATACCCCTGGAGGATTGTTCTGTTGATGTTGTTATATGCAACCATCTTATGGAGCATGTAGAGGATGACAGGCAAGCCATGCGAGAGCTGCACCGCATCCTTCGTCCCGGTGGCTGGGGCATTGTTCTTGTCCCTGAGGATCGTAGCCGCGCTACAACTTTCGAGGATGACACAATTACTGATGCCACGGAGCGCACCCGCATCTTTGGGCAGTATGACCACCGCCGCATCTATGGTAGGGACTACGATAGTCGCCTTGCCGAGGCAGGTTTTCGTGTTGAGCGCATAGCCTACAAGGAGCGACTAAGCGAAGCACAACGACAGCTCTATGCTATTGGCAGTGATGACCTTGTTATAATTTACAAAGATTGATTATCATGGCACTAAATAGATATAATAATTTCCGCGAGTATGTAGCCTCGAACTACTCCGTAACAACACAGGAGATGGTCGATCATGCCATACTCTTTGCTGCGGAGCGTATGGAGGGCGTTACGCGCTATGATGGCTCACCTATGCTCGACCACGATATAGGTGTTGCACGCATCGTTGCCGAGGAGATAGGTCTTGGTCGTAACTCCATCGTTGGCTCTATCATCCACGATGTTGTGCGCATTGCTGTTCAACAGCATCCCGAAGATATCGAGGAACTTTCGACTACTATACGCCAGGAGTTTGGCGAAGAGGTATTGGGTATTACCTTGGCACTAAGCAAGATATCGAATATTAAGTTGAAGCGCTCCAAGGAGCAGGCATCAGATTTCAGGGATATGATTGTCTCCTACTCGGAGGATCCTCGTGTCATACTCATCAAGCTTGGCGATAGGCTTGAGGTTATGCGCACGCTCGATATCTTCCCCGAAAAGAAACGCCTTGCCAAGAGTTGGGAGAGCCTTAACCTATATGCCGAGATAGCCCATAAGCTCGGCTTGTATAGCATCAAGAGCGCCTTGGAGGATTTATCATTGAAGTATATCGAGCCTACTGCATATAACGACATAGTTCATCAACTTAAGGAGAGTGAGGCTGAGCGTATGGCATTTATCGAGGAGTTTATCGCCCCTGTGCGCCGACTGCTCGATGCTGACGGCATCAACTACCATATCAAGAGCCGCACCAAGTCGGTATTCTCCATCTATCAGAAGATGAAGAAGCAGAAGGTCGATTTCAAGGGTGTCTATGATATCTTCGCCCTGCGTATCATCATCGACTGCTTACCAGAACAAGAGAAACGCCTCTGCTGGACAGTCTTTTCACATGTAACATCGCTCTATGTACCTAACCCTAAGCGTATGCGCGACTGGATTTCTATCCCTAAGTCAAACGGTTATGAGTCGCTTCACGCCACGGTGATGACCTCGGAGGGTCGCTGGGTGGAGGTGCAGATACGCACCGAGCGTATGGATGAGGTTGCCGAGCGAGGTATCGCTGCCCACTGGCGATATAAGGGTGTCAAGCAGGGTGGCATGGGTGCTGAGGAGTGGCTTGGTCGTCTGCGTGAGTTGCTCGAAGATACCACTTCGGAGTCTATAGCCCACCGCTTCGAGGCTAAGCCTTCGGCAGGTGAGATATTTGTCTTTACCCCATCGGGCGATATCCGCAAACTACCTGAGGGTGCTACAGTTCTAGACTTTGCCTTCGATATACACACTTCGCTGGGCGGCATATGCGTAGGCGGTAAGGTGGGCGGCAAGGTCGTACCTATCAAGGAGCCACTCAAGAATGGCGATATATGCGAGGTTCTTACACGCAAGGACCAGACCCCTAAGGCGGACTGGTTGAACTTCTGCGTCACACAGCGCGCCCGAGGTAAGATACGCGCCTACTTGCGCGAGGAGCAGCAGAAGCATGCCCGCATGGGTCGCGAGGAGCTGGAGCGTAAGATTAAGAACTGGAAGCTTGAGACTACTATAGATGAGGCGGTTAGCTACCTATGCAAGCACTTCAAGATCAAGCGTGGCAATGAACTATATGTAGCTATTGCCGACCAGAAGATAGAGATATCCATGGTCAAGGATATCCTCAACCACTGGCTCTCGGGTCAGGCGGATGAGGAGCGTCGTCAGGCAGCTGCCGATGTTGAGGAGCGTAAGCTACGCCTTCGTGAGGAGCGCGAGGAGCAGCAGCCAACACGCCACTCCGATGCTTTGGTTATTGACGAGCGTATAAACAATATAGAGTATAAACTTGGTCGTTGCTGCAACCCTATCAAGGGCGATGATATCTTCGGCTTTGTGACTATCAACGCAGGTATCACTATCCACCGAAGCGACTGTCCTAATGCCCGCCGTATGCGTGAGCGTTACCCCTACCGCGTTATGGAGGCACGATGGAGAGATGGCGCCGATGGAGCATTTCGTATCACCGTAGCTATCAGCTCTGCCGACATTCCGGGTCTTGCGACTACGATTATGGATGTTGCGAGCAAGGAACTTAAGCTCTCGGTGCGAGGTATTAACTACGCCCCTAAGGGCGATGGCACAGCCTCGGCACAACTTATTGTCGAGGTGCCAAGCATCGGCGTTGTGGATATGCTACTCCACTCGCTACGCCGCATTAAGGGTATAAGAAATGTATATAGAATGAACTAAACAACTAATAATCCAAGCTATGAATTTTGAGGATATCCGTTGCCCATGGGGCGACACACTAAAGACATGTGCTATAACTGTTTGCGACCTTGACGGTGTTGTTCTCTATCAGAACAAACGCTCTATAGAGGTCAATAGTGATGTGCGTGGTAAGTCTATGATACCATGCCATTCGGAGCGTTCACGCCAGATTATCAACCGCCTTATTACCAATGGTGAAAATAATGCCTATACCATTCAAAAGGGCTCTCTCCGCAAACTTATCTACCAGACCCCTTGGTACGAAAAGGATGAGGTCGCAGGTCTTGTGGAGTTCTCTTTGGAGATACCTGAGGAGATGCCCCACTACATCAGAGGATAGTAAGTCATTGGTAAATAGTAATCAATCAGTGGGAAGAAATTAGTAAAAGGGCTATTAAGATTATTTAAGGGTGAATAACGGTTTTTGTAGGTAATTAAGGGAGATTAAGGAGTTCGGTGAGATTAGTGTTGTTTGCCAACTTCCCTAAATCCCTCAAATTCACTAAATTACCTAATTGCCCTTAATAACCCTTTCCCCCTTATCATAGCCTTAACAAAGATATTCGGCTGAATGAGAGGCATAGCATCTCCCGTTCAGCCGAATGTTTAATAGGTCGAGAATGACCCCTTTTCACATGAATTCTACTCTGTTATTCCTGCAGCCTCGCGCTTAGCTCTCGCCTCCTTACGAATCTTTAGCGGCGTCTTATGCAAATACTTACGGCAGAAGAGAGCAAAGTGACCGTGATTTGTGAAGCTATACATCTTGATGATGCTCTTCAACGGCACATTGGTATCTGTGAGTAGCCTCTCAATCTCCTGAATACGCTGCTTCTGCATCCAGCTATAAGGGGTGTCGCCAAACTCCTGCTTAAACATATTGTTGAAGTGCTGCACGCTGAAGCCACAGATATCAGCAAGCTCCTCAACGGTCTTAACGCGTGGGGCATTGTTACGCACCAACGATACGAACGACTGGTTTCTATCGAAGAGATTGTAGAATGTTCTTAGCTGAATTTGAGGTGTGTAGAAGAACTTGAAGATGATGAACATCTCCTGTATCTTTGCACGGTGCAAGTGATTACACTTCATCGAGTTACCAAGATACAACCTTACTGATTGTAGCAATAGGTTCATAGGCTCGTTCATAGCCACCTGAGTGAACTTATAGCTAATTTTCTTAATCTTACCAACGATACTGTTGAAAGGTATCATATCACATGTCGCACCTGCAGCAATAAAGTGCGCCTTAACAATCTCGACATCTGAAAGTGCGGTTATTTCATAGTGGTATGCACGGAAGCAGAACACAAAGTGCCCCTCACGAACAACATAGTCATTTCGCTCCTCTGAATTTATCTCAAAGTTACCAGCCGTAAGAAAGAGCAACGAGTTATAGTCACCACTCTCGATGACCATCTTTTCACCCTCCTTAAGCGTAATCAACGAAAAGCCAGCCTCAGGCTCCAGTGTATAAGAGTGGCAAGTTGCCGGGCATTGATTAGACATACTATTTCAAGTTTTAGGTTAATATCTCTTTATATATTTACTTTTTCTCTTTACAAATGTATAAACATTTATTTAATATCGCAACTTTTTTACACAAAAATCGTAAAAAAATGTGCAAATATATATGTTTTCAAGTCATTTTAGACTCCAAAAAGACCCTATATCAATAAATTAAGGCAAGATAATTACATGATAATTTAAGGAAAATAACATCTTTGAAGGTAAATAATATAACTTAACAATAAAAGAATATCAAATTATTTGCCAAAACTCTTGACAAACGGGATCGGATATTGTATATTTGTGGTGCAAATCTTAACTTTTACATATAACCAATCATACTTATTATGCGACAACTTATCATGGTAACCCTATGGGCTATAATGCTCGTGCTATGCATTGAGCTATGGCAGGAGAACAGAGGACTCAGAGGCAACATTCACGCTTTGGAAGAGGGTATCACACTATACCGCACCAAGGCGAATAAGAGCGCAGCATCTGTGGAGGCATTAACACTGAGACTCAATGACTTCAAGCAGCAACATGCAGAGGATTGTCAGACTATACGCTCTATGGAGATACGCCTTCGCCGCATGGAGAGCTACGCAAAGAGCGTTACAGCCACCACGCTGCGCGATACGGTGGTTATGCGCGACACTGTAGTTGTTGGCGATAGCATGCTACACGCCCGCTACACAACTACATGGACTACGCTCCACGCCCTGCTAAGGCTCGACACACTGAGCTTCGAGGTTGTAACCTACGACACCCTGCATCAGGTTATCCACCGCGTGCCACGCCGCTTGTGGTTTATCCCCTACGGCACGAAGGCTATCCGACAAGAGGTTACAACCTCCAACCCAAACACCCGACTCGTCTATACGGAGTATCTAGAAATTAATTAGGAGTGAGTAATTAGTAATTAGTAATATTAAAAGGCTCTGCCTTTTTACAGTTGTCTGTCACCCTGAGTATAGCGAAAGGTCTCACGGATTGTGTTGTCGTTCTTTGTCTGCACTACCTTGCATCCCGCGAGATCTTTCACTTCGTTCAAGATGACACCCCATGAGTATTAAAAATAATACCCGCACTACGGTGTAGCGCGGGTAAAGAGGGGGGGGCGAGAATGCCCCCTTATCACAAGAAAGAAACAATTTCTCAGGAGAAGGCTGCAGATACAACGCTCGGCAAAAATCCCGACGATGGGCTGTACTTGGCGTACTGCTCATTGTCGGGACTTTTTGTTAGCGGCAGTAGATGTCTGCCTTATCATGAGAAATTA
>JAEIGA010017163.1_pt1 | contig 11026 bp, 9 predicted proteins | sample 9270691 | NCBI WGS metagenome assembly JAEIGA01 (sample SAMN17057246, study PRJNA624740) | gut metagenome | biome: biome; isolation source: fecal sample | host: Bos grunniens | place: China: Xizang | collected 2019 | reverse complement strand
TGAGGTTCTCGGCTGTTGTGCCAATGACACCTGCGGGATAGCATGCGGTTATCTCTACCATACCGCCCTCGAGCCACTTGAACATGCGCTTTGCATGCTCTTTCTCCTGGTCGGCAGTCTCCTGGAAGATTGCTGCTATCTGCTCATAACCCTCTTTCTTTGCCACGCTTGCAAAGTATGTGTAACGCATTCTTGCCTGTGATTCACCGGCAAATGATGTCAAGAGGTTTTTCTCGGTCTGTGTTCCTTTAATGCTTTTTTCCATAATAGTAATTTTTATCAGTTGTACATTTTTTTATTCAAAGTTCCTTCTTCCACAAGCCGTGGAGGTTGCAGTACTCGTACACGGCTACGGGAGCCACATTGCAGCAACAGAATTCGGCTACCGGGGTGTCCTTGAGGTCGGCCCTCATACCGCCAACAGCAGTCTCGACATAGATGAACGAGATGTGGTGCTCGGGGGTCATAGGGTGATGCACACTGCCTACCTCGACACGGAGAATGCCGTCGGCCGGCCTTGTGACATGGGGTACATGCTTCTCGACACTTGCATCGACGGTGTTTGCCTCCAACTGGGTCATGGGCTTGCCACAACACACCAGGGGAACGCCTGAATCGACAAGCTTCTCTACTACATTGCCACAATGAGCACATTTATAAAACTTTACTGCCATAATGAATGATTCTTTAATTGTAAAATACTTTCAATAGCAACATAATTGCTGGCAATATTGTTCGGAAACAGGCGACATTCATCTGTTTTCACTCCAAAGAAAATATATTTAATGGAAGATTTTAAATTTTCTGTTAAAAAAAACTTCCGAATTAACCTAATTTAAGCTATTGAAATGATGTGAATGCTGTTTCGGCAAACATGGGGCGGTTGTCAGCCCACTCCAAGGTCGGTATTTTCAAGAAGGACTTCTACCGCAGGGTTGCCCTCAAGGGTTGGGTAGACGGTTTCTTTGAACCAGGAGACGAGCTCTTCGCTGCGGCGTACAGGGGTTCCGTTGTTACAAAAGAGGTTTACGCTGAAGTATTCGAAATGGCGGAGCGCGGTGTCTATGTCGGCAAGTATGCGTTCGCGGCTGTCGTCATCGGTACAGCACAGGAGGCATATACCATGGAAATGGCGTGCAACATCGGCTGCGGTGACCCAGGCCGGAATACCTTTGTTCCAACGTTTGCGCTGCTGGGGATCGAAGCTTTCGATGCCGCAACGGAATTTTACCGTTGCCGGCGCGAACTGCCGCGCGAAGGTGTCGAGACGGTTGCGGTACATGAAGTGGGCCTCGAACCAGAGAGTGTGTATGTGCTTGGCTGCTACGACACGCTTTATGAGTTCAATGGTGTCGTCATCGAGCTCCATGGCCGAGCCTGAGTTTATGACATCGAGCACGCCGTATTCTCCCGTAACACGCTCGAGTACAGGGCGGTTGACCTCGAACGGCGAGGCACTGACATCCTCGTGGTAGTTGCAGAACGTGCACTTGCCCCAACGGCATCCACGCCCCTGCAGAAGAACGAATTCACGACGCATGCCGGTGTGTATGAGGGAATACCTATCCATTGTTGCGGGTGTTGAGGAGACGGCGTTTGAGGAAGACTATCACGGCATAGGCCATGGGGGTGCCGAAAAGAACCTCGATGGCCAGTTTCATGAAGTACTGCAGGGCTATCATGAGCAGCAAATCTCGTGTGCTGATAACGCCCAAGAAAGCTATGAGCACGAACGGCAGGGTGTCGAAAAGGTAGCCGATCATGGAGCTGCCTATGGTACGCACCCAAAGGTAACGCCCGCGGGTCATGTGCTTTATGCGCTCCATGAGCCAGGCATTGGATAGCTCACCAAGGAGAAAACCGGCCAATGATGCCACGACGATTCGCGGCACATAGGTGAAGATGGTGTTATAGGACTCGGCCGTCGCATCGAGGTAATCCGGTGAGGGTAGCCACACGCCCAACTGCGTGCAGAGCACCATTATAACGTTGCAGATGAATGTCATCCATATGACCTTGCGCGTGGTGCGGTAGCCCTATATCTCGGTGAGCACATCGCCCAGCATGTAGGCAAAGGGGAAGGTTATTGTACCTGCATCGAAATAGAAGTAACCGAAGATGCTTATTATCTTTACAGCCATGACATTGGACACGAGATAGAGTGTCACGAAGAGGGCTGTCACTACCATGAGCGGCATGTCGCCGCCAGTTCGGTTTTTGAAAGGGTTTTCCGATACCTTATTCATAATGTTTACAGCGGCCGCATTGGAATGGAGCGTTATTGCTGCACTTGCCATGCGGTTCCGCCTGCAAAGATAGTAACAAACGAGCAAGAAACATGAAATTTACTTCAATGTTTTTTACAGCGAGTGCAGTATATTTTCGCGGTTTACCGCAGAGATAGTAACAAACGAGCAATGTTCAATAAGTTAACGCACCGACCTGTCATATCAACCGCATGGGAGATACCTCTGTTATCTTTGCTCTTTCATCTTTCATCTTTGCTCTTTGATCTTTGCTCTTTCATCTTTGCTCTTTCATCTTTCATCTTTCATCTTTGCTCTTTGCTTTGTACTCCTACCGATGCAGGTTAAAGACGAACTCCAGGCCTCCTTCGGCTGAGCGGCGGGCCGATATGGTGCCACCATGCAGCGCCACGGCGTTCTTCACAATGGCCAGGCCAAGGCCTGTACCGCCGAGCTTGCGGCTACGGCCTTTGTCGACACGATAGAAACGTTCGAATATACGCTGGAGATGCTCCTCGGGGACACCGGGGCCGTTGTCGGAGAAACTGAAGTAGCAGAACTGCTCGTCGCTGCGGAAACAGGAGAGACGGACCGTGGCCCCTTTGCCGGCATAGGATATGGCGTTGTCCATAAGGTTCCTGAAGATTGAATAGAGCATGGAAGGGTCGGCATTGATGAAGAGGGTGCGGGGAAGCTCGTCGACCACGACGATATCCTGCTCCTGTATCTTGTTGCCGACATCGGAGAGCATGCCACGCACCAAGAGCGGCAGGTCTACGGGCTCTTTGTTGACACGCTGGAGGGGGCTTGTCATCTCGTTGAGCTGCGACATGTCTTGAACGAGGTTGTTCAGGCGGGCACTCTGGCTGTAGCAACGCCCAAGGAAATGCATGAGCTGTTCATCGCTGAGATTATGGGGGTAGTTCTGTATTATGGTCTCGAGATAGCCCTGGATGCTGCATACAGGGGTCTTGAACTCGTGGGCGGCGTTGTGGGTGAGCTGACGCTTGAGACGTGACTGTTCCTCGGTTGCCGTTACATCGTTTATGGAGAGTTCGAAGCCTTTGTCGTTGAAAAGCACGCAGCGTATGGCAAAGATGCGGCCCGAAACCTCGACTTTCTCCGAGATGTGTGTCTCACGGGTGTCGTTGTTCAGATAGCCGTCGTTCTCGATGAAGCGGTTTATACTGCGAAATTCGGGCTGGTGAAGCATATCCTCGAGCCGGGAGAGGTGCTTGGTGGAGATGAGGTCGGCATACTCGCGGAAGAGGTTGTTGGCAAAGAGCAGACGATGGCGGGAGTCGAATATGGCGACGCCTTCCTGGGATATGCGAAGGTGCTGCAGGAGCTTCTGTGTTGCGTACTCGGAGCTGCCGGCAAGCTTCATTATACGGTAGATGAGGAAGAGCACGAGGGCTATTATAACGCCCAAAGCTACAACCAGCAACAGGTCTGCAGTGCTGCCGCTATTCATGGCCAGCTCATAGGGCAAGGAACTGCGGACGACAAAGTCGTAATCGGGGCTGTAGGTGGCGACATAGAAATACTCTTCGTTGTGCACTGACGACTGGCGGCGCACATCGTAGCCTTGGCCACGGGAGAGGGCCTGGACAACCTCGGGCCTGCCTGCATGGCTTTCGGCGGCATCCACTCCTGCGGGGAGCGAGGAGTCGAACAGGACATTGCCGCCCAATGCCGAGATGATGGTAACGCGAAGGCCCTGCTTGTCGTAATGTTCTACATAACGACGCAGATAGGTGGCACAGGAGTCGTTGAAGACGCCCTCGCCCCGTATGCGCATGAGATCGTACACGCTTTCGTTGATGTTGCGCATGGCTCCCTGCTGGTTCATGACCGCAACACGCTGCTCCCTGGCATGGTGGTAGTAGAGAAACGCTGCTGCCAGCAAAAGAAGAAGTGCCACTATGGGCACAAAGAACCGTGTGAAGAACCGTGACATGCTATTCTTTTGTTTCGGTCACAAAACAGTAGCCGTAGCCGCTGCGCGACACTATGTTGCCGGCGTATATGCCCAGTTTCTTGCGCAGACGAGTCATATTCACGTCTATGCTGCGCTCGAGGACGTTCACATCATCGGGCCACACCCGGGTGAGTATCTCCTCGCGGGAAAAGACCTTGCCCGGCTTGCCGAGAAGCATGTGCAGGACCTCGAACTCTTTCTTGGTGAGCGCGACGTCAACACCGGAGACACTGGCGCGCTTGGTCTCGGTATTCAGTTCAAGATCGCCGAACGACAATATGCCGGCACCTGATACATGGGGTGCCGCGCCTTGGCTGCGGCGAAGGGCGACCTTGACACGGGCAAGGACCTCGCTGACGCGGAAGGGCTTGCAGATGTAATCGTCGGCACCGAGGTTGAACCCGGTCAAGAGGTCATTCTCGCCGGTGCGGGCCGTGATGAATATGATGGGGATTGAGGTACAGCCCTGGAGCTTGCGTATGTTGGCCGCAAGGGAGAAACCGCTCATGTCGTCCATCATTACATCGAAGAGGAACAGGTTGTACCTGCCGGGCTGCATGGAGAGTGCCTCCTCGCCCGATGTCGCGATATCGACCTCGTAGCCGCTGTTCTCGAGATTGAACTTGAGTATCTCGCATATGTCGAGCTCGTCATCGACGACCAGTATCCTTGCCTTGCTGTCCATAATCATTCAAAACTGCGCAGAAGTTCTATTTCACTTGCCCAACGGCTCTCGTCGGGGGTTTCGAGGATTATAGGAATGTTGTCGAAACGGCTGTCTTTCATGAAACGCTTGAAGAAGTCGATGCCCAACAGGCCGACACCAACATTGTCGTGGCGGTCGACACGGGAACCGAGGGGTTTCTTGGTGTCGTTGAGGTGTATGCCTTTGAGGTATTCAAGCCCGACGACCTGTTCCAACTGGGCAAAGGCTCCGTCGTAGTCGCCGACGATATCGTAGCCGGCAGAATAGAAATGACATGTGTCGATACAGTAGCCTACACGGCTCTTGTCATCGACGCGGTCTATGATGTAGCGTATCTCCTCGAGCCTGTTGCCGACATTGCTGCCCTGCCCTGCTGTGTTCTCGATAACGGCGGTGACGCCATTTGTCCTTGAGAGTGCGAGGTTTATGTTGGCTGCGATTTCATCGAGGCACTGCTCGACGGGGATTTTGTTGAGGTGACTGCCGGGATGGAAGTTCAGCATGGTGAGACCGAGCTGTTCGCAGCGCTGCATCTCGTCGATGAAGGCGGCACGGGACTTCTGTATGGCCTCCTCGTCGGGGTTGCCGAGGTTTATGAGGTAGCTGTCGTGGGGCAATATGTGAGCCGGGTCGAAACCGCCCTTGCGGCAGTTCTCCCTGAACAGTTCAATACTCTTTGCCGTGAGCGGAGCCGACACCCACTGGCGCTGGTTCTTTGTAAAGAGGGCAAAGGCATTGGCTCCTACTGCCGTGGCATTCAGCGGGGCGTTCTCGACTCCGCCGCTTGCCGATACATGGGGACCTATATATTTCATATGTGTGCTGTTTTTGTTCCTATTACCGCAAATTTAATAAAAAAACACCGGCAGATGAGTCAATTATGCAATATTAACACTCTACCGGCATTTTCATTTATGGGTACACCGCGAATGCGGGGTTTGTTACTGCTCGTTCAAGGGAGCAAAGAACTTGTTGCTACCGCGCAGGAGGTTGCGGACCTCACTGAGCAACTCGTGGCTCTCCTGGATGAGGTTCAGGTAGACGAAGTCCATACGCAGGCTACCCTGGCTCTGGTGCAGACGCATTGTCTGCTCCTTGCGCAGGTTGGCAAGGGAGTGCTTGAGGTTCTTGGCACGGGCCGATACCTCCTCGGATGCCTCGTAGTTGCCTGTCTGTATTATCTCGTTGATATCCTTGAGCACATTGTATACATCGCGGCAGTAGGGAGAGAACTCGTCTACATAGACCTTGGACAAGGGGCTGAAGCTGTTGTCGGCATGTTCCTTCATGGGCTCACCGATACGTGTAAGGGTATTGAGCATCTGCTGGCAGCTGTTGGTGCACAGGTGATACCATGTGCTGCGCTCGAAGGCGAGCTGCTGGTCGATGCGCTGCAGGCCTCGTGTCTCGGCACGGCGTTCCTTCTTCATGAAGGATTTCTCCTCAACTATTTTTATGAGCGAGCTCTTCAACGGACGCAGGGCATCCTTTGAGAATGACTCGAACATAACCTTGTAGGTGTCGGCCGAGAAGGCAAGGGTGTGAGTAAGGGAATCGGCCGCATGCAACATGAGGTTGTTCCACACCTCGGCCTGATCGTCGGACTTGAGCACTACGAGCATCTTTTCATCGACTTTCTCGGTGCTCTTCTTCTTGTTATAGTTGACATGGCTGCGTATAAGCAGGTATATTACCAACGCAATCATTACATACATCGCAATGACGCCTCCGAAATTCATAATGGATGAGACAAAGGCTGCAATGATGAACGCCGCTCCTGCTGTTATGAACCAGCCGCCGACAACGGAAACAACACCTGTCACACGGTAAACGGCACTCTCGCGACCCCAGGCACGGTCGGCAAGTGAAGAACCCATACCTACCATGAATGTAACATATGTAGTGGAGAGTGGCAGCTTGAATGATGTACCGACAGCAATGAGCAGACCGGCAAGTACCAGGTTAACCGATGCACGCACTAGGTCAAAGGCTACGTCCTCGCGCTCTTCGAGTGGTGTGAAGCGCTTGCCTATCCAACGTTTTACACCGGCCGGTGTGTTGCGGGAAACAGCATCGACGCACTTGCTGACGGCACGCACCATGTTGCGGGCTATTGATGATGTACCGAAGAGTTCGTTCTCCTCGTTCTGCTGACTAGAGAGGTCGATTGAGGTCTGAAGTACCTTACGCGCCTTCTTGCTTGTAAACAGGGCGTATACCATTACGGCACCCGCACCGATGAGGAATAGCACATTTGTCTTGGCCGGGAGGTTCAGCGAACCCATAGTGAATGAATCGACAGCGCCGTTGCCGTTGGCAACAAGATCCTTGAACGCCTCAAAACCTGCCAACGTGACACCAATGAAGTTCACGAGGTCGTTACCGGCAAAAGCCATGGCAAGCGAGAATGTTCCCATGAGCACTACAACCTTGAGCACATTCACCCTGCACCAGTGGAGCAACTGCATGAGGATTGTGAAGAAGACGAAAGCAACAAGCAGGAAGAATGCTGTATCTTCATAGATGAAGTCGTGCAAATCCTGAGGCAGATAACCTACAATCGCACTACCCTTCAGGCCCTTGACAAGCATGAAATAGATGATGGCTGTAGTGGCAAAACCACCGTAGAGACCTATCTTGGCACCAAGATTCTTGCGGTAATGGAAAGTGAACAGGATACGTGATATCCACTGCACGACAAGACCGAAGACGAAGGCGATGGCTACTGAAAGGAAAATAGAGATTATGATGGTGAGGGCTCTGTCGGTGTTGAGCATGCCCAGACCGCTGCTGCCGGAGCTTATGAGCGCTGTGATGAATGAGGCTCCCAACAGCTCGAATACCATTGACACGGTTGTAGATGTGGGTAGTCCGAGGGAGTTGAAGAGGTCGAGCAGGAAGACGTCACTGATGACTACTGCCAGATAGATGCACATCACATTCTCGAAAGTGAAGAAACCGGGATCGAAGATTCCGTGACGGGCGACATCCATCATGCCGCTGCTGAACGAAGCTCCGACAAAGACACCAAGCGCAGCTACTATGAGAACGTGCTTTATTTTTGCTGCCTTAGAGCCTACCGCAGCACTCAGGAAGTTGACGGCATCGTTGCTGACACCAACGGTAAGGTCTATCACTGCAAGAGTGAACATGAACAGCACTACAAACAAATAGGATAGCTCCACGGAACTGAGCCCCGATACATAGGAAGCTATTTCATTAAAGAAATCCATAAGATATTTTATTTATTATCAATGCTTTCCAAAAAGAGACAAAGCTAAAAAGAGGCCTGCCTGCACTTTACAAAATTCGTACACAATAATTACTGTTGGATTACAGAATTGTTACGAAATTGTTACAAAAATATACATTCGTTTCAAAATGCAAAACTTATTGAAATAAAAAAAACAGGAAAATAACTTTCCTGTTTTTTAAAGCACCTGCAGCTGGTCAGTCGAAGAATTTGCCACACCCGCGCAAGAGGTTTCTTGCCTCGCTGAGAAGTTCATGGCTCTCCTGAACAAGATTGAGGTAAACAAAATCGACACGCAGACTGCCGTCGCCTGTATGAAGGCGTTGTGTAAGTTCCTTGCGCAGGGTTGCCAGAGAACGCTTCAGAAGTTTCGCACGCTCCGACAGCTCGGCGGCACATGTAAAGTCATTGGCCGATATCATGTTCTCCATGTCCTCGAGTACATTGTATACATCGCGACAATATGGCGAGAATTCTTCGATACTGGCCTGTGACAGCGGGCTGAAACTATGCTCCACATGCTCCTTGACCGGCTCGGCAATGCGTGTAAGGGTATTGAGCATCTGCTGGCAGCTGTTGGTACACAGGTGATACCACGTGCTGCGCTCGAAGGCCAGTTCCTGGTCTATACGCTGCATTCCCTTTGTCTCAAAACGCCTGTTCTTCTTGAGCAGTGCCTTGTTCTCCACGATTCTGGACATTGCCCCCTTGACTGGACGCAGCGAGTCCTTGGCAAAAGATTCAAACAGTGCCTTGTAGGTTACTGCACAAAATGAGAGGGAGGTGGATAGCGTGCCGGCAGAATGGGACTTGAGCGCACTCCAGACCTCGTCCGGGTCATTGCTGTCGAGCACCGTGCGCCTTACCTTGTCGTCGTTCTCGGCTTTTGCCTTCTTGTCATACTTTACCTTGCTGTGGTAGAGAAGGTATATCACAAGGGCTATCATGAGGAACATGGCCGGGAGACCGCCAAAATACATTACTGCTGCAACTGCTACTGCCAGAATGAACGCGGCACCCGCTGTTATGAACCAACCGCCGACAACTGAAACGACACCTGTCACACGGTAAACGGCACTTTCGCGACCCCAAGCCCTGTCGGCCAATGAAGTACCCATGGCAACCATGAATGTGACATATGTGGTAGAAAGGGGAAGCTTGAGGGATGTACCCACTGCAATGAGCAGGCCGCCAAGCACCAGGTTCACCGAGGCGCGGACAAGGTCGAATGCGACATCCTCACGCTCCTCCAGCGGAGTAAAACGACGGTTGACCCATTCCTTGACTCCTTTAGGGGTCTTACTCGAAATAGCCGTAACCATCTTGGTACATACTCTTACAAGGTTGCGTGCGAATGACGAAGAACCGAACATGTCGTTCTCACTGTCCTGCTGCGACGAGAGGCCTATTGAGGTCTCGAGCACCTTGCGGGCTTTCTTGCTCCTCCACAATGCAATGACCATAACGGCTCCGGCAGCAAGAAGGAAGTAGAACGGTGTCTTTGCCGAGCCGGAAAGGGATGTCATGACGAGTTCGTCGGGGGCTGCACCGGAGCCCACGAATGTAATGAATGAGTCAAAACCTGCCAAGGTCACGCCTATGAAGTTCACGAGGTCGTTGCCGGCAAAGGCCAAGGCAAGTGAGAATGTGCCCACAAGCACTACTATCTTCAGGACGTTCACTTTTGCCCAATGCAATGCCTGCATGAGCACCGTAAACAGCACGAAACAGGCGGCGAGGATGGGCAATGTATTGTCGTCCACAAAAGCTTTGGCCGCATAGGGGACTATGGTGGTTCCCTTAAGGCCTTTTATGAGCATGAAATAGACTATCGAGGTAACAGCAACGCCGCCGAAAAGACCGGTCTTGAGCCCGGGTTTCCCTTTGAAATGGAATGTAAACACGAGGCGCGATATCCATTGCACCACAAGACCGAATATGAATGCGACCGCAACCGAAAGGAATATCGAGATTATCATCACAAGGGCTTTGTCGGTGTTAAGAAGCCCTACCACATCTATATCGGCTTCGCTTGTGGCAACTTTTATCAAAGCTGTTATGAACGCTGCTCCCAACAGCTCGAACACCAGAGAGACGGTTGTGGAGGTGGGAAGACCAAGGGAGTTAAAGAGGTCGAGCAAGAATACGTCGCTGACCATGACTGCAAGGAAAATGACCATAACCTCGCTGAAGACGAAACCGCCGGGATTGAAGACACCGCTGCGGGCAACCTCCATCATGCCGTTACTGAATGCTGCGCCCACGAAAACGCCGGCTGCGGCAACAAGAAGCACATGCTTGAGCTTGGCAGCCCTGCAGCCGACTGCGGAGCCTATGAAGTTGACCGCATCGTTGCTGACACCGACCCACAGGTCGATGAGTGCTAGGAGAAAAAGGAACACGACAATGAACAGGTATGCCAACTGCACGCCGCTCATTTCAAGAAAAAAGGATAAATCCATAATTTGCACTGTTTATTATTCATTACTTGCCGGCAATGGGCAATATTTTCACATTGCAAAAATGGGAATCATTGATTACATGGCCGTTACATGCATGTTTAACAACAATTACATTATTATTACAAAAATATTACGGCACGCAAGGGCTACCGAATCGCCCCTTGCATGCCGTAAAAAACGGGTTTACGGGATGTGTCAGAAGTCGTACCTAACCGAGAGGTTCACACGGTTGGCATTATAGGTTTCGTCGTCGAAATCGGTGCGCCAGCCATGCAGGTATTCTATTCCGAGCTGCATGTTACGGGTTATATTATAGAAAACGTTGGCTGCCAGGTACTGTCCCTTGCGGTAAGCTGTGGGGTTGGCCTCGGCATAGCC
>JAEIGA010017162.1_pt1 | contig 11027 bp, 8 predicted proteins | sample 9270691 | NCBI WGS metagenome assembly JAEIGA01 (sample SAMN17057246, study PRJNA624740) | gut metagenome | biome: biome; isolation source: fecal sample | host: Bos grunniens | place: China: Xizang | collected 2019 | reverse complement strand
GTAGTCGTGGTTGCGACAGCGACACTTGGCGACCTCATCGAATCGTGCATGAAGCGTGAGATGCAGATCAAGGATTCCGGCAATTTCCTGCCAGGACACGGTGGCCTGCTCGACCGTTTTGACAGCACTCTGCTCGCCGTTCCGAGCGCAATCGTATATCTGAGCCTCATCGGCATCATTTAAGATACCATATCAAACATACAGCACGGGTGGCAAATCTGTCGATTTGCCACCCGTGCTGTATGTTATCATCTACGGACAATGCCCTTATCCACGATTCTTGAGCAAGCCTACTATCTTGCCTGCGGCACGCTCCGACGCGCCAGCCTCGCCCAGAATCTCCAGCATACGGTCATACTCCTTGAGCATGGTTGTCCTTTCTTCTCCGTCAATGAGTATCTTGCCCAATTCACTCTTGACATTCTCAATGGTCATATCTGCGGCAACAAGCTCCCGCACCACTTCCCTACCGGCCACAAGATTGACAAGCGAAACGAACTTGACCTTGAGAAAACGCTTTTTCAACCATGAGTAGAGACGCGCCATGGGCGTAGCATAGCACACAACCTGAGGAACGCGGAAAATACCGGTCTCAAGGGTGGCCGTTCCCGAGGTTACAAGCGCCGCATGTGCGTTGTTGAGGATATTGTATGTCTCGCCGAAGACAATTCGTGCACCGGCATCAAGATAAGGCTTATAGAATTCCTTGTCTATTCCGGGCGCGCCGGCAATGACCGGCTGGTAGCCCGGATAGTGCTTGACAGCCTCAAGCATCATTGGCAGATTGGCCTTTATCTCCTGTTTGCGGCTACCCGCCAACAGTGCGACTATAGGCTTGTCGGCAAGGCCGTTACGTTCAATGAACGCACCACGTTCCTCGGGCGCATTGCGCAAGAAAGCATCAACGGCATCAACACAAGGGTTGCCTATGTAGTTGATCCTGTAATCATGCTTCTTCTCAAAGAAGTCGATCTCGAACGGAAGGATAGAGAACAGTTCGTCCACATCGCGCTTTATATTCTTTATACGATACTCTTTCCATGCCCATATCTTGGGCGAGATGTAGTAGTATACAGAAATATCCGTATTCTTGTGTATATGCTCCGCGATGGAGAGGTTGAAGCCCGGATAATCGACAAGTATCAGGACATCGGGATTCCACGCCACGATATCCCTCTTGCAAAGGCTCATATTGGAGAAAATCGTGCGCAGATGCATGAGTACCGGAATGAAGCCCATATATGCGAGTTCGCGATAATGCTTCACGCACTCCCCGCCAACAGCCGACCTGAGGTCACCGCCGAAGAAGCGGAACTCGGCACTGCTGTCAACACTCTTTATTGCTTTCATCAGGTTCGACGCGTGAAGGTCGCCCGAAGCCTCACCAACAATGAGATAATATTTCATATGAAACTGCTGTTTTTGAATCAGAACTCCCAGCCCTGCATATCGGCAAGCAGGCGGTAATCGGTAAAGTCAATAGTTGTCGGGGTTATGGTCACATAGTTGTTGTCGAGCGCCACACGGTCGGCCGATAGGTCGCACTCGTCAATCTTGAATTCCCCTGTGAGCCACCACCACTGCCCGCCACGCGGATGCTCGTGGGCACCCCACTCGTTCACCCAGCGTCCCATTGCCTGACGGCACACCTTGACACCGGCATACGATGGAGAATCGGGGAAATTCACGTTCAGACAACTGCCCAAAGGCAATCCCTTTGCAAGCACCTGGGCCACCACCTTGCGGATGACATCGTATGTGGGGGTAAAATCGGCATCTGCATCATGCGAGCAGAGCGAGAAAGCAATGGAAGGGATTCCCTTCATACAGCCTTCGATCACCACACCCATAGTGCCCGAATAGTGTGCATTGACGGCGGAATTGTCGCCATGGTTTATACCACCGATTACCAGGTCAGGCCTGTGTGGCACGTAAGCATGACATGCAAGCTTTATGCAGTCGCTCGGTGTACCAGTACAGGAGTAGACCGTGAGACCGGGCTCTTTCCTCACCTCGGTCACCTTAATCGGGGTCTCGCTCGTTATCGCACATCCCTTTCCCGAACGCCCGGTATGAGGAGCGACAACTACAACATCACCGAATTCACGCAACACCTCAATCAGACAGTTTATTCCCTTTGCCTGATAACCATCATCATTTGACACCAATATAAGTGGTCTCTCATCCATAGCTTACAAATTTTAATTCCGAGCGCGAATATAGTAAAAATTTGCCTAATCGGATTAATTGGCATATCTTTATATCGGCAAATAATAACAAAACAACATACGCATATGAGAAAAAATCTCTTTGCCATTACACTGATACTTACAATGGCATCCGCATTCAATCTACAGGCACAAACCGTTGACATCTACCCCGTTCCGCAAGAAATCAAGTGGGGTCAGGAGGTAGCGTTCGGCAACAGCACAGGCTACACCATCACTGGAGAGGCCACAGCTGATGCCGATGCGGTAAACCTGTTCAAGAAAAACCTGAACACCGATGGCGGAGAGGTGGAGGTCATCATCGGAGAACGTGGCGACGAGGCCGTTGCCGCATACGAGAGCCTTATCCCACAGAAGGCCGAGGGATATTACCTTGCCGTAGAGAAAGGTAAGGTAGTGATTGCCGGCAATGACGGCAACGGTACATTCTACGGAGTGCAGACATTCCTGCAGATAGCATCACAGCCCGACGTGATGTGCGCCACCGTGATCGATTACCCCGATGTACCGCAGCGCGGTCTTGTAGAGGGTTACTACGGCAACCCCTACAGCGAGGAGAACCGCATGGGTCTCTTCGAGATGTTCGGCCGTCAGAAGATGAACGTCTACATCTACGGCCCGAAGGATGACGCCTACCACAAGAGCAAATGGCGCCAGGAATATCCCGCAGACCTTGCCGCAAAGATCACAGGCTATGTGAACGCCGCCAAGGCAAACAAGGTTGAGTTCGTGTGGGCCATCCACCCGGGCGAGGACATCCAGTGGAACCAGACCGACAGGAACAACATCGTAAACAAGCTCAAGGCAATGTGCAAGCTCGGTGTAAGGACATTCGCGGTGTTCTGGGATGACCTCTGGAACGATGACGGTACACACGGTGATGAGCAGGCCGAGCTCATGAACTACATTGCGGCCGAGCTTGAGAAGGCATACCCTGACGTAAACCCATGCATCATCTGCCCCACACAGTACAACCGCGGATGGGCGAACAGCGTATACCTGCCTGCACTCGGTAGCATCATGAACAGCGACATCAACGTCATGTGGACCGGTAACAGCGTCGTGGACATGATAAACAAGAGCGACATGACCTGGATCAACAACCAGATCAAGCGCAAGGCATACATCTGGCTCAACTACCCTGTAAGCGACTACTGCATCGACCACCTTCTCATGGGCCCAACATACGGCAATGACCTGAACATCGCCGACATGATGTCAGGATTCGTATCGAACCCCATGGAGTATGCCGAGGCATCAAAGGTATCGCTCTTCAGCATCGGAGACTACACTTGGAACATGAGCGGCTACGACTCCGATGCATCGTGGGAAGCAGCGCTCCGCTACATCATGCCCGAGAACTATGAGGCGTTCCGTTTCTTCTGCGAGAACAACGTCGACCTCGGCCCCAACGTACACGGCCTGCGCCGCACAAACGAGTCGCCTGAGTTCGTTGCCGCAAAGAGCATATATGACAAGAACATCGCCAATGACAGGACAGCGGCGTTCGCGGCCGTAGGCGAGCAGTTCAACAAGTTCACGGCATCGGCCGACGCCCTCCTCGCGACCGACGAAGCCAAGGCACTCACAACCGAGATAGAGCCATGGATACAGTGCATGAGATATATGGGACTCCGAGGTACAGCACTCGTCGCGATGAACGACGCCCTTGCCGAGGAGAACGCCGAGAAGTTCATTGAGAACTACCTCGCATACGAGGAGAGCCTTGAGGCACAGAGCGCAATACGCTCACGCGATTTCTCAGGCTCTTTGAAGACAGCAAGCCCGGTTGTAGGCTCGCTCTACGTGGAGCCTTTCATCAAGGAGGCACTCGGTGAACTCGTAGCCATGTACAAGGAGAAATACGACTACCGTCTTGACGTATTCCCAGCACAGGTATTGGAGAATGGCACATACTACATCATGCACAACGGCAGCTACCTCACAAACAGCCAGCCTAACGTATCCGGAAGCGCTCCAAAGTTCGTTGCTGCAGTCGACACCATACGTCCACAGCGCCAAGAGTGGAAGATTTCGGTTGACCCGTCAACAAACCGCTACAAGATAGTAAACCTTGAGGACGGCCGTTACCTCAACGAGAACGGCGTATTCACCGTAAGCAACGAGACAAACCCATACGAGGCCGCATGGCACACTTATGAGATTACATTGCTTGCGAACGGCAAGTACGCGATACAGAACGGCGGAAGCGCCGGCACCATGTTCTGGACTGTAAGCGGTGGCCGCGTACAGAAGAGCAGTTCTGGTGACGCCCTGCCCGACAAGTATATCTTCGATATCGTTCCGCTTGGTGGCGCGCCAAAGGAGAAGTTGCTCGACAACGACGCCGTGTACTACATCAAGGACAACAGCGGAAGATTCCTCAGCAACACCAACGTGAACGGCAGTGGCGGAACACCTACATTCAAGGAGGTGAAGAACCCGAGAGTGTCACAGGAGTGGAAGATCGTCACCGATGCAAGTGGCAAGAACTGCTACAAGATAACCAGCAATGCCGACAAGCGTTACATGAACGAGTACGGCGTGTTCGGTACCAACCAATACTACAGCGACTGGAACACCTACCTGTTCACCCTGATGGGCGACAAATGGTCAATCCGTTGGACACAGTCGGCAGCAAAGAACGGCGCACAGTACATTGTAGTTTCGGGCGACCGCCTGGAGGCAAAGAACGTTGCCGGCACCGAGAGCTACACTCTCACCATCGTGGACAAGGACGGCAATACCGCCATCGAGAGCATTGACGAGGGCAGTAACGGAATCCTTGTGGAAGAGGGCGCCATCGCAGCCGTGAACAACTGCAACGGAATCGCTGTTTACTCAGCCGATGGCAAGCTCGTCAAGAGCGCTAAGGGCAACAGCATAGCGACCACCGGCATCAGTCAGGGCATATACATTGTCATCGCCAATGACAATAACGGGACAACACGGCATAAAGTAGTAATCAAATAACATAACAAATTATGGAAGAGATGTTTTCAAGCATTGAAATAGAGAGAAAGAGAAGCGCACAGGCTTCGGTTTTCCGCCAGATGTACATATGGATGACCCTTGCGCTGGCAATCACAGGAATCACCGCCCTTGTAGTATCGGGCAACGACAGGATAATGTATGAGCTTCTCAGCAACAGGGCACTGTTCTGGGGTTTGATGATAGCCGAGATCGTACTTGTCATTTTCCTTGCCGCAAGAGTACAGAAAATGTCACTTGGCGCCGCTACCATTGCGTTCATCATCTACTCGGTACTGAACGGAGTATGCATGTCCGTGCTGTTCCTCGTCTACACGAGCGAGAGTATTGCATCCACATTCTTCATCACAGCCGGAACCTTCGGAATCACAAGCCTCTACGGCTTTGTAACGAAGAAGGACCTATCGTCATGGCGCAACCTTTTGGTGATGGCACTCATCGGACTCATAATCGCCTCAATCGTCAACATTTTTCTGGAGAGCAACGCTATGTACTGGATCATATCATACGCAGGAGTGATCATCTTTACAGGACTTACTGCGTATGACACCAACAGATTCAAGAAGATCATCTATGGCAACGATGTCACAGAGATGTCATACAAGTATGCCCTGTTGGGAGCACTTGAGCTATATCTGGATTTCGTGAACATGTTCATATACCTGTTGCGTATCCTCGGAGACAGACGATAGGCCGGGTAGCAACCAGCATATTCCTGATATAAAAAGTGTTACAGCAATGTAGCACTTTTTATGTTTTTCTCGCGCGCCTGTTCATAACTAATAGAGAAACCGTAAAAGATATTCTGTTTTTTTTGTTACCTTTGCCAAATGATGGTGTGTGAATCTGCACGCAGACCACACTCCCGAATGAACTAAACAGGAAAGAAATAATGGGAAAGATCATTGCACTGGCCAACCAGAAGGGCGGTGTCGGAAAGACAACGACAGCCATCAACCTTGCCGCATCATTGGCCACATTGGAAAAGAAAGTACTTGTAATAGACGCCGACCCGCAGGCCAACGCCTCTTCGGGTCTGGGAATTGATATACGCGAGATAGAGTGTTCAATCTATGAATGCCTCATCAACAAGGCAGCACCAAAGGAGGGAATACACAAGACCTGCGTAGAGGGTCTTGAGATCATCCCATCGCACATTGACCTTGTTGGAGCCGAGATAGAGATGCTCGATATGCCCAACAGGGAGAAGATCATGCGCGACGCGTTGCAACCCATAAAGGACGAGTACGACTACATACTCATCGACTGCTCACCTTCATTGGGACTCATTACCGTGAACTCGCTCACAGCGGCCGACTCGGTAATCATCCCCGTGCAGTGCGAGTATTTTGCCCTTGAGGGTATCAGCAAACTGCTGAACACGATCAAGATCATAAAATCCAACCTCAACCCCAAGCTCGACATCGAGGGCTTCCTGCTCACGATGTTCAACTCACGCCTGCGCTTGAGCAACCAGGTGTACAACGAGGTCAAGAAGCACTTCCGCGAACTTGTCTTCAACACCGTGATACAGCGCAACATCCGTTTGGGCGAGGCACCAAGCATGGGTATCCCCGTAATCATGTATGACGCAGAGTCGACAGGAGCAAAGAACTACATGTCGCTTGCCGAGGAAATCATCAGCAGAAACAACGAAGAAGTTGTTTGAAATTTATTTTGCGATTGTTTTTTAGCAGATTTTGCTGCTTTAAATGCAGGGAATAGTGGACTATTTCCAAATTTAAAGGAGGAAAAAGTGCAAAAAACAGACTTAAACAAGCCAAAACACCACTTTGTACAGTTTTGATATAGAAGTTGTTTAAATTTATGTCCTTGAAATTTTTATAGAACTTTTTTTAGAGTGTTTTTTTATTTTTCAAAGGCGCATAGCGGGCTATGTAACTGCGAAAAAGGGAAAAACAGGCAAAAAAGGGCATAAAAAGACAAGCACTTCTTGAGGACAATGTAAATAATATTTTTGAAAGAAATTTAAACAGCTTCATAATTTTATAAGAAATTCAAACAGCTTCTAAAATGGCAAAACAGAAATTTACATTAGGACGCGGACTTGACGCCCTCATCTCAACAGAAGCGGTACGCACATCAGGTTCGTCATCGATAGGCGAAATCGAGATTGACAAGATCTTCGCCAACCCCAACCAGCCCCGTCGCGACTTCAACGAGGACGCATTGAAGGAACTTGCCGACTCCATCAACGAACTTGGCGTGATACAGCCCATCACACTGAGGAACATGGAAGATGGCACATACCAGATTATCGCCGGTGAGCGCCGTTTCCGCGCATCACAGCTTGCCGGGAAAAGCACCATCCCCGCATACATCCTCAAGGCCGACGATGAGGAGACAATGGAGATGGCCCTCATCGAGAACATCCAGCGCGAGGACCTCAACCCGCTTGAGATTGCACTGGCTTACCAGCAGCTCATCGAGCAGCACAATCTGTCACAGGAACAGCTCAGCAAGCGCGTGGGCAAAGGACGTGCAACAATCGCCAACTTCCTGCGTATCCTCAAGTTGCCTGCGGCAATCCAGGTAGCGCTCCAGGAGAAGAAGATTGACATGGGACACGCCAAGGCACTGCTCTCGCTCGAGTCACACGCCGACCAGCTCAACCTGTTCCAGGAGATTGAGAAGAACAGCTATTCAGTGCGCGAGGTCGAGGAGATGGTAAGAGCAATCAAGGAGGGTAACGGCGACAATCCAACTACCCCCAAGAAGAGCGCCGACAAGAAGCAGGATGCCGTTTACCACCAGCTCAAGAAGCACCTGACACAGTTCTTCCAGACACCGGTACAGCTTACCTGCTCGGCAAAGGGCAGCGGCAAGATCAGCATCAAGTTCAAGGACGAGCAGGAGCTTGAGCGCATAATTTCAATATTCGACAAACTCAACCAGTAAGAAGTGAGACAGACAGGTTTTACATACAGGTTCCTGACAGCACTCATGCTGATTATTGCCTGCGTGGCGGCACCCGCCACCGCACAGGTCATAGGCACCGTATCATCACCCGATAGCGACAAGGCGACAGCAACATACACATTTCCCGATTCCGCAACCATTGACAGCATATACCGCACGTTGACACCCGAGACGTACACGCTCTCGCCGGAGAACAGCCGCGTGGCAATGAAGCGCAACGGTGGCGCCCCCATCAAGGAGATAACAGTGCATAGACCCGACCCGGAAAAGGCGACCTGGCTTGCCCTCATCATCCCCGGTGGCGGACAGATATACAATAGGAAATACTGGAAACTGCCGATTGTATACGGAGGTTTCGTAGGATGCCTTTACGCCTACAACTGGAACGGCCAGATGTACAAGGATTACCGACAGGCCTATCTTGACATCATGGACAGTGACCCCAACACAGACTCCTTCAAGGACTTTTTCCGCCCGGGATACAATTTCGAAGCGAACAAGGAGTACCTCAAGAGCGTATTCAAGAAGAGAAAGGACCGTTACCGCCGTTGGCGCGACCTCAGCATCTTCTCGTTCATAGGAGTATACGCGATCTCGGTCATCGATGCATACGTCGATGCACAACTGGCCGGCTTTGATATCACCGAGGACATCAACCTCTCGATTGAGCCAAATAGAATAAGAGGAAACGGAGAGTTCCTGCAGGAGGACTACTACGGACTGAATTTCAATATAACATTCTAGGAAATGCATAACCAGACATACAGAATACTACTCATACTATCAGCAGCGATGCTGTTCTCTTGTAGCGCCCTCAAGAAGTCTTCAGGCCCAACAAAAAACGCAAGCGCGGATGCCATTGCAGAAACTGCAACACAATACACCGCTCCCACACACATTGCCACAGACCTTACCATTGACATAGACACCACATATGCCGAGGGTGAGGCTTATGCATTTGATGACCCAGAGGGCATGTCGGCCAATACCGACAGCCTCCTTAGCAGCTGGCAAGCACGCACCTTGCTGAAGAAGCTCGACTGCAGCACAACCGGTTGGGAGAGCATCAGGATGACCGACACCATGTATGCCAAACGCTTGAGCAGCATGCTCACCATCATCAGGACACCATACAATGCCATGGTACGCAGCTGTATTGACCGCTACACAGTCAAGAACCGTTCACAGGTATCATACATGCTCGGTATATCGGAGTTCTACATGCCTATGATTGAGACCGAAATCGACCGTTTGGGACTCCCTCATGAGCTCAAGTACCTACCCGTCATTGAGTCGGCAATGAATCCGAAGGCTGTGTCAAGAATGGGCGCCAAAGGACTCTGGCAGTTCATGTTCCCCACAGCGAAGCATTACGGCCTGAAGTCCAACAACTACATCGACGAGCGCTTCGACCCGCTGAAAGCAACAAGGGCAGCACTTACATACCTCAAGGATCTTTACGATATGTTCGGTAACTGGGAACTTGCCATCGCAGCATACAACTGTGGACCAGGCAACGTGAACAAGGCAATCAAACGCTCTGGCGGAAAGACCGATTTCTGGAAGATATACAGTTGGCTTCCAAAGGAGACAAGAGGCTACCTGCCCGCACTTATTGCAGCAAACTATGTAATGACATTCTACGAGGACCATGGCATATGCCCTATGGAACCCAACATCCCTGTTGACACAGACACCATACATGTCAACAGGAACCTGCACTTCAAGCAGATTGCTGAGGTCTGCAATGTCGACATAGAGGAGATCAGGGCACTCAACCCGCAATACATCAAGGACATCATCCCCGGTGAGAACGAGACCTATGTACTGCGCCTTACCAACAGTATGATTTCAAGCTTCGTGGAGAACGAGGACAGCATATACAAGCATAACGCCGAGGTGCATTTTCCACAGGCAAGCGTGGAGAAGATACTTACCGACGCCAAGAAGAACGACGACGGCACAGGAAATCTCATACGCCACAAGATAAAGAACGGCGAGACATTGGGAAGCATTGCAATAAAATACCACGTGAAGGTCAGCCAGATCATGAAGTGGAACAACATGCGCAACACCAATATACGTGCAGGAAAATATCTGAAGATATACAAGTAGCGATATGGACAACTACGAGGAGAAAAGAATGGTTGACGAGGAAAGCCTCATAAACGAAGCTTTCCAGGAGTTGCTCGACATCTATCTTGCATCACAGCACCGCAAGAAGGTCGAGAAAATAACAAAGGCATTCAACTTTGCCCGTCAGGCCCACAAGGGTGTACGCCGCCACAGCGGCGAGCCCTACATTATGCACCCGCTTGCCGTGGCACGCATAGTATGCAAGGAGATAGGCATGGGCTCAACGTCAATCTGCGCGGCACTTCTCCATGACGTTGTCGAGGATACGGACTACACCGTAGAAGACATAAGAAACCTGTTCGGCGACAAGATTGCCGGTATCGTAAGCGGCCTCACGAAGATATCGGGCGGAGTATTCGGCGTGCACGCATCGGAGCAGGCCGAGAACTTCAAGAAGCTCCTGCTCACCATGAGCGAAGACATTCGTGTCATCCTCATAAAGATTGCCGACCGCCTGCACAACATGCGCACTCTTGAGTTCATGCAGGTAAACAAGCAGTACAAGATTGCCGGCGAGACACTCTACATATACGCCCCCATCGCATACAGACTCGGACTCAGCAAGATAAAGACCGAGCTTGAGAACCTCAGCTTCAAGTATGAGCACCCCGAGGAGTACGCGCGCATAGAGAAGAAAATCGCGAAGACGCAGCAGGAGCGCGACATACTCTACACCGAGTTCACACACCCAATCTGCGAGCAGCTCGACAAGATGGGTTACGATTACCACAT
>JAEIGA010017161.1_pt1 | contig 11027 bp, 10 predicted proteins | sample 9270691 | NCBI WGS metagenome assembly JAEIGA01 (sample SAMN17057246, study PRJNA624740) | gut metagenome | biome: biome; isolation source: fecal sample | host: Bos grunniens | place: China: Xizang | collected 2019 | reverse complement strand
TTCATCAATGCTCTCACCTTTTGCGGCCAGGGAAAGAAGTCCTTCCAGGGTCCGGACAGCTTTGTCCACCCTCTCCTCTTCTCCGCTTACCCGCAGATCCGTTCCACGATTGACGACACGGACATTCAGCGCATCTTCAATGCGTTTGATATTTTCATCAAAAGAGCCAAAAACAGCAATCAGATCTTCGACCCGCTCTGCATTTACGATTCTTTCAATCTCTCTTCCCATTATTAACTCCAATCTGTTCTCTCTGCTCACGGCCGATGATTTCTGTGCAGATGTAGTTGCATTTCAGCTGATAGCGCCCTTCGGAAGTACGTAAGAGGTATTCCATCTGAAGAATCTGGCCGGCGGTCATCTGCCGGGTCAGATATTTGTCAGAAAAGCGCTGAAGTATTGAGGGTGCTTCTGTTTCATGGACAGATTCGGACTGTGTTTCATGACAGTAGTACCGATCAATACAAACTGCAATGGGCAACTGAAAGCCGCCTGGCAAAGAGACAAAATACTCCTCATACATTCTACCACAACCTGTATCGGAAATTCTACTGTCTATCCACAAATTTATCCTTTTTTTTCGTATGAGCAGGCTGATTTTATAGAAATGTTCTTTGCCGGGAGTGATATGCAGGTAATTTGCAGGCAAAACCGCGGTTAAATCTCTGTTGGTCAGTCCCTGAATCTCACCGGAAGCCCGGGTCGCATGGATAAGATATCCGTGATCAGCATAACCGGAAATCAGTGTCTGACCGGAAATTACAGAGTCTCCGGGATGTACCATTGCGGTGCCGGCGGTAACAGTTGCGGCAAGAATATAAGCATCCCGGTCTGCGACAATATTGCTGACAATGTTCTTTGGTGGCGGTAATTCCTGCCTGCTCCCTTCTTTTACGGAAATAACAGCACGGCAGCCGGCTGTATTGATCCCGGCCCACTGGAGTTCCGGCATGACGGAGAGCAGTTCGTTCTTGACCTTTTCGCTGCGGACTTCTTTCCTGGGAGTGCCGAAAGAAAGACCGCAATAATCAGCCGCGGCAATAATTTCCTGTGCAGTCAGCTTCTGATTGCCGTCAACCTCAATGAACAGAATTCTTTTGGGAATGCAGAATGACAGTATCAGAGTCATCAGCACGGAAAGCATAAGAACTGGTCTGGTCATCAGTGATCTGATGTTCCAGTACAGTCCATCTCTTCTGACGATCCGCATTTTACAGTCATTTTTCCGAAGAATCCGTGATAATCTGTGAAATTCTTTATGAGAAATACGAAACTCGTAACTCAGTTCGGATTTGAATGTAATGCCGGAGACGGTGATACCGGCATTGACGATTGCTTCCAATACTTTTGCAGGCTCCGCGCTGATGATTTGGACTGTCAGTGTTCCGGATAACGGCAGGAATCCCCTCATATCAGTTCCTCCGGTGCAGTGAGATACTGTGTATATTTCCCTGGATGATCAGGTGTTCTCTGGTCATGTGTGTTATTTCCAATGTGCTGCCGCAGATGCAGACAGTACCGTAACGGACATTGGCGATAACTTTTTCTTTTCCGTAAGTGATGACACCATGGTGGTTTTCAATCAGAACCCGGTGATCTCCCACAACCTCAATGATGCTCTGGAACAGTGCGGTACCTGTGCTATGGAAGGAATGTTCCGTTATCTGATTCCATAAGCAATGTTCTTTCCGCATATGAGCACCTCCTTTCTGGAAGTCTATGAATGGACCGGTAAATATTTGCATAGATTCTTCTGAGGTGAGGCTATGAAAGGAACAGGAAAAATACCGGCAATTATTGCGGGTATTGGTATGATGCTACTGATATTTGACAGTGAATGCGCACTTCAAGGAGCAAAAAGTGGATTGGAACTTTGCCTCAGATCGGTAATCCCTTCCCTCTTCCCTTTCCTTGTTCTGTCTGTGATGCTGATCAGCGCTCTTAGTGGAACAGTCAGTTCTGCCGTGCGCTTGCTGGCGGATATCATAGGTATACCGCGGTCTGCGGCGCCGGTTCTGATACCGGCGTTTTTAGGCGGTTATCCGGTTGGAGCGAAATGTGTGGCAGATATGTATCAAAATGGGACAATCAGCAAACAGGAAGCAGAACACCTGCTGGGATTCTGCAGCAATGCGGGTCCCTCCTTCCTGTTCGGTATCGTATCCTGCTTCTTTTCAGACGGAAAAACGGTTATATGGCTGTGGCTGATTCATATTATGGGCGCTGTGTGCACTGCGGTGATATTTCCGGATAACCTGCCGGAAGGGGCTTGTTCCGGGGACTGTAATCGGATAAAGACATCTCAGGATCTTATGACTTCATCATTGAAGGCGATGGCAGTTATCTGCGGCTGGATCGTATTCTTTCGGACGTTTATTTCTTTTCTGGACAAGTGGCTATTGTGGCGATTACCCGAATGGATCCAGGTCAGCATCATCGGTATGCTGGAACTGTCCAATGGATGCAGTGAACTGGTGCGGATTCACGATATAAGATTCCGATTTGTCATATGTTCCTGTCTTCTTGCTTTTGGCGGTATCTGTGTATTGCTTCAGACAGCATCTGTCACAAGAGGCTTGTCCCTGCGAAATTATATAACCGGAAAAGTGATTCATACAGGATTTGCACTTTTCATCAGCAGTACTGTTTTCATAAGAAATGGGCTGCCGTGTGCTCTGATGGTCTGCATATGTCTGGTTGCTGTGATGAAAATCAAAAATAAAGGTAGAAATAAAGCGTTGTATCCTGTATAATGAGAGAAAATCATTCGGAGGAGTTATTATGTTATTCCGTAAAAAGATTGAACGCTCCTGCTCTTATTGCCTGTACGGTGCTTATTTGGAAAACGGAAGGGTTTTATGCTCCAAAAAGGGCTGCAGAACGGTTGATGACAGCTGCAGACGCTTTAAATATGACCCCTGTAAACGGATCCCGCCAAAGGCAAAAGCCCTTGACTTTTCCAGATATGATAAGGAAGACTATTCTCTGTAAAGAAAACAGCTGCGAAGCAAATGCTTCGCAGCTGTTTTTACTGTATCATTGCAAGGAAGTCGTCCTCTGAAAGAATTGGGATGCCAAGTTCTCTGGCTTTCCGTTCCTTTGAGCCGGCATTTTCTCCGACGACAACATAAGTGGTTTTTTTGGAGACAGATCCTGCTGCCTTACCGCCAAAAAGTTCGATTTTCTCGGTTGCTTCTTCACGGGTAAATTTGCTGAGGGCACCGGTCAGAACGAAAGTCATGCCCGCAAAGCGTGCATCTGTGATCTGTCGCTTACTTTCGAAATTCAGTCCGGCCTCCCGGAGCTGTCGGATCATATGCTGTGACTGCTCCTGACGGAACCATTCACAGATATTTGCCGCGGTTATTGCACCCACATCCTGGACCTGTGTCAGTTCTTCTTCGGTGGCACACATCAGCGCATCCATAGTGCCGAATACAGACGCAAGAACCTTGGCGGTTTTGGAACCGACCTGGCGGATGCCGAGTGCGTAGATCAGTCTGCTAAGATCCTGCTGTTTGCTGCTTTCAATGGCCTTCAGCAGCTTACTGGCGGCTGTGCTTCCGGATTTCCAGAGACTTTTGATGTCTTCAAGCTCCAGACTGTAAATATCTGCCGGAGATTTGATCAGATCTCTTTCGATGAGCCCTTCCACGATCGCGCTTCCCAGTCCATCAATATCCATAGCATCCCGGCTGACGAAATGAGCAATATTCCGGCTCAGCTGTGCCGGACATTCCGCACCGGTACAACGCAGAAACGCTCCGTCCTCATCTTTTTCCACCGGAGCGCCGCAAACCGGACAAGATTTGGGCAGATGATAAGGTCGGGTATTACCAGGGCGCTTGCTAAAATCTACTTCCAGGATTTCCGGGATGATTTCTCCGGCTTTCCGGATCAGAACAGTATCGCCGATACGGATATCACGCTGAGAAATGAAATCCTGGTTGTGCAGCGTCGCGTTGGTGACAGTAGTTCCGGCAAGCCGGACGGCTTTTACCACAGCTTTCGGTGTCAGAACACCGGTTCTGCCAACCTGGACCACAATATCTTCCACAACAGTTGGCTTGATCTCCGGAGGATATTTGTATGCGGCAGCCCAGCGGGGGAATTTGGCTGTACTGCCAAAACGATCACGCATGGTGATGCTGTCGACTTTGATGACGGCACCGTCAATATCGCAGGTCAGCTTTTCTCTACCTTCGTCGATGGCGGTAATTTCTGCATTGATCTTCTGAACATCAGAAAGAATCTTATGGGGAATTACCTTGAATTTTAAAGATTTCAGATAGGCCAGTGATTCCTTGTGCGTTGCAAAGCTGACACCGTCTGCAAGCTGAATGTTAAAGATATAGATATCCAGACCACGTTTTGCGGCGATTTTGGGGTCAAGCTGACGCAGAGAACCTGCTGCGGCATTGCGGGGATTGGCAAAAGGCGGCTTCCCTTCCCTTTCCTGCTGGGCGTTGAGCTTTTCGAAGCTCTTCTTAGGCATGAAGACCTCACCACGTACGATGAGACGGGATGGGGCGTTCTCAAGAACCATCGGAATGGAGCGGATGGTCCTGAGATTTTCGGTAACGTCTTCACCAACGTTGCCGTCACCCCGGGTTGCACCCCGGACAAACTGTCCGTCAATGTATTCCAGAGCCACAGAAAGACCGTCGACTTTGGGTTCAATTGAGAATGCGGCATCCGGTTCAGCTGCATGGATTTTGTCCAGAAATTCATTCAGTTCTTCCCGGCTGAATACATCCTGCAGACTCATCAGAGGAACAGGATGCGCTACTTTTTCGAACTGGCTCAGAGCCTCACCGCCGACACGTTTTGTGGGAGAATCAGAGGCGGCAAATTCCGGATTCGCAGCTTCCAGCTCTTCCAGCTCCCGTAAAAGGCGGTCGTATTCAAAGTCCGGCATTGTCGGATCATCCAGCACATAATAGCGATAATTGGCTTCTGTCAATTGTGCGGATAATGCTTGAATTCTATCTTTCGGGTTCATTTTTCCCTCCGGTTTGTAAAAAAGTATTAGGGACACTTCCGACGATGACGGTTTCCGCAATGACGACTTCACTGTTGACGGTAAAGCCGGTGGTCTGTCCCAGAACGAGAATAGCGACATCCACACTTACAAGCATGATCAGCTGGTGCAGTGTCTGGTTAATGCCGGCCTGCACAAAATTGCTGGAAAAAGCGGCGTCGGAGTTTCTGATGGAAAGAACATTTACCGGGATCACCGGTCCTCTTCCGGAAAGAACTTCCGGAAGAAAGAAACTGCCCAGAGGAATTCCGATATCGGAAGTATCCAGCGCCAGGATTTCATCATTGATGATATTCAGAATATCTGTTTTCAGCCGGTTGATCTCGCTCATATTTGTTTTCAGAGCGGTAATGCGACCGTCAAGATCTTTTTCAAAAAAGACGATCCGGTCATACTGAATGATACCGTCCGCAATCTGCTTGGCAATGGCATCATTGGTTAAATCAGAAGTGGTGTTTTTGGCCTGTGTTTCTGCCAGTTCCCGAATGACATCCCGGTAACGGCTGCGAAACATAAGCAACAGGATTCCGGTGGCAATCAGCAGAAACAGCAGAATATGAAAAAAAGCACGGAGTTTTCGGATCATGCATATCCCTCCGAAGAAGAATATGCATGAGATTCTGAAAATATTACAGTTTTTTCATATGTGCAGACGCGGTTTTTGCCATGAGCTTCTTGGTTCCGATGTCATCAAAGGCAATTTCCAGCAAGGCATCGCCGCTCATTTTCATGACGGATAAGACCATTCCACGGCCAAACGCCGCGTGCATGACCATGTCTCCCTGGTTTAGATCCAGGTACGTAGCCTTTGCGGATGTTACTATAGCACTTTCGGGCCGTTTTGCCTGTGGCTTTCTCGCGGGAGTCGCGTAACCGGAACCGTAGGAAGTACCGTAAGAGGAGTAGCTGGAATCATATCCGTAGGAAGACTCCTGTACACGCCGGTATCCACCCTTTTTCACCATGCACTCCTCCGGGATTTCACGAAGGAACCGGGACGGAAGCGCGGCAGAGGTGCGGCCATAAAGCATACGCTGTTTTGCATGACTGATGGTAAGTGTCTGCTTGGCACGGGTGATGGCCACATAGCAAAGACGTCTTTCCTCCTCCATTTCCTCGGAATCGCCGATGGCACGCATTCCAGGGAACAGGCCGTCTTCGAAACCAACCAGGAAGACATGGGGAAATTCCAGACCTTTGGCGGAGTGCATGGTCATCATGACCACGGCGTCATCCCCATCATTATACTGTTCCAGGTCGGTGTAGAGCGCGATCTCTTCCAGGAATCCGGCCAGAGTAGGCATTTCCGCATTCTGAACGTAAGCCTGGATGCTGGATTTCAATTCACGGATGTTTTCCAGACGGGTCTTGTTTTCTTCTGTGTCCTTAGCGGTGAGCATATCCACATATCCGCTCTGAATCAGAAGCTCATCATAGAAGTCCGGTAAACTCATGCCGTCTTCCAGAAGCTGAGCCATGCCTTCGATGAGTGCTGAGAATTTCAGAAGTTTCAGAGCAGGCTTCTCCAACGGGCCGTAGGAATAAGGATCAGAGATGACACTGTACAGGGATTTTCTTTCCGCGTCAGCCAGACGCTCCGCTGTCTCAACGGTTTTTGCGCCAAGGCCTCTGGGAGGATTATTGATGATTCTCTTCAAACGCAGATCATCCGCACGGTTGTTGATGACACAAAGATAAGAGAGCATATCCTTGACTTCCGCACGGTCAAAGAACCGCATACCGCCGATGACACGGTAAGGAATGCCGTTTCGTTTCAACGCAAATTCCAGAGCATTGGACTGTGCGTTGGTACGGTACAGAATAGCGTGGTCTTTAAAGGTTTTTCCCTTGGATGCGGTGATGATCTTTCCGGCTACGTAATTGGCTTCTGTGCCTTCATCACTGGCCTCATAAACAGTAATGGGATCGCCGGCGCCATTGGCAGTCCAGAGCCGCTTGCCCTTTCGACCGATATTATGGGAGATGACCGCATTGGCAGCGTTCAGAATTGACTGGGTGGAACGGTAATTCTGCTCCAGACGGATGGTCCGGGAACCGCGGTATTGCTTTTCAAAGTTCAGAATATTCTCGATGGTTGCGCCACGGAACCGGTAGATGCTCTGATCGTCGTCACCTACAACACAGATGTTTTCATATTTTCCGGCCAGTAAGGATGTGAGCAGATACTGCATATGGTTGGTATCCTGATACTCGTCCACCAGAACGTACTTGAATTTCTTCTGGTAATAGCTCCGGACATCTTCATGATCCATGAGCAGTTTTACGGTTACGTAGATAATGTCATCAAAATCAAGAGCGTTGTTATCTTTCAGCTTTGTCTGATATTTCACATAGGCTCTGGCAATATGCAGGGCCCGCAGATCGTTGGTACCTTCTGCACGTTCCAGCATTTCCTGGGCAGACACCATCTTGTCCTTTTCTTTGCTGATGGCACCCAGAACATATTTGGCGGGGAATGTTTTGTCATCAAGGCCCATATCCCTGATGATTTCCTTCATAATACGCTCAGAATCGGATGTGTCATAAATGGTAAAGCTGCGGGTGTATCCCATCCTCTCGATATCCCGTCGAAGGATCCGGCAGCAGGCTGAATGGAAAGTCATAGCCCAGATGTCCTGGGCTTCAGGACCCAGAAGAGAGGAAAGACGTTCCTTCAGTTCGTTGGCAGCCTTGTTGGTGAAGGTTATGGCAATGATACTCCAGGGGACTGCGGGTTCCACTGCGCATAAATGATCCGCGCGCCAGCGGTCGTAATCGGATAAGTCTGTGCCGAGACTTTCCAGAAACAGCACATCATCTTCTGTTACATAATCCGGTATTTCATTGCTGTCGCTGCCCCGTCCGAATCGCATAATGTTTGCGATTCGGTTTATCAGAACGGTGGTCTTGCCGCTGCCGGCACCTGCCAGAAGCAGCAGCGGGCCTTCTGTGGTCAGAACAGCTTCCTGCTGCATGGTATTCAGCTGAGAAAATTCACCGGCAATATAGTTACGCCGGGCAGTCAGGAAACGTACGTCCAGTTGTTGGTTCATAGTCACACCTATCCATAATACATGATGCGACTATTTTAACGCATTTTGGGACAAAGGTAAAGAAAAATAATTTATCCGATCAGCTCTCTCAGCGCTGAAATCGCTTTCTTTTCAATTCTGGAAACCTGTACCTGGCTGATATCCATCAGTTTTGCGACCCGCTGCTGAGTCAGCGAATGGAAATAGCGGAGCTGAATCACTGTTTTTTCCCGTTCCGGAAGTGTGGTGATCGCCTGGCGCAAGGCAATCTTTTCCAGCATTTTTTCCTCGGATTCCGTATCGGTTAAGATATCCTCCAGAGAGAAACCCTCTGTTCCGTTTTCTTTCTGGATCGATTCCGTAGCCGCTGTCGCTGCTTCTGCCAGTGCGATCTCTTCCGGTGAGAATCCGGTCTGCCTGGAGATCTCCGCAATGGTTGGTTCCCGCCCCAGGGCCGAAGTCAAATGGTTTCGGGTTGTTCTGATGGTACTTGCCTGTTCTTTCAGAGTTCTGGAAACCTTTACGGCACCGTCATCCCGAAGAAAACGCCGGATTTCACCGGATATTTTGGGTACAGCATAGGTGGAAAACTGGGTACCGAATTGTGGATCAAAACCCTCCACTGCTTTCAGAAATCCCAGACATCCCAGCTGATACAAATCATCCGCATCGGTGCCTCTGCCGAGAAAACGGCGGACCACTGCCCAGATCAGCCCGGAATTTTCGGTCACCAGCAGTTCGGTTGCCTGCGAATCACCGGACTGAGAACGTGTGATCAGATCGTCAAGTCTGCTCATTGGCGACGCTGCAGTTTCCGGCGCATATGTACGGTAGTCCCCTTCCCTGGTCTGGACGTAATATCTACGTTTGTCATGAAGCTTTCCATAATGGTAAAGCCCATACCGCTGCGGTCGTTTCCGCCGGTGGTAAAAGCTGGGCGTCTGGCCTGATCAAGGTCCTGAATGCCAATGCCCTTGTCTTTGACCAGAATATCCAGCACATTGTCCTTTAAAATTCTGCAGCGCAATGTAATATTTCCGATCCGTTCCGGATAAGCGTGAACAATACAGTTGGTAACTGCCTCGGATACAGCAGTACGGATATCACCCAGTTCCTCCAGCGTCGGATCCATCTGTGCGGCAAAACAGGCCACCGCTGACCGGGCGAAAGCTTCATTACTGGATTTGCTTGGAAAATCCAGAATCATATAGTTTTCAAATTTCATTTCACAGCCTCCCTGATCTCAACCAGTTTATCGATTCCGGATGCGTGAAAGACCCGCATTGGCTGAGGTGTAATTCCGGTCAGCAGGAGTTTTCCTTCGATCTGTGTCATATTACGCAAAGCGTTGATGACAACCGCAATACCGGAAGAGTCCACAAAAGAAACATCCCGAAAATCCAGAATGCAGATGTCCGGTGTGTAGGCTTCGATTTTTCCCGCAATGGACTGGATATACGCTTTTGCATAATGGTGATCAATCTCCCCTGTCAATGCTATTGTCAAACGGCCTTCCTCCAGATAGCTGGTAAAGTGCATGAAATACCTCCTAAAATGATTTCTGTCATACAGTATAAAATCCCGATTCCAAATTTACAGTCGGAATCGGGATTCAGGGCAAAAAGAGAAGCGGTGCAAACCAACGGTTTGCACCGCTTGTAAAGATTTAGTTAGCCATTTTCTGCATAGCGGCAAGGCTCTGCTCCAGCTGAATGATCAGGTCACGATGCTTTGCGGCCTTTTCACGCTCAGCGTTGACAACAGCTTCGGGAGCACGGGAGATGAACTTCTCGTTGGACAGCTTGCCTTCCAGAGAACTCAGGAACTTCTTGGCAGCCTCCAGCTCCTTGGTGATTCTGGCCAGTTCCTTGGCAACATCCACCAGCTGACCCATGGGGATATACAGCTTTGCGTCAGCAGTGGTGATGGTAACCATGCCGTCCAGATTCTCAGGCTCATTTGCCAGCAGAGTTACGGTATCGGCGTAAGCCAGACGCAGCAGGAAGCCTTCGCCTTCGGTGAAGACCTGGGGCTTGGCAGTCAGAACATACAGCGCAGCCTTCTTGGAAGGAGGAACATTCATTTCCGCACGGCGGTTACGGATGGCACGGATGGCATCCATAACAGATTCCATCTGATCGGCCTCGGCCTTAAATGCAAGATCCTCACGGTACTGGGGCCACTGAGCGACGATCAGCGCATTGCCCTCGTGAGGCAGGCTCTGCCAGATTTCCTCGGTGATGAAGGGCATGAAGGGATGCAGCAGACGCAGAGTCTGATCCAGAACGTAAACCAGAACAGCGATGGCGGTCTGCTTACGTTCGGCATCCTCGGAGTACAGACGGGCCTTGGTCAGCTCGATATACCAGTCACAGTAGGTGTCCCAGATGAAGTCGTAAACCTTCTGAACAGCAACACCCAGTTCGTACTTTTCAAGATTTTCGGTAACTTCGGCAATCAGGTTGTTCAGCTTGGACAGGACCCACTTGTCAGCGATTTCCAGCTTATCGAGAGCAGGCAGTTCATTGACTGCATCTTCTGCCAGGTTCATCATGACGTAACGGGAAGCATTCCACAGCTTGTTGGCGAAGTTACGCATAGCCTCACAGCGCTCCACGTAGAAACGCATATCGTTACCGGGAGAGTTGCTGGTGACCATGTTCATACGCAGGGCATCGCAGCCGTACTTCTCGATCATTTCCAGGGGGTCAATGCCGTTACCAAGGGACTTGGACATCTTACGGCCCTTATCATCACGAACCAGACCGTGAATCAGGACAGTATGGAAAGGTGCCTGATGCATGTGCTCCAGACCGGAGACGATCATACGGTAGACCCAGAAGGTGATGATGTCATAGCCGGTGACCAGAACATCGGTGGGATAGTAGCGCTTCAGATCGGCAGCATCCTCGTCGGGCCAGCCCAGGGTCTCGAAAGGCCACAGCGCGGAGCTG
>JAEIGA010017160.1_pt1 | contig 11027 bp, 7 predicted proteins | sample 9270691 | NCBI WGS metagenome assembly JAEIGA01 (sample SAMN17057246, study PRJNA624740) | gut metagenome | biome: biome; isolation source: fecal sample | host: Bos grunniens | place: China: Xizang | collected 2019 | reverse complement strand
TAGCGAGCTTAATCCAACGTCTCGGAGTAACACCATTGGTCTTGTTGGTGAACTTCCAAGGATAGAGTTCATACCAGTTGTTAAGCAAGTTCTTCATGATGATATCAGTATGAACCGCAGCCACACCGTTGATCTTACAACCAACATAGCATGCAATACGACTCATATGAATCTTACCATCCTGGAACATCTCATACGGATTGATCTTATCCCAGTCAGCTTCGTTCACATATCCACCATTTTCGTACTTAACTTTGCAGAACTCATCTTTTGCAGAAAGCTCATTGATGAGCTTCATGTTGATTTCTTCGACAACCTTAAAAATATCAGGCATCAGATTCTTGAAAAGCAAAATGGACCACTTCTCTAAGGCTTCAGGCATGATGGTGTGGTTCGTATATGCGAAACACTTCGTTGCCTTTTCGAAAGCCTGGTCAAAAGTATAACCATGCACCTTCAAAAGTCTGATGAATTCCAGACAGCCAAACACCGGATGAGTGTCGTTCATCTGGAAGAAGTAATAATCTTCAATGTTGTCCAAAGTTCCATGCTTTGCCAAATGATGCTTGAAGATTCTCTGCATTTCTGCGCTCACGAAGAAATATTCCTGACGCATACGCAGAATCTTTCCATCATCTTGCTCATCATTCGGGTACAGCCAATCAGAGATTGCTGCAGCAGACGGATTGGTAACGCCCTCAATAGGTTCTGCTTTCCAAACAGTGAACGGGAAAACATTACCTTCGAAAGCTTCGCGGCTGGAATTATAACCAACCACAGGCATCGTGTAAGGTACTGCGCGAAGTTTTGTATCCTGGAATTCGACAATCATAACGTCATCAAAGTCCGGCTCAAACCAAGGTTCCATATTCGTATCCCACACATCCGGCTCAGCTTGCTGATAACCATTTGCGGAAAATACCTGCTTGAACAGACCATACTTGTAGTAAAGTCCGACTCCATAAAGAGGCAACCCAATGGTTGCAGCAGATTCGATGAAACAGGCGGCCAAACGACCGAGACCACCATTACCCAGAGCGGGATCAGCCACAGATTCCAGGCAATTGATGTCGATTCCTTCTTCTTCAAAAATCTTTCTGGTAACCTTCATCAGTCCAGTGTTGGTAAGCATATCAAGAACAACACGACCGATAAGGAATTCAATGGAGAAATACACGGCGATTCTCTGCTGGGAATAAAGCTTTTTAGAGTTTTCCCAATGCGGAGAAATTACCTGAGATTTCACCACGCGTGCGATGACGCAGTTAAGCTCAAAAGGATTTAAATCCCGAAGATCCTTGTAAAAAAGACTCCGAGCTGCGTCCTGGTAATGAGCTTTAAGTGTCATCTGGTTAATAGTATAAGACATACCAAAAACACTCCTTTCATTGTCCAACAGTCAACAGTTACTATCATCTCTCATTAACGAAAAAAACCTCCTTTTCAAAGAGAGACATAAGAGTATATACAAGAAATGCTTGATTTTAAGCACAACTTGCAGGTTACCTGAAATAAGCTAGTTATTTCAGCCCGTATTATAACACGAAAAAAATACTAGTTCAAGGCAAACTAGTATTTTCTTGTCGTATTTTGTCAAATTTTATTCAAATATTTTACTTGCAAAAAAATCTATAATTTTTCTAAATATTGATTTCTTCTCTATTGGAAGATTTTGAGCTTTTTTCATAGATTGAAAATTATTTTCTGTAACTTTATTCTCTTCAGGTTTATCAAAAATATTGCTTAAATCAAATTGTTCACTTAAACGCTCAATTTCTTTTTTACCATTTTCTCTATATTGATTAAGAAGTTCTTGCTTATGTTTTTCTGATTCTACCCAATATTTTAAATTGATAACTGCAAGAATACTTAATGTCTTCGGTGCTAAATTTTGTTTGTCTAAAGGTTTATTTAAAGTTATATGTTTTTTATAATCCAAACTTGCATTTTCTTTTAAATATTCTATAAAACTTTGAGGTATTTTTTTTATATATATTGGTTTCATATGATCTAAAACATCTAATACCTCTGCATAAGCATATGAATTATTCATCATATCCAATTCCTTTCTCAAAAGTTTCTTCTCTGGTTATTTTTGGTCCTGTCATTTCATCTAATACTTGTTGTACATCTTCTAGAGTTACTTCTTTAGTAGCATTTTCTACATCTTCTGGTGTAAATCCACCTCTTCCAGTTATAGCTTTATGCTCTTCTTGAAGCTTTTTCATTAAATCTGCTTCTTTTTCTAATATTGGTTTAATATTATGTTTTTGAAGCATACTATATCTTTTTGCAGATTCTTTTATCCTTCTATATAGTTCTTCAGCATAACTTTCATGATAACTTACCTCTTCAAAGTTCTCATATACATTTTCATATTCATCAATAAATATATAATCATTATTTCCATTATATTCTAGTATAGAACCTGATGCTCCAACTAATATAACACCATCTTCAGATAAATCTGGATGCTCTTTTAATAATTTTTGTTTTTCTTCCTCACTACATACTTTAAGTTCTTCAAGAGTACCATCTTCATTTGCGCTAGATAAAGTAGATAAATATTTAAAATCATCTCCTGTTGCTTCATATAGATTAAATGTTAATCCTGATGCCCTTTCTAACTCAATTACTTCTATAGATAGCAAATCCATATTTAATCCATTTTCTATAATATAAGTTCCTAAACCATCTTGAAGTTCTGACATTAATTTTGATAGTACATCTTCATCTGCAGCACCTTTAAATATTTTTTGTGCTATTCTTGCACTATAATATTTTTCAAAATATCCATATAGAATTTTTTCATAAATTTTATTTTCTGGATCAACGATTTGTTTTAACATTTCTTCTGGCTCTAATTCTATAAAATCTCTAAATTCAAAATCTTTTTCAACAAGCCAAACAGTATCTTCAGGTACTAACGTTAGAATTTCTTCTCTTGTTTTACCTGATTCTTCTAACTCTTTAATTTTATCAAAAAATAATTTAAAAGAATTATAATCATCTTCTAAATCTAATTGTTCAGAATATTTTTGTATTTTTCCGTATAAGTCTTCAAAATCTTCTTTAGTTGTAAATTCTTTTTCTTTTAGTCTTCCTAAAAAAGTATTTATGATTTGTGATTTGGCATCTTTTACATCTTTATTTCCATTATCAATTTTCCCAAATATTGCTTTCATTAACTTGCCAACAGCTGTCCCTGCTATTACTTTTCCTTCATATATTTCATCTTCATATTGCCAAATCACATCAAAATAATCACAAAATTCTTCTGCATCTATATATGAGTCAACAAGTCCTTTTTCTTCCATTAAGCCAAATAATTTTTCTGGATCATTAAAGGCAACATCCAAAAAATCTTTTTCTCCAAGCAAACTTGCTAAATTTTCAGTTTGTTCAGTAAGAATTGGATAAGAATTTAAAGTAATTCCATATTTTTGGTTTCTTATTTTTGATACATATTGTGTAAATCCTTCAGTTATTCCTCTTGCTGTTTTTGCTCCCAAATCAATCTCACTAGTAAAACCAACATATTCTCCTCGATTAGTGATACAATGTACCATTTCATGGAAAAATACTGCCTTTAATTTATCCTCTGGCATATTTTCTTGCAATAATATATTTTTATCCTTGCAGTTATATCTTCCAAGAACTTGTCCTTTTTCAAATTTTGTAAAACCTATATTTTCATTTAGGTTTTCTCTTATCCTTTTTATAAGTTCTTCTTTTGGAACATATTCCCCAAATAATTCATCAAATTCTTTTATGAAATTATCGATAAGACCAAGCGTTTCTTCATTGAAATTCTTATCTTTAAAAATTTCTTTTATTTCTTCCATAGTTTATCCTTTTATTTAAAATACATTTTAATGATATTTTTTTACTAATTCTAATACTTCTGCAGGCAAAAATTTAGATACGTCTCTACCATATTCTAAAAGTTCCATTACTAAGCTTGAACTAACATTGCCAAATTCCCCTGCTCTTATATATATTGTATCTAATCCAGAAATCTCTTCATTAATCAAGGCCATTTTTTCCTCATATTCATAATCCATTGTGTTTCTAATACCTCTAATTAAAACTGTTGCATTTTGTTCTAAAGCAGCATCTGCAGATAAATTATTATATATAATTACTTCAACATTATTTAAGTTTTCTCTTACTAAAACTTTTTCAATTGCTTCTTTCATTAGTTCATTTTCGTATCTTGGAGTTTTTCTAGAATTGATACCTATTCCTATAATTACTTTATCAAACAATTTGCTAGCTTCTTTTACAACATGTAAATGTCCATTTGTAAATGGTGAAAAGCTTCCTGCATAAAAACCTATATTCATAATATCACCTCTGTTTTTAATATATTCAAAATTATATCATTTTACTAAATTTTAAACAATATATTAGTAAAATCATTGTTTAATTTATTTTTTTATTATATAATTCTTTTGACTTTAATTGTTAAAGGAGTTAATATGAACGAATTTGATAGACCACAAAATAAATTTTTAGAGGATATGTATGATGACTTTTGGGATATTCTTTCAACAGAGCCATCTCTTTGGCAAAAAGCACAAGAAAAAGCTAGACAACTAGATTATAATCGAAAAAATGCAAATAAATTTGAAACAATTAAATCTAGAAAAGAATATCTAGAAAGAGCTAATAATAGACATGCTGGAAAAAAGAAAGAAGCAACATCTTATTTTAATGATGATGAACCAGCTGAACCAAAAAAATCAACAGCTTCTAAAAAGACAAAAGTTACTACTCAAGAAAAAACAAGTCAAAACAATATAGAAGAGCAAACTACTAAAAAAGAAGAAAAACCAAAACTTTCAAAAGAAGAAATTACAGCTCAAAATGCTCTAAAACTTGAAGCATTCTATAAAAAAGTTGATGATGCTCATTTAATAGATCATTCTAAGCTTGTTCTTAAAAAAATGATTGACTATGCAAGAAAATATTCAGAAGGAATTGTAAAAAATTATATTCCTTTTAATATGAGAATCTACTGTGATAATGATGAAACTTTATATGATATAGTAAATCTTATTATAGATAGTTTTACATACTTTGGATACATGAAAAATGATGCAGCAGTTGAACGTTCTTTCTACATTGTTGAAGATACTCCTCATATAACAGACTTATATAATCAAGCACACAGTTTAGTAATCTTTAAAGATGTTGACGGCTTACTAAATAAAGATAAAGCAACACAAGACAAATTATTAAATGTATGGGAAACAACAATTTTTGATTATAGTAATTTAGATGGAATTACAACAATCGTTTCTGATAAAAACAAAGAAAAAATAGATGAGTTATTTGCAAATAACTTAGTTTTAAAAAATAAAATTTTCGACTTTGAATTAATCACTACATCAGCTAATACTCAAGAGATTTATCATCAAGTTTTAGACTCATTCAAAAAAGATTATACTGTTTCAGGCGAATTTGATGTTAAGCTTTTAGATTATATTACAGAAACATTTCCAAAAAGCGAGCTTACTGCTCCAGATTATGCTCAAAGTTTAATAGAACAAATTTTATTTAATCAAACAAATAATGTTATAGATGCTAATTCAATTCCTGTTTATGAAAAGAATAAATCTATTGATGAAATTTTTGAAGAATTAAACAATTTAATTGGTTTAGATAATGTAAAAGACATGCTTCAAGATTTAGTAAGTCTTATGAAATTCAAAAGCAAAACTGAAGGAAGTTTAAAATTAAAAGATACCAATATGCATATGGTATTTTTAGGAAATCCTGGTACTGGTAAAACAACAGTAGCTAGAATGATTGCTGGTATTTTATATAACTTAAAATATATAGATCAAAATAAACTTATCGAAGTTTCTGCAAAAGATTTAATAGGTCAATATGTAGGTCAAACAGCACCAAAAACAATTTCTGTAGTCGAAAAAGCTTTAGGCGGAGTTTTATTTATAGATGAAGCATATTCTCTTGCAAGTAAACCTGGTTCTAGCGCAAGTAGTTTTAATGAAGAATGTATCGCAACATTAATTCAAGCTATGGAAAATTACAGAGATAACTTAGTTGTTATATTTGCAGGTTATAATAAAGAAATGGATGCATTCTTAAAATCAAATTCTGGTATCGTTTCTAGAATTGGTTATACAATGCAATTTAACGATTATTCTTTAGAAGAATTAATTGAGATATTAAAATCTATGTTCAAAAAAGCTGGTTTCTTTATTGACGAAAGAGCAATAGAAGCTGCTACAAAAGTTATTGACGAATATAGACAAACAGAAGGATTTGGTAATGCTAGATTTGTTAGAAATCTTTATGAAAAAGCCATTATCAAACATGCTTCAAATACAATTGATGTTACTTCTAAAAAAGCATTAAAAACAATTACTGCTGAAGATATTACAACAGACAATTTAATAAAAATGTAACTAAAAAAACCTTCTTGAATATCAAGAAGGCTTTTTTATGTTTAAAGTTATCCTATCTTTTGACCTAACACAACTTCTTTTTCAAAAGTCTCTCCTCCCCTTTTTATTAGCAATTTAACTTTATCTCCAGGTGATTTTGTATAAACGTATTTTTTAAGATCATTCATCTTATTTACATTTATATCATCAATTTTTGTTATTATATCTCCTATTAATAATTCTTTATTAAAAAGAGGTCCATCTGCTTGAATACTTGCAATATATACTCCACTTTCTATTTTTAAGTTAGATTCTAAATATGGAATCACTTCTTTATCGTATCCATAAATACCAAGATATGCTTCTTCAAATTTCCCATTTTTTACAAATCTTTCTAATATTGGTTTTATTATATTTACTGGAACAGCAAACCCTATCCCCTCTGCATCTGTTATTTTTACTGTATTAACACCTATAAGTTGTCCGTTTTGATTTATTAACGGGCCTCCACTATTTCCTTGATTTATTGTTGCATCAGTTTGAATCAGATCTTCCATATAACTTTCTTGTTCATTTTCATTTAACTTTATTGTTCTATTAATACCACTTATAATTCCTTTGGTAACCGTTCTTTGAAATTCTATCCCAATCGGATTTCCAATTGCATATACTTCTTCTGCTAAACTAATACTATCTGAATCTCCAAGCTCTATATAATCTAAATTATTAGCCATTATCTTAACAATAGCCAAATCAATATTACTATCAGCCCACAATACTGTTCCATTGTAATTTTTCCCATTTTCTAGTGTCACATAACAATTACTAAATTTACTACCAACTACATGTTCATTTGTTAAAATATAGCCATTATCCGTTAAAATTATCCCACTTCCAAGACCTAATTTACTTTCAAAATTATCTAAAAATATTGATGTTCCACTTTGTTCAAGTTTTGAAATTCCAACTACAGATTTTACCACAGTATCGATTGTTTTTTGACTTTGCTTTTCCACATTTTCTTCATTATTTGTGGAAAGTTTTGTGACATTATACATTGGCTCTTTTGTTTGAATTTGAAGTGGAGCTTCAAGTTTTATAATCAAAACACATAGCAGTGCAATTATCACTATCATTAATATTATAAGTACTGTTCTTTCTTTTTTCTTTTCTATTTTATTTTCATAATACATAAAATTTCTCCTTATATAAATATTTTTCCATTTTTTTCATAAGTTATACAAATTTTCCAGTACAAATTTAAGCATTTATGTTATTGACTTATTTTATTAAAAAAGAGATAATATACTTGATAAATTTATATTATTTATCATTCTATAAAATAGTTTTTTATGTTTTTAGGCAATTTATTTGCCGAAACCTATTTTATATATTTTAAAGGAAAGGGGATTGTTAGTTTTTACTAACATAACAAAACAATGAAAATTTCTGAATTAAAAAAAGAAGCAAAAGTTAAGTTATCTGGATGTTACAAATTAGCAATTGGTATTAATTTAATACATTTATTAATAACATTAGTTTTATCTTATACCGCTTCAAAAGTAGATGGAATTTTAGGCCTTGTAATACTTTTAGTTGCTAGCCTTATCAATATTCCTCTTGGATATGGTTTAACAGATTCAATGTTAAAACTTTCTCGTAACGCTACAGTAGGTATTACAGATTTTATCACAGTAGGAATGAAAAATTTTAAAAGAGCATTTTTCTTATCTCTTTCAATTTTGGTTAGATTAATAATTCCTATGATCTTGTTAATAGTTGCATCTATTTTACCTATAATTGCAAACTTCGTAGGTAACATTGAAGGTTCATCATCTGGACTAATTTCACTAGTTGCTTTACTATTAACAGTATCAGCTTTTATTTACTTCTTCTACAAAGTTTTATCATATGCACTTTCTACATATGTTTTAGTTGATAATGAAGAAGCCAAAAGCAAAGATGCTATTAAAAGAAGTGCTGAATTAATGAAAGGAAATAAAACAAGATTCATTTTAATGGTATTTTCTTTTATTGGTTGGCTTTTCCTTGCCGGAATTTTCGGTGCTATAGCACAAGGAATTAGTGAACTTCTTGGAACTATCGTAACATATGGATTATCTTTATTATTAACACCATATATTACATTTACAGAAATTAATTTCTATGAAGAATTAGCAGGAGTTTCAAATGTAGCTCCAGTTGAAGCTGAAGTTGTAGAATCAACAGTTGAATAATAAAATAAATGAAAAAAGAAGTTCTATTTTAAAATAGAACTTCTTTTTTTTATTTTTTAGTTATTGTGGTGGCACATTTCCTGGAGCCACTCTTATTATTGTTCTCATTGGCAAATATGTGTCGTTTGAAATTGGTTCTTTTGAAACAACCTCTCCATTTAATCTTAATTCTTTATATGTTGTTACTTTACATCCTGAGTGTCCTGCTTGTTTTATAACTTGTTGTCCTGGAATAAGTGCTGGATCCTCTTCAAATGTTGTAGTATAAGGAATAGATTGTGTTCTTACCGGAAGTATTCTTACTTCATATTCAGTTTCTTCTTGCATTCCATGAATCTTAAATTCTGCAATACCATTATTCACACTTGCTTCTAATTTTATTGGATATGATCTTGAATTTACAAATCTGAAATCTGTTGTTCCCCATACTACTGTTGCGTCTCTTCCTGCCGGTGAATATGATGTTGTAAATGAATGATTTCTTCTTTCTGTTATCTGCAAGTTTGCTAATAATACTGAGTTATATAATGTTGAAGATATCTGACATATTCCTCCTGCTAGACCATCTACAACTCCACCATCAGCATAAATCGCTGCATCTTTGTATCCAGCTTCTACAGTTCTTTTTCCTACAATTTTATTGAAAGAAAATTCTTCTCCTGGCATTAATACTTTTCCATTTATTTTATCTGCAGCTATTTTTAAATTTGTACTTCTATTTCTGTTACTAGCATCATATTTAGTTGAAAATTGTGATATCAAATATGGAAATGCTTCTGTTCCTATTTCATCAATTGTTATTTCAGCTTCTGTTATTTTTAATTCAAAGTTATATTCTTCTTTTTCTTCTTTATTTATAATATTTTGCGCTTCTTCTACAGATATTATTAAGTCAACACCATCAATATCTGGATATATTTTATATGGATCTGTTTCAAAATATGCATTTTGAGGCTCACAATATATTTCTGAATAAATCTTTTGCATATCTATTTTTTTAGCTTGAACATTTTTTGTTGGTATTTGAAGTTCTTGCTTATATCCATCTGCCATCAAAATTGCATTTCTTTCTAAAATTGCCTGTATTATTTGATTTTTAAGTTCTTCTTTTTTTACTTGTATTCCATCTGTTCCTTTACTTACATAAAGTTGATTGTCTTCTATATAATATGTAGGATCAACAACAAGTCCTGGGAGTTTTGAATTAATATCTTCTACAAATTGATTTAATAACTCTCCATTATATGTATAATCTAGTTTTATTTCTTTTCCAAAAAGAGTTGTATATATTATTGTATAGTTATCAAGCAAAATATTTCCTTTTCTTCCAAGTGAAAATGCTTTTTCTACAGAATCATTAATTCTATATTGAAACTCTATTTGTTCAGGTTTTAAAGTTACATTATAATCTTCGCCATATTTTAAATTTATTTCGGCAACTAATTCTTTATTTGCCATTTCTGTTAATCTATCTACTGCATCTTCTTTGCTTAAATTCGAAATACTCACATTTTTTACTGAAACATTATTTATTATGTTTTGATTACTCATATTTAAAATAGCAAAACTTGTTGAAATTATAACAATAAGTAAAAATGTCACAATAAGAGTAATAGCAATTGTTTTAATTTTCTTTCTATCTCTTATCATTTTTTGAACATACTCAGGTTTATCTGTTGTTTCAAGTATTTCTTTTAACTCTGCTGTTATTAAATCTTGTTTTTCTTGTTCGTTTTTTGTTTCTTCTTTTACGGTATCTTTTTTCTCTTCTAAATTCTCATTAATTTCATCTTTTTTTACTTTTTTAGTGATTTCATTTTTATTTTTTGAGCTTGCTTTGTTAAGCTTGTTGTTTGACTCATTTATTTTAGTTTCTTCTTTAATTCCTTCAGGTCTTACTTTCTTTGGTTTTACAATTTTCTTTTTATTTTGAGTAGTTTTAACTTTATCATTATTCTTTTCTTCTTTTTTTGCTACAGCTTCTTCTTTTACAGCTTTAGGATTTGTTTTTGATTTAGCCGTAGAAGTATTTTTCTTGTTAGCTGTTTCTTTGTTTTGAGGTACACTTTTATTTTTTATTGTTCTTTTTTGGGCTGTAGTAGCTTCTTTTTTCTCCACAACTTTTTCTGCTTTTACCTCTTTTTCCGCTTTTGAAGCAACTTTTTTTGTTTTACTTACGTCTGCTTTTTTAGTTGTACTTTTTTTAGCAGTACTTTTTTTGTTTGATTTTGTTACTGCTTTTTTTTCGTTTGTCTCAGCCATTTTAAAAGCCGTCCTTTCTGCTATTTTTTTCGATTTTTATATTATCATAACTTATATTTTTCCGCAATATTTTTCCTCTAGACAACTAAAAAAATTATATATATAATGATTT
>JAEIGA010017159.1_pt1 | contig 11027 bp, 7 predicted proteins | sample 9270691 | NCBI WGS metagenome assembly JAEIGA01 (sample SAMN17057246, study PRJNA624740) | gut metagenome | biome: biome; isolation source: fecal sample | host: Bos grunniens | place: China: Xizang | collected 2019 | reverse complement strand
GGAGAAATAAAAATGTTTGAAACAATTAAATCTCAGCTTTATATAGGAAAAACTCTTGTTCAGCAGAATGAGCTTGAGGGCAGAGGCTTTACAGTTAAGCTTGAGGCTTCAAAAGAATCCATCAAGTGTGTGCTTGTTGCAAAAACGGATATTACAATGAAATCCTTTGAAATTGAAACTGAAAAGGATTTTGATGACGATGATTTATTCTTTGCAAATGGCTACCAGGCTTGGACAACATCTCGTGAGTTTTCAAAGCACGATACCTTCAAGGGCCTTATTAAAGCAGCCGGAATAAACAAATTCCTTAAGCACTTTGCAGGTCTTTCAGGCGACTACCACTTTGAAAGCTATGGTGAGCAGGGTAAATTCCATGCTTACACTTATTGCTACTTCCGCGAGAAGGGCGAAAGAGAAATTAAACTCTACGGCTCAAAGCATGAAAGAACAGGCTTCACTATTTTCGCTGTCGATATGAATGGCGAAAAATTTACTATCAAAAAGGATGTTGAAGGCCTTTCACTTAAATCCGGTCAGGAATATGAAATTTTTGATATTGCAATCATCAAAGGCGATATGGATGATGTAATGGATAAATATTTCTTCGATTTCGTTGGCTGCAAAAAGCCTGCTATAGACCACCTTTCAGGTTACACAAGCTGGTATAACTATTTCCAGAATATCAGCGAAGAAATTATTCTCCGCGACCTTAATGGCCTTGATAGAGCAAGCGACGAGGTTAACATTTTCCAGGTTGACGATGGCTATCAGGAAGCAGTTGGTGACTGGCTCCTTACAGACCACAAGAAATTCCCTAACGGAATGAAGTTTATCGCAGACGAAATTCATAAAAAAGGCTATAAAGCAGGTATCTGGCTTGCTCCTTTCAGCGCTCAGGTTTCTTCAAAGCTTGCAAAAGAGCATCCTGATTGGCTTCTTACCCATAACAGAAACGGCAAAAAAATGCTTGGCTGTCAGGGTTGGGGCGGCGCCTACACAATAGATATTTACAACCCAGATGCACGTGCATATATTAAAAAAGTGTTTGATGTTGTGCTTAACGAGTGGGGCTTCGATATGGTTAAATTGGACTTCCTCTACAGCCAGTGTATTGAGCCAAGAAACGGAAAAACACGTGGTGAAATTATGTGCGACGGCGTAGACCTTCTTCGTGAGGCTTGCGGTGATAAATGGATTCTTGGTTGCGGTGTTCCGATTGGTGCTTGTATGGGTATTTTCGATGCATGCCGTATCAGCTGTGATGCAAGTAAAAACTGGAAGTTCAAAATCGAAAAGGGTCTTGCTGTAAATGACCTTGTTTCTTCAATAAGAATCAACTGCGAAAACCCATCATCTCAGAATGCTATAATAAACACAGTTTTCCGTAACCATCTTGATGGCAGAGCATTCTGTAACGACCCTGACGTTTTCTTCCTTCGCGATATCAACATTAACTACACTATGGAGCAGAAGCTTCTTCACGGCAAAATCAATAGCGTTTGCGGTAATGTTCTTTTTGTTTCCGATAACGCAGGCGATTTTGATGATGAAAGAATAGGCTACCTTAAGGAATTCTTCAAAGACAAGGACTACAAGGTCAATCTTGCAGAATATGTTGGTGAAGATGTTATCTGTCTTGATTTCACAGAAAATGGTGAAAAGAAGAGCCTTACATTCAACCTTACAACAGGTGAAAGTAATATTTACGACGTGCTTTAATAACCAACACCCGAGGAATGAAAAAAACATTCTTCGGGTATTTTTATATCTTGAATTTCAGGTGAAAATATGTAATAATAGCAAAGTTGTGAAAAATTTCAAGGAGATTTAATTATGGCAGAAAAAAGAAGTAGCTTTTCAGGTAAGCTTGGCTTCGTGCTTGCAACTGCAGGCTCGGCGGTTGGTCTTGGAAACATATGGAGATTTCCGTACCTTGCGGCACAGTACGGTGGCGGTATATTCTTGTTGGTGTATATAATTCTTGCATTAACATTCGGTTTTGCTCTTATGTGTGCCGAAATTTCCATAGGCAGAAAAACAGGCTTAAGTGCTATAGGTGCTTATAAAAAGCTTGATAAAAGGTTTTCGTTTTTAGGTCTTTTAACATCACTTGTTCCGATTATTATTCTGCCATATTATTCGGTAATAGGCGGTTGGATTATAAAATATCTTGTGCAGTTTGTAAGTGGCGGGATGGCACAGGCTGCAACAGACGGTTTTTTTGATAATTTCATTTCAAGTCCTACAGAGCCAATAGGTTGGTTCCTTCTTTATCTTGGTGCAACTGCCGTGGTTGTTCTTCTTGGTGTTGAAAAGGGTGTTGAAAAGGTAAGCAAAATAATGATGCCAATTCTTGTGGTGCTCACAGTGTTTATTGCGGTTTATTCTCTTTTTATGCCCGGTGCTGTTGATGGTCTGATTTACTACATCAAGCCTGATTTCAGTAAGTTTTCGATAACAACAGTTCTTGCGGCAATGGGTCAGCTTTTCTATTCAATGAGCCTTGCGATGGGTATTATGATAACTTACGGTTCATATATGAAAAAGGATGTTGGTATTGAAGGCTCTGTTAAGCAGATTGAGCTTTTTGATACAGGTATAGCTTTCTTTGCAGGACTTATGGTTATCCCCGCAGTTTTCTCGTTCTCAGGCGGTGATGAAAGCGCCCTCGGCAAAGGTCCAGGACTTATGTTTGTTACTCTACCCAAGGTGTTTGAAAGTATGACAGGCGGCGGAATTGTTGGTGCAGTGTTCTTTATACTTGTGCTGTTTGCCGCTCTCACATCTTCAATTTCACTTATGGAAACAGTTGTTTCAATATTTATCGACAAGTTCCATTGGAAGAGAAAGCCAACCTGCATTTTTGTGTTTGTGCTTTGTATTGCTTTAGGTCTTCTTTCTTGCCTTGGCTACGGTACACTTGCAGAGGTTAAAATAATCGGTCTTCAGTTCCTCGATTTCTTTGATTTCATTTCAAACAGCGTGATAATGCCTATTGTAGCTCTTGCAACCTGTATACTTGTTGGATACATTATTAAGCCAAAAGCTCTTATTGAAGAAATTGAATCAAATGGTAAATTTAAAAGAAAAACACTCTTTACTGTAATAATAAAATATGTTGCTCCCATTTGCATTGTGGCAATTCTTATTTTCTCAGTGCTTGAAGGACTTGGAGTAATTAAAGTATAAGAAAAAGCACTTGCTTCGATTTGAAGCAAGTGCTTTTTAAATGCAAAGTGCAAAGCACAAAGTGTAGGGTCTGCGACGCTATTATAATTCGTAATTAAGCTTCGCGAAGCTTTATAATCAATGCGTAAGCATTCCGAAATTTTGCATTTTGAATTTTGAATTTAAAATCGTCCGCCTGCGCCGCCGCCACCGGTAGAGCCTCCGCCTCCGCGGAAACCACCACCGCCACCGCCGCCGAAGCCGCCACCACCTCTGTGGTGATGATGTCCTCGGCTTGAACGTCTTGTAAAAAGAACAATAAAGAGAATAATCTCCTTTAGCTTATTCATTTTAACCATGAATGCAGCAAGACGGTTTGTGCTGTGGAGCTTATCATATCGCTTAAGATAAAAGTAGCGGATAATAAGTGATGGTACCCCTATCATTACCACAAGAGCAGGAAGACAAAGAAGAAAAAGTATAAACCCAAAAGCTTCAGGTGAAAGCTCTTCGCCCTGATATTCATAGTAATAATCAGGTTCAACATTCTGAAAATTTTCTAATTCGCTAAGCCCATATTCCTGTACGCGAAGTTCATTGACTATGGCATTGAATAACTGAAGAGTGCCTTCATCAAAATTATCTTCGCTATAGTACGGAAATGCATAAGTATCCCTGAACTGACCAAGGCGTGTATCGGTAAGAGTTCCTTCAACGCCATAGCCTGTGGTTATCCACATCTCTCTGTCGTTAACGCTGAGAACTATAAGAACGCCATTGTCTTTTTCTTTATTTCCTATACCCCAATCTCTGAAAACCTCAACAGAGTATTCAGAAATATCTTCTCCGTGAAGAGAATCGATAGTTAAAACGCACACCTGCGCCGTAGTTTCATTTGCAAGGTTTACTGCAGTGTTCATAATTTGTTGTTCTGTATCTTCTGATAAAACATCTGCGTAATCATTAACATAAAATTCATTCGTATAGTCAGGTGCGGAACCTAAAAGGAATGGGCATAGGGCAATAATCAAAAGAATCAACGAGATTTTGCGGATCACCTTTTTATTGCCTCTTTTCATTTTAATCACCTAAAAGAGCATCAACATCAGGAGCGTTCTGCGCACCATCGTCCGCTTCAAAATATTCTGCCTTCTCGAAACCGAAAATACCTGCGAAGATGTTTGCAGGGAATTTAATAACCTTATTGTTATAATCCTTGACTGCGTCGTTGTAGTCCTTTCTTGCGGTAGCAATTCTGTTTTCGCTACCTTCAAGCTCATCCATAAGGGCAACATATGTGGAGTCTGTTTTTAATTCGGGATAGTTTTCTACCACAATATTGAGACCCTGAAGGGCAGATGTGAGCTCGCTGTTTGCTTGTGCCTTTTCTGCAACAGTGCCTGCATTTACAAGCTTCTGACGGGCATCAGCAATTTTTGAATAAACCTCTGTTTCATGCTTTGCAAAGCTTTTAACGGATGCAACAATGTTTGGTATAAGGTCTGCTCTGCGCTGAAGATATGTGTCAATGTTGGCTTCTGCGCTATCTACAGTTTCTCTTGCAGTAACAAGAGCGTTGTAGTTTGAAACGCACACTCCGCCAATAATGGCAATAACCGCAACAATAGCAATAACAACAATAAGTCCCTTTTTCATAAGAAAACCTCCTGTATAATTTTTAAAAATAGCCGATAGTATCTGAATTTTACCCTCGGCTTCATTTTATACACTAATCTTTAACAAAATTTTACCAATTAGTGATATTTTGGTAAATAATCACCGTGAGCAACAATAAGGTCATCAACCATATTTTTAATATCGTCGATGCTTAATTCGCTTGCTGTGTGTGGGTCAAGCATAGCAGCCTGATAAATATGCTCAAGCTTTCTTGTTCTTGCAGCCTCAATTGTAAGAAGCTGAACATTAACGTTTGTCATATTCATAGCAGCACACTGAACAGGGAGAGCACCAACGTAGCAACCATGAACACCTTTACCGTCTACAAGGCAAGGTACCTCAACGCAAGCTTCAGATGGAAGGTTTGTAATAAGACCTGTGTTAAGTACGTTACCACCGATTTTGTATGGAGTATTTGTAACGATAGATTCCATGATATGAGAAGCGTATTCTTCTGAACGCTTATGCTCTTTAACACCGTTTGCAAGAAGCTCTTCGTATTCCTTTTTCCAGCCTGCGATCTGGTTTACGCAACGGCGTGGATATTCATCAAGTGGAATGTTGTATTTCTCAATAAGTTCAGGATATTTTGATTTGATGTAGAACATATTGTACTCTGCATTGTGTTCACTTGACTCTGTGCAGAAGTAACCGAAGTTCTTAATATACTCAAATCTTACCTTGTTATCGAAATCAGGGTCATCAATTTTAGCCTGAATACGTTTTTTGATTTCAGGGTAAAGGTCGTTGCCGTCCTTATCCTGAATTTCAAGGAGCCAGCCCATGTGGTTGATACCTGCGATAAGTTCTTTTCTACCTTCAAGTTTGTCTTCGAGACCAACCTGATTAAGCAAATCCTTTGAACAGCTCTGTACGCTGTGGCAAAGACCAACTGTGTTTACGCCCGTATATCTCTGCATATAGCCTGAAAGCATAGCCATTGGGTTAGTGTAGTTAAGGAAAAGAGCATCAGGGCAAACCTCTTCCATATCCTTTGCAAAATCATCCATAACAGGAATTGTACGCAAAGCACGCATAATACCGCCGATACCGAGTGTATCTGCAATAGTCTGACGAAGGCCGTATTTTTTAGGTACTTCAAAATCTATAATAGTGCAAGGGTCATAAAGACCAACCTGAATGGCATTAACAACAAAGTTCGCTCCGCGAAGAGCATCCTTGCGGTTTTCTACACCGAGATAGCACTCGATTTTACCGTAGCCACCCATAGTTTTGTTCATAGCTTCAAGAATTGTTCTGCTTTCCTCGAGACGCTGACCGTCTATATCATAAAGAGCAAAAACGCTTTCTCTGAGAACCTCAGAGCACATACAGTCACCTATAACATTTCGTGCGAAAACAGTACTGCCCGCACCCATAAATGTAATTTTCATTATAAAAACCCCTTTCGGTTTGTTGGTTAATCTCATAATAATAAATTTTTTAATGTAATTCAATATTCGTAATTATAAAAAATAAGGGCTTACTTTTATACAATTTTTCAGGAAAGCGTTTTTTTGCACAATACAAGCAACTGTGTTTTGGTTATTTCAACAAATTCTGAGTTTTTTAGGGATTGAGCGAAATCCCGAACATTATAAGTCTGGCATCTAATAACCGGCACCAGTAATGCAACACAGTCTCTTAATTTTAAATTCTGTATTTTTATTGAATTTTTATTGAATATTTATACAATGTGTGTTATCATAAGCCATAAATATTTTTCTAGGGGTGGGAAAAATGCCTAAAGATACTTTACAGATCTTGATTTCCATGGTTATTTACATGGCAATCGTTATTGTTATCGGTCTTGTTTTTGCAAAGCGTGCAAATAAAAGTTCCGAAAACTATTTCCTCGGTGGCCGTTCTCTCGGTCCTTGGGTAACCGCAATGAGCGCAGAGGCTTCTGATATGAGTGGTTGGCTTCTTATGGGCCTTCCCGGTGTTGCTTACTGGTGTGGCCTTGCAGATGCGGCATGGACTGCTATAGGTCTTGCAGTTGGTACATACCTCAACTGGCTTGTTGTTTCAAAAAGACTCAGACGTTACAGTATCAGAGCAAACAACGCTATTACTCTTCCTGAGTTCTTCTCAAACCGTTTCCGTGAAGATAAAAAGGTTATCTGCTCACTTGCAGCTATCTTTATTCTTGTTTTCTTCACAGTTTACGCATCAAGCTGCTTTGTAACTTGTGGTAAGCTTTTCTCCACACTTTTCGGTATGGACTATATACCTATGATGATTTTAGGTGCAGTTTTTGTGCTTCTTTACACAATTCTCGGCGGTTTCCTTGCAGAGAGTGCATCTGACTTTATGCAGGGTATTGTAATGTTTGTGGCTCTTACCGTAATTGTTGTTATAAGCACAATCAAAGCAGGCGGCATTTCCGCAGTTGTTGAAAATGCTCAGGCAATTCCGGGCTTCCTTGAGTTCTTCGGTCTTGCAAATCCACTTGTGGATGGGGAAGGTGTTCAGCTTGTTGAAAACGGCAAGGCTCTTTTCGGCGAAAAGCTTCCATATGGCGGTCTTACAATTGCTTCTATGATGGCTTGGGGTCTTGGTTACTTCGGTATGCCTCAGGTGCTTCTCCGCTTTATGGCTATCCGTAAAGAGTCAGAACTTAAAATGTCAAGAAGAATTGCTATGATTTGGGTTGTTATTTCCCTTGCAGTTGCCGTATTTATCGGTATTGTGGGTAGGCAGATTTTCCCAACAGAGCTTCTTACAAAATCAAGTGCAGAGAGTATTTTCATTACTCTTTCCACAAGCTTTATGCCACCGATTCTTGCAGGCTTCGTAATGGCAGGTATTCTTGCTGCTACAATCAGTTCATCAGACTCATATCTTCTCATTTCGGCATCAGCATTCGCAAAGAATATCTATAAGGATGTTGCTAAAAAGGATGCTACAGATAAGCAGGTTATGACAATGACAAGAATTACTCTTCTTGTTATCGCAATAATTGCAGTTGTTATTGCTCTCGATGAAAACAGCGTTATCTTCTCAATCGTTTCATTTGCATGGGCAGGCTTCGGCGCAACCTTTGGACCACTTATGGTATTCTCTCTGTTCTGGAAGAGAGTAAACAGAGCAGGTGCAATTGCAGGTATGGTTTCAGGTGCCGCAATGGTATTTCTCTGGAAGCTTGTTATCAGCAAGCTTGGCGGTGCATTCGCAATTTATGAGCTTCTTCCTGCATTTATTTTCTCATCAATAGTAATTGTTGTTGTTTCACTTCTCACAAAAGCTCCTTCAAAAGAGATTGAAGAAGATTTTGAAGCAGTTAAAGCAGGAAATATAGAAGAATAAGTATGATTTTATGGCGGCGCACTTTGTAAAGTGTGCCGCTTTTTTACTGGAGCTGATTCATTTGAAAAAGAAAAAAGGGAATATAGTAGCAATAATATTTGTTGTAGCATGTCTTACTTTCTGTTCAATCTCCTTTTATAACTTCTATCAGGATATGCAGGCTGATATTGAAGAATGGAAGGAGACAACATGGTTTGTTTTCTCTAACGATTTAGATTCTTTTGATAATGCAGAGTATGTTACGACAGAAGAAATAGAAAAGTACGAAACAACTACCGATAAATATAATCAGGGTGTGTATTATGCAACTCTCAACGAAAGAGAAAAGGTAGTTTATAAGGCATATCAGTACGCTCTTGATAACAATTATGTTTATACATATGTTGACGAATCCATGCTTGAAGAAAGCGATAAATCTGCAATGGATATTATAGTTTTCCTCTCTTTGGATTCTGCAATTGTTCAACAGAATTTATCTTCAGTGGAATATACAAGCTCCCATACTCTGTATAATTATTTCTACTGGCAGGAAGTTTCAAAGGATGTTGACTGCTATATAGTAAGTGCCGAAACGTTTTCAAAAGAACGTATGGAAAAGGTGTCTAAGGCTGTAAAAGAGCTTGAAAAAGTGGAGTTTGATTTTCAGGGCGATACAGAAAAGGACAAGGCGTGGGAGATATTCCAGTATGTTGAAGATAATGTGGATTATTTCCCTGACGAAGATAATGAAACATCAACAGAAAAAACAAATAGTAAAGATTACCTTTATTCCGCTGTTTTCGATGGTGTAACAAACTGCGATGGCTTTGCCAATATGTATAGTCTTCTTTGTCAGATGAACGGTATTAAATGCTTTGAAAAAGTTTCTACACCTGAAAAAGAGGATGAATCGGGGCATACATGGAATGCAGTTTGCATAAACGGAAAATGGTATAATGTGGACTGTACAGAGTCTGTGTATGATGATTCTGTTGATGAAGAAAGTATAGAGATATACGAGTTTTTGAACTTTGGCTTTTCAGATAGATTACAGACTGAAAAGTCCGATTACCAAAATATAACACCACCGTGTAATGAAAACCTTATTCCTATAGACGCAGAGTTTTCATCACCTGCAAAAAGCGGAGTAGCATCAAAAATCGCAGAAAGCATAAGGAATTCTGATGAAGACAGAGCTATTGTAGTTTTTACAACATACGACGAGGGCGATTTCAAGGATACTGCGCAGGGTGTAGTAAACAGGCTTTGGTCTACAATTTATTACATCATAGATGAACGTGCAAATGCTACTATTTGCTATGTGTATAGATAACAAAGGATTGCTATAAAGAAAACGGACAATTCCTTCGAGGGTTGTCCGTTTTCTTTGTGAAAAAAATAACTTTAATTGACTTGTAACACATCGTTGTTATATAATAAAGTGATTTATAATATCATACAAAACAGCAAATATTAATATTATATTTTTTTAAAAATTCATCTATCAGAAAGGTAGGTTTCAGATATGGCTTTTTCGCTTCACGGCATAAAAGTTCCACACAGAAAAAACACTGCTGAAAGTGCTTCTGTAAGAATGACAGCAAATGTTGTCAATATTCCAACAGCTATGCATATCGGCAAGCCTGCAACACCTGTTGTTAAGGTGGGGGACCTTGTTAAAGTAGGTACTCTTATTGCAGAGCAAAATGGTTTTGTTTCTTCATCTATTTACGCAAGCGTTTCAGGTAAGGTAACAAAGATTCAGGATATGCTTCTTTCAAATGGTAGCTACGCTCCTGCAGTAACTATTGAATCAGATGGTGAAATGGCACCTGACGAAAGCATAATCCCACCTGTTGTTAATAGCAAAGAGGATTTAATCGAAGCTATTAAAAAGAGCGGTATTGTTGGTCTCGGCGGTGCAGGCTTCCCGACATACGTTAAGTTCAATGTGGACAAGCCTATAGAGCATCTTGTAATTAACGGTGCAGAATGTGAGCCATATATTACCAGCGATACACGTACAATGCTTGAGCGTGGCGATGATATTAAGGCTGGCCTTGAGGCTATTCTTAAATATTTTGAAATCGGCTCAGTTGTTTTTGCAATTGAAAAGAATAAAAAAGCTTGCGTTGCTGAAATGCAGAAGGCAGTAGGCTCTATTAATAAGGTTGAGGTAAAAGCACTTCCAACTGTTTACCCTCAGGGTGGTGAAAAGGTGCTCGTTTACCACACCACAAAGAAAATTATCGGCAATGGTCAACTTCCTATAGATGTTGGTTGTGTGGTTATTAACTGCACAACGCTTGCTTCAATTGGTAGCTTCCTTAAAACAGGTATGCCTCTTGTAGAAAAGTGTGTTACTGTTGACGGTGGTTGTGTTAAGGAGCCAAAGAATGTAATTGTTCCTATCGGTACACCGCTTAAGGACGTTTTCGACTTCTGTGGTGGTCTTACTCAGGAACCTCGTAAGGTTCTTTATGGCGGCCCGATGATGGGTATTGCTGTTCCTGATTTAGATGTTCCTGTTCTTAAGCAGACAAACGCAATTCTTGCTCTTACTCAAAAAGAAGCAAAGCTTCCTGTTGCAACAAACTGTATCCGTTGCGGTACTTGTATAAATACTTGCCCATTCGGTATTAATCCTCCTGCTCTTGCAAAGGCGTACAAGGATAAGGATATTGAGGGCATTAAAAAAGCGGGCGCAGAAATTTGTATGGAATGCGGATGTTGCTCATTCAATTGTCCTGCAAACAGACCTATTACTCAGACAAATAAGTTGGCAAAGGCTCTTCTCAGAGCAGAGGCTATGAAAGAAAAGGAGGCAAAATAATTATGGAAAATAAACTTCATGTTACTGCCTCGCCTCATATTCACAGCGGTCGTTCAACACG
>JAEIGA010017158.1_pt1 | contig 11027 bp, 9 predicted proteins | sample 9270691 | NCBI WGS metagenome assembly JAEIGA01 (sample SAMN17057246, study PRJNA624740) | gut metagenome | biome: biome; isolation source: fecal sample | host: Bos grunniens | place: China: Xizang | collected 2019 | reverse complement strand
GAGGAAAACCCCGAGCCAGATCACCGGCCCCACGAACATGGCGGAAAAGTAAAGCAACCGTTCAACTGATTCATCAAAAAGATAGCCATTCTGCCGGATTTTCTCCATAGACTTGAAACAGCCGAAGCACCATGCCAGCAACAGCAAAAACGAAAAAAAGTTATACAGCACGATCCGAACCCTTTGCAATTACAAAATGTAAAATATAATCGTACAGAAAATAATTCATATTTGACTGTTTTTCAAACAGTAAGTTGTTTTTTTTACATTTTTTTTCATTTTTTTCTGATTTTGACTTGTCAAAACCCGTTAAACGCCGCATATTATATCAAACACTAAATGAAAGGAAATAATTATGAACGAACTTGAACAGAAAATCATCAATCGTCTCGAAGAACTGCGCGTCCACCTTCAGGCCGACGGCGGAGATCTGGAAATCGTTGAAATCGAAGAAAAAACCGTCCGCCTCCGTCTGAAAGGCGCATGCGGCGGCTGTCCCCATGCGACCATGACCATCAAGAATGGTCTGGAACGCATCCTCCGGGAAGAACTCGATCCCGAAATCGTGATTGAACGTGTACTGTAATATGCCCCGGGCAGTTGTCCTTTTAAGCGGGGGACTGGATTCAGCGACCATTCTTGCGATCGCCCGCTCCCGCGGGTTTCAGTGCCATGCCCTTTCTTTCGACTACGGTCAGCGTCACCGCTGTGAACTGGAAGCCGCCGGAAATGTGGCACGACAGCTTGGTGCTGTGGAACACAAGTGTGCAAAAATCGATTTGCGTTTGTGGGGCGGTTCTGCTCTGACTGACGAAAATATAGAAGTTCCGGATGCCGCCAATGACGGCAAAGTTCCGGTCACTTATGTTCCGGCGCGCAATCTGATATTTCTCTCCTTTGCCACGGCATGGGCGGAAGTATTGGAGGCCCGTCATATTTTTATCGGAGTCAACAGTGTGGATTATTCCGGTTATCCGGATTGCCGTCCGGCATTTATCCGGAGTTTTCAGGAAACCGCCCGTCTCGGCACTTGTGCCGTGGATGAAAACTGGCACTACACGATTGAGGCTCCTTTGCAGAATATGAGCAAAGCGGAAATCATCCAGGCCGGTTTGAAACTGGGCGTGGATTACTCCCTTACGACCAGTTGCTACAACCCCGATGCACAGGGCCGCTCCTGCGGCAAATGTGACAGTTGCGCCCTGCGTCATGCCGGATTTGAAGCGGCAGGCGTACCGGACCCGACCATTTACCAGTAAGTTGGTTTATTTATGAAAAACGAACAACATGCCGCATGGTGGGAGGGAATTTGCGTTACCCTGACACCTTTTACCCTTTGTCTGGCGGGTATCACTCCGCAGGAGGAGGCGGCATCGTGGTTCCGTATCGGAGCCGCCGCCCTGGTCTGCCTGACCGGATTGTGGGGTACGCGCCGTCTGTTCCATAAAAAAAGGATGGGGCGGGCATTGTGTCTGCTTGCGCTGGCGGCATTACCGCTTCTGGCGGGGCGGGATCTGCAAAACAGTCCGTTTGCCGCACTTTTCTACGGCAGTTTGATGGTCGTCGGCATATTTGCTCTGCTGGAATGGAAAACCGTTGACGGTGAACTGCCTCCGGCACGCATTCCGGAGTTTCACCGGATACGCACCCTCGGTTCTGCTGTTACACTTCTGCTGATTTCCCAACTTTCACTTTTTACCGTCGGCAATGAAAGCTGGACGGCTCAAAGCGGTTTCCTTTTAAGCGGTCTCATAACGACATTTTACCTCTTCCGCTGGAGCAGACAACTTACCCGGAATAAGGTACAACACTATCTTTTTCCCCTGGTTGTACTTCTCTTTCTGCTCCTGTTATCCGGCGGATTTTATATTCATCTTCTGCGGATCCAGATTTTCTGGGAAAGTCTGCTCATCATCGGTCTGACCTATCTCTACCGTCCCCGGACGGCCAAAAAGGAGTCGGCTCTCGATCTGATTTTACGCCATCCTGCACGTTGTCTTTTTGCCACCTTTTTCGGACTTTCCGCTCTGGGAACGCTGCTTTTGTGTACGCCGCTGGCAACGACCGGCGATGTCCGCCCGATCGATGCCGCATTTCTGGCGGTCAGTGCCAGTTGTGTCACCGGTCTGACAACCATTGACATTGCCTCAAACTTCTCGCTTTTCGGCGAAATTTGCATGTTGATCCTGATTCAGGCGGGCGGCTTGGGATTGATGTCCATCGCCACCATTGCCCTGCATGCGATCGGCAAACTGTCGCTCAATCAGGAGTGGGTCATGAATCAGGTCACAGACACCAGTGATCTTTCGCTTCCGGACTCTCTGAAACTGATTCTGCACTTTACTTTCAGCGTGGAACTTATCGGAGCGGTGCTTCTGGCGATTCCTTTTGTTCTGGAGTACGGCATGAGTATCCCGACGGCTCTGTGGCGGGGGCTTTTTGCCGCAGTATCCGGCTTCTGCAATGCGGGGATGTGCCTCTTTCCTGACAGTATGGAGCAATTCCAAACCAGTCCGCTTATTCTGCACACCCTCGCCATACTTTGTATTCTCGGCGGTATCGCCCCTGCGGTCTGCCTTTTACTGCCCCGCTATTTTCTGCGCCGCTCCATTCCGCTGGCGGCTGAACTTGCCATTACCACGACTTTTATTCTGCTGGGGATCGGCGTAGTCTCCTTTCTGGTCTTTGAGTGGAATGGACTCCTTGCCGGTTTGAGCGTTTGGGACAAAATCAGCAATGCGTGGTTTCAGGCGGCAGTTTTGCGGACAGCGGGTTTCAACTCTCTGGAAGTCAATAATTTTGCCCCCGCCACCTATCTGATGACCCTGCTCTGGATGTTCATTGGTGCCAGTCCGGGCGGTACGGGCGGCGGTATCAAAACAACGACAGCAGCGGTGCTGGCACTGACTTTCTGGACGAATGTCACCGGACGTAATGAGATCATCGTCCGCAACCGCAGAATACCGCACCGCACAGTCTATCGTGCCGTCACGTTGCTCCTTGCCTCGCTGGCGGTATTGTCGCTTTCAATTCTCATGCTGCTGGTCACGCAAGCCATTCAGCCCCGGGAACTGATTTTTGAAGCGATCAGTGCGCTTGCGACCGTGGGGCTTTCCATCGGGGCGACCACTGAACTGGACAACGTCGGCAAAATTATTATCATGTTCACCATGTTCATCGGGCGTATCGGCCCCATGACGATTTTTATGATATTGAATGATCCCCGGCGCACATCGGATACCCGTTGTCCCGATGCCCGGATCGTAATCAGTTAGGAGAATGATTTATGGCACAGCAAATCCTTATTATCGGACTCGGTCAATTCGGTATGGCTCTTGCCCATGCTCTTTCCGAAAAAGGGGCGGAAGTCCTCGCCGTTGACCGCAACCGCAATAAAGTAGAAGAAGCCGCCGCCTTTGTAGCCGAAGCCGTGGCGGTCGATGCCACGGATGAAACGGAATTGCTCCGTCTTCAACCGGCTGACCGTGATGCCGTCGTATGCGCCATCGGCGATTCCAGCAAAGAAGCATCCATTATCTGTACGGCACTTCTGCGGCAAATGGGAGTTCAGCACATCATCTCCCGTGCCAATGACAAAATGCACAAAAGAATTCTGCAACTGGTCGGGGCGCATGAAATCATCACGCCGGAACTTGAGTTCGGCAAACGTTTTGCAACCAAGATGCTCTACCGTCATATTCTGGCAGATACCACTTTGGGCGATGACCTCATGCTGACAGAAATCTGTCTGCCCCCCGCTATGGTGGGCAAAACGCTCATCCAACTGGAACTCCCCAAAAAGTTCGATGTCATCGTGGCGGCGATCCGCCGGGCGGGAAAACTTCAGCGGCCCAATCCGGCAATGCCGCTCTCTGCCGATGACCGGCTGCTGATCGTTTCCAGTGAAGAAGCGATTGCCCGCTTGAGCAAGGAGATCAAATAATGGTCAAAACCACACAATCTGTACGTTTTGCGATCTGGCTGTTTATCGGTCTTAATCTGCTGATGGCATACGGCTGTATCTGGGTCTTTATGCGTCTGGCTCCGGTAAGCGGGGAAAGCAACGCCCGCAACCTCCGCTCTCTGGCATCCTGCGAAGAGATGCTCTCCGCCCTGCTCCGGGAAGATGCGGCGGCATTCGCCCGTTCTCTGGAGAACGCCCGGAACAATGTTACCGAGAAAGATGAAACGTCCTCTCTTGAGAAAATCGGCACATACAAGACGGCGGCATTTTCCGGGGATAAAGCGGCAAGGGACAATGTTCTTGCGGCGATCATGTCACTGTCGGAAATCAACCGTACCGCCATGGAAAAAGCCGCCCGCGAAGTGAGCCGTTTCGGTATGGCGGGGGCATGGAGCGTGGTCTTTATGGCATTGGCGATGCTGGTGCTGCTGCTGCTTTTCAAACGTCATTTGCTGCGTAACGTGTTAATGCCGCTTCAGGAGATCGGCGAAGTGCTTGATGCCAGTCACAAGGGCGATAAAATGCGCCGCTGCTCCGGCACGGATCTTTCGGGAGATATCCGGCACATCTACAACGATCTCAACGATACGCTTGACCGCACAGAATAAGGTCTTTTTCCGGCGAAGATACGGGGTGGATGTCAGCGAGTTTCTGCAAACTTTCCAGAATATCAGCGGGACAACCCTCCCCGATGAACAACTCATCAAAACCGCTTGCAATAAGGGTCAGGATGACGGGAATGGAGCGTTCATCGTTCCAACTTATGAAAAATGAAACCGGCAAACTTCCGGGTTCTTTCCCCATGGCATCTGCCATGGAGCGGAAAAAGTGGATAATACTGTAAATATCACAGCACTGCCCCACATCCAGCAGACGGGGGAACTCCCCTATAAGTCCGTTTTCTCTGCGATGAAAATGGACTTTGCCGCACCCGAAAGTGAGAATAAGCGAGTTCTGCGGGATCTGCTGAACAAGTTCGGGGAAATACCGTCCCTCATTTTTGGTACGGTCACAGCCGCCGACTACGAAAATATGCTGTATCGCCCCCCGCTCTATCATGGAGATGATTCCCGGCATACTGCTTTCAAGCACCTCGTGACTGAAACCGGCGGAAACGCTCTCTTCCGGAATATTCTGACTGAATCCGGCAAGGGATTCTGCTTTTTCCAGAACAGTCTCCAATTCCGATTTCTTCAAATGGGGAATCCCCGGAGTCCAGACTGCACCGCAGGAGAATGCCCGATCCTCCAACCCCTCAAGTTGAGGACGGAAACAGCCGGAAGTAACCAGAATGGCACCGGGGAAAGCGGCGAGTTCCTCCCGGTGCTTCTGCCAGGTGGAGCCGTAGTGTCCGGCAAGTTGCCAATACCCCTGAAAACCGGGATAGGTATGGGCGGCGATCAATTCACCGTATGTGTAGATACGGATATCCCGCTCCCGTGCCAATTCCAGCAACTCTGACAGCACATCAAAATCCTGCCCCATGACCAGAACCGCTTTCCCCCGCACAGGCGTGGTACGGATGCGGCCGGGCTGCGGAATACCGTACCGCTGACGATTCTCCTCTGAAAGCAGCCGGAATGTGTGGTAACACATTCTGCCGCAGTCCAGGGCAAGTTCCTTCATTTCCGGTTCGCCCAATCCGGGTACGAGCAAGTACGCCAGAACTTTTTTCAGAAACTCTGTGATTTCCGTATCCGGCATTCCGCGGTGCGAGAGCAGCATTCCGTATTCAGCGATACCTTTCAGCCCGCCGTAAATCAATGAGGTCATGGCAGAATTGCTTCCGCCCCGATGGCGGAAACGTTCTCCGAGATGCACCAGTTCAAAACGGTTCAGCGGCAGTTTTCTACCGGTCGTCTGTGCCATTTCCCTGCAGAAATGTTCCAGTTTATCTGCGGAAAAATCAGTATGTGCCGAAGCCGCCTCAAGAGCCTGACAAATCATTTTATCCAGATGCAGAGAAGAGCAGTTCCGCTCGATCTGCTGTTGAGCCGCCTCCTGTCCCAGATGCAAAAGCAACTCCTGAAGTGCCAATTTTTCCTCACCGGGGTCCATGCTGCTTTGGGCATACAGACTGCAAAATACATTCTCCATACAAAATCTCTCCTCTGTAAAAAAATCTCCTCACTTTCAACATAGGATATTGAGAAAAAATTTCAAGAGGAAAAATCAAAAAAATGTATGTTTGGCAATAATTTTTGGCTATGTATGGAATACGGACTGATTTTTTCGGGAGACGCCGGTATACGCCATCCGCGCAACGCCCCGCTTTACATTATTTTTTCCGGAACTCCCTTGGTGATACTCCGTATTTGCGGCGGAACTGACGTGAAAAATAAAACGGATCAGCAAAACCGCACCTTTGGGCGACTTCCTCAATGGAAAGGTTCAAATCGTCCAGATAGTAGAGAGCGTGCCGCAACCGGATATCCTGCAAGCAGGCTCCGGGAGAAGTACCGAAACTTTTTTTGAACTCCAGCGACAACAGCGGCACAGAAACGGCGATATGCTTTGCCAATTCTTTGAGAGACAGTGTTTTCAGATAATTCCGCTCCATATATTCACGGACTTTGAGCATCCGCTCCGGGATGTACTCTTTCCGGCAATCATCGTCGGCGAGTTCCAGCAGCAGATGTTCAAGAGTATTCCGGCAGACGATCCACGAATTTTTTCTCCGCAGACGGAATTCACCTGCCATATAGTCCAGATGCCGCAGAAACGCCCGGTGACTGAAACTCAAGGGAATGTTTTGCAAATTGGCATATTTTTCCATCAGCACATCAACTTCCGTACCGCAAATGTGCATCCATGAATGATTCCATACAGAATTTTCACAGCCGTAATGATGTTCACTTCCCGGCGGAAAAATGCAGAGCGTATCTTCTTTGATATCGAACCATTCCCCCCGGAACTTCACCCGTGTCCCGGGCGTATAAAGCATCAGCATCCAATCCGGAGTTCCCTGACGACGCAAGACCATACCCGGCGGCATAAGTTCTTCGCCGCCGATTCCCCGCACCTGAAATTCCGGTCCGGCAACGGCATCCCAGTAGCGATAATGAAAGAATTGCTGCTTTTTTATAAGATCATCCATGTTTTTTCTGTTTTTCTCCATTCAATTATGGTGCTTGTTGTAGTATAATATACAGCAGACAATCTGAAATTTCAATACAGGAGAAAAGAAAATGTTTAATGGACTTGGAATGAATCCCGGAAACCTCTCACGGCTCTCAAATGCGCAAACCCGCTCGATCTCGCCGGAAAACTTCACCGGCGAACCCGGCAAAGGCGGCATGGCAACCGAAGGAACCGGCTCCCATTGTGCCGCCGAATTGGGTCAGGGCTGGAAAATCTCTCCCTCGATCGATATTGAACCCGGCGAAACCTTTACGCTTGCCGATATCGCAGGAAGCGGTGCAATTCAGCATATCTGGATGACCTTTGCCGGACGCCACATGCGTTTTTACATTCTGCGGGTCTATTACGAAGACTCTGAAACTCCGGCAATCGAATGTCCGGTCGGTGACTTTTTCGCTATGGCATGGCCGAACTCCCACTTTTCGCCGCTCAACAGTCTTATGGTCACCTACAACCCCGGCAGGGCTTACAACTGCTACTGGGAGATGCCTTTCCGCAAGCGGTGCAAAATCACGCTGACCAATCTGGATGTGGAAAGATTCCGTATCTACTATCAGATTGACTACACGCTGACCGATGTACCGGAAGATTGTGCATATTTCTGTGCCAGTTTCCGCCGTTTCAATCCGCTGAAATACAAGGAGGTGGTCACGATCGCCGATAATATCAATGGAGAAGGTCACTATGTCGGAACTTATCTGGCATGGGGCGTCAACAACTGCGGCTGGTGGGGCGAAGGGGAAATCAAGTTCTACATCGACGATGATGACGACTATCCGACCATCTGCGGAACGGGGACGGAAGATTACTTCTGCGGGTCGTACAACTTTGACAATAAACTCGCCCCGAATGCACCGAATCAGTATTGCGAATTCAGTACAGCCTATACAGGCATGCCGCAAGTGATACGTCCGGACGGTTTATACAGTTCCCAACAGCGTTTCAGCCTGTACCGCTGGCATGTCTGTGACCCGATACGTTTCCGCAAGAAACTCCGTGTTACGATTCAGGCACTGGGCTGGAAACTGGGAGATGCCGAAGGGATGTACTACCTTCCGCTTCAGGATGATATTTCTGCGACTGCTTTCTGGTATCAGAAAGACCCGTCTCCCGCCTTGCCGGAACTTCCGGAAAAACACATTCTGGAAATTATTTAATAATACTGCGCGCAGCGCATACTCGCCCCCGGGTGCTACCCGGGCGTGATCCAACGGCGAAACGTTGGTCGCCGCCTAAAAAATGGCGGTGAAAGTACAAGCGCTGCGTCTACCGTCGCCACATCGTGGCGACACCACTCGCCGGGAGCGATGCTCCGAAAAATGAGTCGCAGACGAATTTTCCGGAGCGTTGAGCAGACGGCGAATACAGGAAAAACACATTCTGGAAATTATTTAATAATACAAAGTTGCTCTGCGGGGAAGACACCTTTTTGAAAAAAGGTTATCTTCCCCGCACCCCATCTTCCAAAAACTTTCGGACGGAATTGCTTTTATCGTCACCGATAAAAACAATTCCAATTTTATGTCTGAAGTATCAAAAAAGAAAAAGCTGCGGCTTTTTCGCCGCAGCCCTTTTGACTGTAAAGAACTTACTCAGTCTTCGAGATCCAAATCGATGTCGGAGACGAAAATTTTTCCGGTGGCATTCTGGATGCCGAATTGCAGACTTGCAGCGACTACATCGCCGGGAACTTTGAATTCGGCTTCAAATTCTTTCCAATCGAAAGAACCGGAACGGGAACTGCGAATAGCGTTTCCCTCATGATAATATTTCCGTCCGGATGCAGTTTGTGCGAAGAAAAGGAACTTGATTCCATAGAAACTTTTTTCTTTGGCAGCGACTACATTTTCGGCTTTGATCTTGGCAGAAAACTCAACTTTTTTGCCCTTGATTTTAGCAACGGGAATTTCAAAACGGATGATTTGAGAAGTTTTGAGAGACTCATTGCTGACTTCTACGGCATACTTTCCTTCGGGGCCTTTATCGGCAAGGAACTTCGTATTTCTGGTACGACCCTTCCACTGCTTGAAAAGCTCCGGCGTACTTGCCATATCGTCATAAAGATCACCGGCAAAGGCGGCACAGCCGCAAACGAGAGCGGCCAACAACAGATTTGTTTTTTTCATAATAACCTCCATCAGTTAGGTTTAATCAATATATTCGATTTGCTGAACTTTGATACTGTAAGATTTTTTCGCCGGGTCAGTCTGTTCCCAGTGAAGTTTATACGTCACCAGCATTTTCACTTCTGAAGTGATTTCATCGAAGTAAACAAATCCGTCACCATCGGCGACCGGAGCATCAAAACGACCAATTTTACAATTCTTCTTTTCCTCGGTCTTATCCTGTTTGAAACGGATGATTTCAGCCTCACTGCCCTCGCCGCCGATGTCTTTCAACGTCTGAATAACAACAACAGCCTTGATGGTATCCGTTTCCGGAGTTTGCCCGCTCAACTGTGCTTTCAGTAAATTCATCGTCTTGCCGACCAATTCTTCCTGTGCGGCATCAGTAAGCATGGATAACGTGCCGTAACCATTATAGAAGTTGCCGGTAAGCAACTGTCCGCGGGATTCCCAGACAGATGAGCCGTGAGCCGCATACAAGCTATTGGTTATGGCAGCGGCATCAGATTCACTTACTTTATTGGCTCCGGTTCTGGCATTGTAGTCGGTATGGAGATCAGCATAAGAATGGCCGAGCCCGACACCGGCAAAAACAGAGGCAAACAGTTTTTGATCCCAAGCTTCATTAAATGTTGCTGAATTGGCACGGTTCAAATCGATTTTTCCCGTACTTACCACGGCTCCATTATCGACCAGTTTCACCTGATCGAAAATAAATCCATCCCCCTGTGCATAAGTATAACCATCAGCATTGGCATTTTTGGTCACGTTATTGAGCGTACCGGAAACGACGGTGGATTTTTTCAAATTGATCGTCTGCCACGGAATACCGCGATGAATGGCACCAAGTTCCCACAAACTCTTCATCGGCTTATTGGCAATATATGCCGTGGATAAATGTTCTGTTGCAGACACCCAAGCCGGATCTGTGACTGTTTCAGCATCCGCATTGGTTCTGCCAGAGGGATTGCTGACCGTGTTGCAAAGTCCGGCAACCGGTCGTGCTTCCGTATCGCCCGGTTTGGGATTGATCTCGAAAGAAGCCCAATTAGCCGTACTCATATTATAGCCGAAAATTTTTGCATTTGCATTCTGCCAATCTCCCACATTCAAATTCTGACGGGGATCTTTGGCTTCCAGACCTACGGCGTAAAAACGGTTATAATATTTTTGTGCATCTGTACTCAAAGTACCGTTGTTGTAAGTAATTTCTCCGGTGGTCGACGGATCGGCATTGAAAAGATAAGGCAAATTGCCGGTTTGAGTATTAAGTGTCAGGCCGGGAGAGACAAAGTCAACCGGGGCGCCTGCACTTTTCAACACGATGCCTTGCAAAGCCACTTCCACGCCGGAAACCTGTACGCTGAAACTTTTCAGAGAAACCGTTTTGATTTCTATATTATTTTCAATACGACTTAAAATACCATCCAAGACACTGCTGAACAAAGTGCCAAGACGTCCCAAACTGTTTTTCAGATTGGTCTTAATGGTGTCAATATTGGTTAAATGGATCTGGTAATTTTTAGTCAATACGAATTCCGGCAAATCTTTTGCACTCAAGAAGTAACCATTAGCGGGAGCAGAAAAGGTTATTTCAACCGGGATATCGGTCTGCTCTATCGAAACCGGGTCGATCTGTCCATCCGGAGAACTGTCAATGTTGCCGTTAATGGTTCTGTTAAAGGGACTGCCGAGGACAATCTGATAAGCCACATCCCATGTGCTTTTGATGTTAAGTGTGATTTTGTAATTCAGTTGAGTAGAAAGCGTTGCAGACGGTGGCGGAGTTATTCCGT
>JAEIGA010017157.1_pt1 | contig 11027 bp, 5 predicted proteins | sample 9270691 | NCBI WGS metagenome assembly JAEIGA01 (sample SAMN17057246, study PRJNA624740) | gut metagenome | biome: biome; isolation source: fecal sample | host: Bos grunniens | place: China: Xizang | collected 2019 | reverse complement strand
TTCATCTGCAATTTCGCATTCTAATGTAAAATGAAAATTTGTGCCTTCTTGCTCGATGTTTACTACACGAGCCATATTTTCTATTATGCCTGTAAACATTTTATCTTTCTTTTTTGATTATAAGTTTTCTTTATGATATTGGAATATCTTTTCAAAAAGATGTATTCTGTCTTTTCCTCTTACGTTATGTTCGTGATCAGGATAGATAAAGTAATCTACTTGTTTTCCTGCTTTGATACATTTATTTATAAACTCTAATGAGTGTTGCATAACAACAGTTGGATCTTGTGCTCCGTGGATTACAAGTAGTTTTCCTTCTAATTGATCTGCGTAATTAAGAAGTGAAGACTTTTCATATCCTTCTTTGTTATCTTCTGGTGAAGACATATATCTTTCTCCGTACATAACTTCGTACCATTTCCAATCAATAACAGGACCACCTGCTGTTGCGGTTTTAAAAACTCCTGGATTTTTCAATTTTAATGAGATTGTCATAAATCCACCGTAAGACCAACCATCAACACCTATGCGTTCTGAATCTACGTATGGAAGAGATTTCAAATAATTTACTCCATCCATTTGGTCGCTTACTTCAATGCTTCCACAATTACGCCATATTGCACTTTCAAATTCAAAGCCTCTGTTTGCTGAACCTCTACTATCTACTGTCCAAACAATGTATCCTTGTTGTGCAAGGAAGAGGAAGAAATTGTTTGCACCAGATAACCAAGTGTCTGTAATGAGTTGTGCGTGTGGACCGCCATAAACGTAAACTATTACAGGGTATTTTTTGTTTGCATCAAAGTTTAGTGGTTTTATCATACGTGCATATAAATCTGTACCATCTTTTGCTTTGATTGTAAATACGTCTATTTCTGGCATATCTAAGTCTGCCCAAGGATTATCTGATTTATGGATTTGTTTTATTTCTTTTCCTTTGTTGTCATACAATGCTACGCGTCTTGGTTCTGTTGAACTACTGTAAGAATCCAAGAATAAAGTTCCGTCAGTTGAGAATTGAGCGTAGTGAGTTCCTTTTTCTGGTGTGCAACGGCGTATTTTCTTTGTTTTAAAGTTGTAAGCGTACAAATTTTGCTCTAATGGAGAGTCTTTTGTTGCATAGAAATAAAATTCTGTCGCTTTTTTATTGAATCCTTCTATTGAGTTAATCATCCAATTGCCTGAGGTAAGTTGGCTAATCAATGTTCCGTCAATGTTATACAAATAAGCATGATTGAATCCATCTGCTTCGCTCAAATAAATGAATTGATTACTGTTGTTAGGTAAGAAGAATATTGGTGATTCTGGCTCAACATATTTTTCATTTGTTTGAGAAAATAATGTTTTTGCAGGCTTTCCACTTACAACATCATAAGATATTAATTCTACGTGATTTTGTTTGCGATTTAGTTTTTGAATATAAAGCATTGTTCCTTCTGGATTCCAAGTCAAATTGGTAAGATATGCTTCTCTTTCTTCAATACTATTGTCTTTTCTTGTCTTTAATTCAACGGTTTTTTCAATTTTTGAATCATAAATAAAGACTGTAACTTCGTGAGACTTCATTCCCGCCATTGGATAGCGGATTGGGGTTTCTTCTGCTTCACGAATAGCGGTATTAACCAATGGATATTCTTTCACCATTGTTTCGTCCATTCTGTAAAATGCTAATTTTGTTGCATCGTTTGAAAGGAAGAATCCTTTTTCTATACCAAATTCATTTCTATGTACTGCAACGCCGTATGTAATTCCTTTTCCTCCGTCAAAAGTTAATTGTTTTGGTTCTTTGCCTTTTGTAGAAAACCAAACGTTTCCGTCAATTGTGTATGCAGCACTACCATTTTTCAAATCCAATTCAAGATTTTCTGCTCCTTCTTTAAGATTGCAGATAGGAGTTGCTTGTTTTGTTTCTATGTTGTAGTGAAAGATTGTTTTACTGTCTGCACTTAGAAAGGCAAATTCTTTTTCTGAAATAAATTCTACGGCTGCAAAATGTTTTAAGTCTGCTGTTAAATCATCTTTTGTAAGAATTATTTTTTCGGTTTTCTTATCTCCGATTATTAACTCTTCAAATGTCTTTGTGTAAGCATACATTCCGTTTTCTCCAACAAATTGTAGGTTATAAATTCCTGTTGGATAGTATTCTCTATCTTGTAGTTTTTTTATGTCTATAAGACCTTTTTGTGCGAATGCTCCTATACTTGAAAAGGTAATCAAGAGAGCAAAAAATATTCCTAAGTTTCGTCTCATTTTTTCTTTGTTTTATTTTTTTATTTCTTTGATTTAATAAATTATTTCTTTGATTTACTTTTCTAATACTTTGACCAATTTCTAAATCTTAAAGAAAAGACTCCAAAAAAGGCTTCTTTAAATATTTTCATACTCATTTTGCTTGTTCCCAAAACGCGATCTGTGAAAATAATTGGCACTTCTTTTAGTTTAAATCCTAATTTATAGGCAGTGTATTTCATTTCTATTTGAAAGGCATAGCCAACAAATTTTACTTTATCAAAGTCTATACGTTCTAATAAGGCTCTTTTGTAGCACGCAAAGCCTGCTGTAGTGTCACCAATCTTCATTCCTGTAATCAATTGCACATATTTTGAGGCGTAATACGACATCATCAATCTACCCATTGGCCAATTGACAACCGAAATCTTACCATCTACATAACGAGAGCCTATTGCCATATCTGCTCCTGCAACACAAGCATCATAAAGGTTAATTAAATCTTTTGGAGGATGTGAAAAATCGGCGTCCATCTCATAAATAAAGTCATATTTCTTTTCAATAGCCCAGCGAAATCCATGAAGATAGGCTGTTCCGAGTCCTAATTTTCCTTTTCTCTCTTCAATAAATAATCTTTCAGGGAACTCAGTCATCAATCTCTTTACTATATCGGCCGTTCCGTCAGGAGAATTATCCTCAACCACAAGAATATGAAAGACTTTTTCTAACGAAAAAACATATCTTATTATATTTTCAATGTTTTCTTTTTCGTTATAAGTCGGAATTATTACTATACTATCGCTAATAGTCATTTCCATATTTTATTTCTTTATTTTTCTAATAAAAATCCTATTTCTACTCTGTCTTTTCCTTCCCAACCAATGAGCGGAGAAGTATTTGCGTATGATGCAACTATGATATTATCCTTGTTTACTCCATTCTTCACAAGTAAATCTGTTATTACCTTTGCTTGTTTATCAGAAATTTCTTGTGCTTTTTCGTTTTTGTTTATTGAATGAACGTGAATTGATATTGTTGTAATGTAATTTTGTGTTTTTATGCTATTTGCAAGATATTCTATTTCTCTTTTACCCTTTGGAGTAAGTTCTGTTAATTTCTTTTCATTGAATGGAGACTCCCAAATACAAAATTGTTTTGTTTCAAACAAGTCTTCTATTTTTTGAACTAAGATTTGAGAGTTGTCTTGTGAGAAAAAACCTAAATATCCCCACTTTTGAGCAATCAAATAGTATGGTTTATTTGGTTTAAGGAAAGATACATATCCTTTTTCATTGCTTTGAACAATGGCTATCGTATCTAATTTTGCGGAATCTAATACAATTACATTTTGAGATAAGAAATTACCTTTTTTATCTAAGACGTATGCACTTGCAAACTCTAAATCATCATCAATAAGGTATGCTTTTTTATTTACCCCGTTTGCATTAGAAACAACTATCTTATATTTATTTAACGAAAGTACATAATCATCTTTTGAAGAGTTGATTTTCTTTCCTAAAAGTATTGGCGTACTCCAATTATCAACTGAATTGGTATCTTCTCTGTGTGAAATATAAATATCTAACCCTCCATGATTCACTCCTGCATTTGAACTAAAAAACAATGTCTTTCCATCTGAGGACAAAACAGGTGATGTTTCGTTAAATCTCGTATTTATAGAAGAAGGTAACAAAATCGTATCTTGCAGACCTACTTCATTGGTTTTGATAATGTATATATCTTCATTCTTAACCGAAGATTCAGGTAAATATCCGTTAGGAGTATGTGCGGAAAAAACGAAGTTTGAGGCCGGAACTATATCGCTTTCATCAAACTCTTTATCAATTAAAGATAGAGATATTTGATTTGATTGAAGATAGTTGCGAATTAAATCACTACTTATTCTATCGTCTTGTTTTTTTAAATTTTTCTGTTGAGCGATATACTTTTCTAACAAACGTTTTGTAAGAGAATTATTTTTTTTAAAGAATAAGCCTCTGTGATTTTTAAGATCGTTATTATTAAGAGTTGATTTTCGTAATAGGAAATTGTAATCCTCGTTTAATTTCTTTGCTGTTGAAACATTTTTTGTTTGTTTGTAATCAGGGAAAGCCTCTTCTATGAAAGCAATGTTTGCTTTTGTTGGATCGGACAAATAGTCTTTAATAAAAGCATTCACACTTGCACTATCATATTGCACATCTAAAACAGTTTTTAAACCTTCTACTGATAGATGTTGCATTGATTTTTCTTTTAGGTTTTGAATTACTTGATCAAGTTTTGGATGATTAGGATTATTTCTCACAAAATCCATCATTGATGTAAGAGATGAACTTGCTACTACTTCGTTATACAAGACATCATTCAGTTTTTCTTTTGCTAATTTTATATAAACACCATTTGGAAAGCGTTTTATGTAAGCCTCATACTTTTCTCTTGTATTTTCTTCCAAGGTATTTTGAAATATAATGCGTTCTATTTCTTGTAGGGCTTGTTGTTTATATTTTTCATTTGTTGTTTGAGCAACGAATCGCTCTAATTTTTCCAAATCTTCGCTTTCAATAATTTGCAAAGATACTATTTCATCTATCGCTTGTCGTGCTAAATTTGCTTGAATCGCATTTGGAAATTTTTCAATGTATAATTCGTAATCTTCAAGAGTATTTAACATTTGTGTTCTCTCAAAAACAATTTGCTCTAACAATCGTTCTGCTTCTCGAACATATTTTTTTTCATCGTAAAAGCAATTAACAAAATTTTCTAATTGTTCTATATCTTTGGAATTGTAAACAACAGAAAGTTCTTTTTTACAAATCTCCTCCAAAGGTATTATTTCCTTTTCTTCAATGTTATTTAGGCGTTTGCCGTAGTAATAAGCCAAACACGCATTCTTATCTGGATTATTTTCTTGATTATAATACAAAGCAAGAAGTTCTAATCTATTTACATCATTCGTATCTTGGAAAGATGTTTGTATTTTTTCATAAACTTGTTCGTACTCTCCCTTTGTCAAAAGTTTTAGAATAGATTTCTTTTGTGCAAAACAAATAAAGGGAGTTGTTAAAACAATTATTAGTAATATGAGTATCTTTCTAAAATTCATTTGATAATTCAGTTTTTATTTTACCTCTATTGGATAATGTTCTATCCATTGTTCTTCTATCTTCAAGTCTATACTATAACGTCCTTTTTCAATATTGTCTTCAAATATTAAAATTCCTGAATCGTATTCTCTCTCATCAACATGCAAGTGTTCTCTATCCCAAATCTTCACTTGTTGTAATTTATGCACTCCATCTCCATATACTAATATTCTTTCATCGTCTTGCCATATATAGACACCTGAATAATCTGAATGAATATCATAAATATCCTTTGCTTTAACAAAATGTATTCTATATCTATTATTAGTTGTTCCACTTTCAAAGTGTGCTTTGACAGATGCAGAATCACAAAGGTTATAGAAATTATTACTTTCCTTATCTTCTAACAAAACAAGTACATTTTTAGGCAAGACAGAAATATTATTGAGTTGCAATTCTACTTCATTGCTTTGACCAATGTACAATCCTATATCGAAAGACGCAGGATAATCTGGAAAAGTATTTACAGAAAGTTCTTCTCCATTGATTATAAAATACACTTCTGCTACTTCTTCACTTGTTCCAAAGATTTTATGTGCATCATATCTATCAAATCCATACTTAGATTCAATATTCATTCCTATTAACGCATATTGTGTTTTTTTATTCACTACTGCAGAAAGTGTTAAATAGTTGTTATTAACAAAAGATTGCTCTCCTGATTTTGGAATGTATTGATGCTGTCTTTTAAAGGTTATTTCACTTTTATCTGATATTGTTTCTACAAAAAATGCTTCTAAAGAAGGTATTAGGACTGTTTCATTTGGATCCACTATAATAGGATTATAAACTTTGTTTTCTTTATCTAAAAGAAATATTGCATTACCTTGTATTTTTCCGTCAATTTCTTCAAATAATTTCTTTGAACTTAAAGGTGCAGTAAAAGGATTTCCTACAAGGTTTTTTTTATCGTTATTGTTTTCAACAAGAGTAAAAACTGTGCTACTATTACATAAAATTCCCTCATACTTCACATCCAAAGAAGATTGTGTATAAACAGCATAACCTTTACCTGGTAAGAGAACAAAATTTGGGTCAGTTAGATAATCGCTCCAATAATCTCCATGTTTACTTTTCTTACCTGTATTGTATTGCATCAGCCATGTATCATTATTATTGCGTTCCATTGAAAACAATGCTGCTTGTGTTTTATTTATTGGACTTGTTAAATAATTCCAATTCTCTCCTAAAAGTTGTTGATGTACCGTAAAATATGACATATTGCCATAAATTATGTCCCCAGAAACATAAAACATTCTATCTGCTTCTATTTCTAAATTAACGCTATCTCCTAAAAATAACATAGAACACATAGCATCGCAATCAACTTTAACATTACAACCATTATTTATATAAACAAAATCTTCCATTGTTGGTTCTCCCTTAGGCTCCCACACATCAGGATTACTCCAATCTCCACTCCTTACAAGGCGTTTTATTTTCGGAAATCCAAAATACAAATCTGTTATTTCTTTTTTCTCTGAATTAAAAATAACTATTTCAAGTCTATCTGCTTTGTAAGGAGATTCTAAGGGAACACAATAATCCAAACTATTAACCTCGTCTTCAATCTCGGCAAGAAGCAAATCTTTTCTATACCATTTATATGTTATGTGAATACCTGTATAAACACTTTCATTATAATCAAATAATGAAAGTTCTTCTTGTGTTAATTTTAAATTAAACTGATAATCTCTATTAGAAAACACAGGAAAATTAAATGTAAGATCTTTATCTGTTAATGGGAAATACAAATCTGTTATTTTATTTTCTATAAAATCCGAAGATTTCGTACTAGAACAAGAAGCAACCAACGGAATTACCAATGGTTTACTTAATTTACTCGTATTCAAAACAAGTTCTGCAAAATGTTCTCCTGCTTTCTTTGGAATATATGAAACAGAAAATGGCTGTGAACCATCTTTGATATCTATGGATTTTGAAGAAAGTTTAAAACAATCCTTATCCTTTCCTCTAATTTCAAGACTTACATTGTTTCTTATGTACTTTCCAGAAAGAATCATTCGTATTGTTTCTGGATATATGGAAGGAATAGGAATATGATTAAAGAATAATTCGTTAATTGAAAGAGTTTTCCCATTTTTAGACATTTCTACAAAAATATTTGAAGCAATTCCGTTATATGGGTCGTTCTTTGATTCAACCATTATATTCTTTATTTGTACTGCAGGATTAACTCCCTTGCCCTTTATTTTGTAAATTCTCCAAGATAGTTGAATATGTTCTTTGTTTTCGCAATCTTGCGGCAATCTTACATCAGAAAATTCTTTTGTCGTAGCTCTTCTGCGAGTAGTAAAAGTATATGGTTTATTGTTTTCGTCTAAAACATCTTTCCATTCTCCTTTTGTAGAAAGCCTATATTGCAAAACAACACTCCATGTCGCCTTTGAAGATTTTAAAGAATAACTTTTCCAAGTCAATTTTATACTTTCTTGTCCCAAAGTTGATAAATTCAAAATTATTCTACCTGTTTGAAGTTTTTTATTTTCTACTTCAAAATAAATTGGCGAGTCTTCTTTCGTAGTTTTTTCTTTATTAAAACTTGGTAAAATAAAACTTGATTCCTTTAAAGAATGTATTGCGTATTCTCCTTTGTTATCTTTTTGAGAATAAAGTGCAAAATTTACAACAAATAAAAATAATCCGAATAATGTTATTCTTTTAAAACTCATAATCTATTCCGATACCGCTCTTATTTTGTAATCTTCCATTTTATAGATTGTTGTTTTTTTGTTTTGATAACCAAAGTTTTCATCTTTTCTTTCAAAATGGAAATTACTAATTATCTTATCTACTCTGTTCAAATTAGGATTTTGAATAAATTCTTCTCCATTTGTTATTAGACTATTAACAAAAAACATTGTTATATCATAGCCTAATGTTGCATAAATCCTATCCGGTTCTGTTTTAAAATGTTCTCTATAACTTTTTACAAAATCCACAAAATTACTATTAGTGTAATCATTGAAATGATTTATTGTAAAATGATAATTATACTTTTCTAATAAAGAATAATCCAAATGAGGAAATTCTATCCATGAATAATCTGCAAACAAAATTACTTCCGCATCGTTTTTAAACGCAAAAGAAGACAACAAACGCTTTGCAAAACTTTCATTATCTCTACTATTACCCTTATCAACAAGATTTATTACAACATTTTTCTTACCTTCTCTAAATTTTGAAGACAATTTTGAACCTTGTTTATTGTAATCCAAAACTGACCATGTATTATTGCCTTTTGCGAGTAATTGTTGATAATAATCTAATATAGACTTCAATGCAGGTTTATTGTCGTGCACAACAATAATATTTGCATCTTCATAATTTTTTCTCACATATCTTATAATAGTTTCCACTTCCGCAGCAGCAGAAGGTTGAATTTTGAAAACAAAATTATTGTCTAATATAGACAAATCCTCACTCATCGGATTCACAACAGGAATTTGTTCTTTTTTTGCAAAATCAGCAATAAGCGAAAAAGGTTGTTTGAAAACCAAAGGCACAATTATATCCATACTTTTCATAATTTCTGAATTTAAGGCCTCTTGTACTTTTGCAACATCATTATCCCCTACATCATAAACATAACAATCAACTTTAAACCCTGCGTTTTCCAAATTATTTAAAGCAATTCTTATTCCTTCATAGAAATGAATGTAATCAAAGCATTTGTATCTTTGGCGTTTCTTTTCATCTATATTAAATTTTGTAAAAGTTAATTGATCAACAGCCTCATAATTCAACGGCATAAACACTGCCATATTTATTTTTCGTGATTTATCTGCTTTCTTTTTTGCACTTGATTTTGGATACAAAGCATTTGCAGAAACCTTTATTGACTCTGTTTTTTCTTCTTTAAAGACATGTTGATTTCTTACCGTTATGGGAACTTTTATAACTTGACCTGCTTTTAGGTTTTCAGCAGTTAGACCTGGATTAACCTCAATAATATCCTTTTCTGTCAAGAAAAAGTTTCTTGAAATTCTATATAAAGTTTCCCCTTTTTCTACTTTATGTATTCCAAGCATTTCATCATCTTTCCCATTATTTGTTTGGGAGTATGTCATCTGAGAACAGAACAACAAAAACGAAAAACAAATCAATTTTACAAAATTTCTCATAATGGTATTTTTAAAAACCAATAATTATTCCCATTCAATAGTTGCAGGAGGTTTAGAGCTAATGTCATAACATACTCTATTTACTCCGCGTACCTTATTTATAATCTCATTAGATACTTTTGCTAAAAATTCGTATGGCAAATGAGACCAATCAGCAGTCATTCCATCAATTGATTCCACTGCTCTAAGAGCAACAACTCTTTCATAAGTTCTCTCATCTCCCATTACACCAACAGATTGTATTGGAAGCAAAACAGCACCTGCTTGCCAAACTTTATTATACAATCCATCTTTTTTCAAATTGTCTATAAAAATAGCATCAACCTCTTGAAGAATTGCCACTTTCTCTGCTGTAACATCTCCTAATATTCTTATAGCCAAGCCAGGTCCTGGAAAAGGATGACGACCTAAAAGTTCGTCTTTTAATCCCAAAGCCTTACCAACTCTTCTTACTTCATCTTTAAACAAAGATCTTAAAGGCTCAACTATTTTCAACTTCATGTAATCTGGAAGTCCTCCTACGTTGTGGTGAGACTTTATTGTAACGCTTGGACCCTTCACACTGCAACTTTCAATAACGTCTGGATAAATTGTTCCTTGTGCTAACCATTTTACATCTTTAATTTTAGCAGCCTCTGCATCAAAAACATCTATAAAAGTCTTACCTATTGCTTTTCTTTTCTTTTCCGGATCGGTTAATCCTTCAAGAGCAGAATAAAACTCTTTCTTTGCATCTACTCCAATAACGTTTAAGCCCATTCCTTTGTAAGAAGCCAAAACATCTTCAAACTCATTCTTACGTAAAAGACCATTATCTACAAATATACAATTAAGATTTTTGCCTATTGCTTTATGCAACAAAAGAGCAGCAACAGATGAATCCACTCCACCACTCAATCCTAACACTACTTTATCATCTTGCAACTGTTGTTTTAAGTTTGCAATTGTTGTATCGATAAAAGAATCTTCTGTCCAACTTTGTTCACAACCGCAAACGCCAACTACGAAATTTTTAAGCATGGTTAAGCCCTCTGTTGAATGATAAACTTCTGGGTGGAATTGAATTGCGTAAGTTTCTTCGCCTTCTATTTTATATCCAGCATTCTTTACACTTTCTGTTGAGCAGATTACCTTATAGTTTTCAGGCATTGACTCAATTGTATCGCCGTGCGACATCCATACTTGAGTATTTTCACTCACGCCTTTAAACAAAACAGATTCTTTATCTATGTAATTAAGATGTGCTCTACCGTATTCTCTAATTTTACTTGCAACAACGTTTCCGCCAAAAGCCTGTACCATATATTGAGCGCCGTAACAAACACCCAAAACAGGCATTTTACCTTTGAACCATAAGTCTGGTTGAGGCGCATCTTTATCTCGTACACTACAAGGACTACCGCTAAGAATCACTCCTTTAACATCGTCCGAAAACTTAGGAGGATTATTAAATGGATGAATCTCGCAATATACGTTTAGTTCCCTTACCTTTCTTGCAATAAGTTGTGTG
>JAEIGA010017156.1_pt1 | contig 11027 bp, 23 predicted proteins | sample 9270691 | NCBI WGS metagenome assembly JAEIGA01 (sample SAMN17057246, study PRJNA624740) | gut metagenome | biome: biome; isolation source: fecal sample | host: Bos grunniens | place: China: Xizang | collected 2019 | reverse complement strand
TAGGGATGACGATTCTGCCAAGGTCATCCACCCTACGGACGATTCCAGTTGCTCTCATTTATATCATTTCCTTTCCTTTACTGTACTATTATTATATCACACTTTTACGAATTTGTCAATAGGTTTATCAAAGGTTTTTGCTTTCAGATACAAAATATTTTGCTTCAAACTTATTGAGAATTTCTTTGGCTTTTGCGCTATCGCTCTGCTTTTCGCAGAAGATATTGAACAAAGTGTATTTACCAACATTTTCCAAATAGTTGTGGGGGATTCCTGCTTCCACAAGTGAGCGGTGAAGTTCTTTTGTCCAGCCTCTCAAAACAGTTGCTTCTACTTTCCACAGTTTGTCTTTTCTTGCTTTTTCTTCCACGAATTTGATAATCCACACACAACAAAAGTTTGCGATTGCGGTAATGCCCATATTGATGATAATATCAACAGTACCTTTTGCGGTGAGCATTACAATGAGAGGATAGAAGCCATAGCAGATTGCATTTGTGGTTGCGGAAATCCATTTACCGCCCTTAATGGTGCAGATGGCGCGAATGGTGGAGAGTGTTACATTTACAATAGTCGCAATAGCGAAGATTACAATAGCGTTCATTAGATTTACCTCATTTCCTTTACTGTACTATTATTATACCATACTTTGTATTCTTTGTCAATAGGTTTTTGCAAATTTCTTAAAAAATTTTTAAGAAAGAGAGGTGGGGTTGTATCGCACATAATCCGCCATTATTTCCCCCAAGCGGCACTGGTCCACATTTATATACCGCAAATACGAACACCTTGCGGTCAAAGTGTCTTTGTCGGAAAAGTCTTACTCGCTCTCGTGGGCTTCCCTCCTCGGGTTGCTCTCCCTCTCTTTGTGTATTTATTATACCACATTTCGGGATACAATGCAATAGGCAAATTGCACAAAGTTTTGATTAAAAATTTGTTGAAACTACATCTTGACAAAAATTCCGGCGCTGGCGTACGTCAGCGCGCGGCGCAAAAGTCAATAGGTAAATTGCACAAAAAAAGAGGGTTTCCCCTCTTTTTTCAACTTCTTGGCGCACTCAATACAACCTTGTATTTTACACCATTTGCGATGAATACAAATTCTCGCTCAATGTTTGTCACATTGACTTCGCCATTGTCGGCAAGGCTTTCCGCACACTCCACGAGAGCCGAGAGAATTGCGCGCTTGCTATCATTCGGCTTGCGCTCTCTCTTGGAAAAATCGTAAACTGTGGGTTTGCGGTCGGCTTGTCGCATTTTCTTTTCGGCTTGCTTTTGGTTAGCGGTCAATTCGAACAATTTTTCACCTTTGTCAATTCGTCTGTCACTCTCAAGGACATCTGCAATTTCTTCATCGGTAAAGCCCAACTGTCGCATTGCAACCACTTGCTTGTTTTCAGCCATTCTTAACACTTCCTTTCTACATTCTTATTATACCACATTAGAAAGGATTTGTCAAGGGGATTTTTGAAAATCCCCTTGACTTTTTTCTCACACAAGGCGGAAGTAGGACTTGCGCTTATCCTCGGTTTTCTCGATGTATTCGGGAATCAACTGGCGGACAAGAGCAGACACTTTCTGATTGGTGAGGTCTGCGATTTCGGGAATAGACTTGATGAGGTCAGTGATGGTGTACATCTTGCCCTCTTCCATTCCATTGAGAATGGCGGTCTTGATACCATCATTGGCAACCTGCGTTGCAGTGGGTTTCTTCTCGGAAGAGTTCTTCTTCGCAAGAAGTTCGAGTTCGTGGTTGATAAAGTCAACAAGGGTTTCGTTGGACTTTACAGCCTCGATAGAGAGAAGAGTGTTGAAGTGGTCGCGCTTGGTAAGTTTCTTGGTAGTCATAGTATGCACCTCTTTAATAAAATTTTTTTATTCAGTAGGGTTTTGTTTTCCCTTACTGTACTTATATTATACCACACTTTGTGGTATTTGTCAAGGGGTTTTTGAAAAGTTTTTCAAAAATTTTTTCAATGTTCGCCGCAGACCACTTTCATCTGTGATTACTTGTGCGTTACTGTTATCATCGCCCCTTTGACACTTATATTATACCACATTGTGGGCGATTTGTCAAGGGGTTTTTTCAACTTTTTTGAGAATTTTCTTCGTCGCTCGGTGGCTCATTCTCTAACCTTTGGAGCGGTGGTTTCCATCCCCTCTTGACATTATTATTATACCACATCTGCCCCCAAAAGTCAATAGTTTTAGGAAAAATAAATAAAATAATTATTTTCGCAAAAAGTCTTGACAAATTACTGGGGATGTGGTATAATTAAAATTCCGGTGCGCGCGAACGTGCACCGGCGGCCGCATTTGTCAATTAAAAAAATGGAGAGCGGTTTCCCGCTCTCACCTAATCAATCAATATTCATCTGCAAAGCGCAATCACGCACTTCCTCTGCAGTAGCTTTTACTCCAGTAGCATACTCAATGTAGTTTGCTACCCCGCCCCACTCTGCAGGTTTGCATTTTCTATTATTCGCGTGCTTCTGCTCCTGCTGAAGTTCGGTGCGCATCATTCGATAGATTGTAGTGGAGTGGTTAATCACTCCCATAACTGAATCCATTGCCATTTTTATTTTACCTCATTTCCTTTTCTGTACTTATATTATACTACACTTTTGGCTATTTGTCAAGGGTTTTTACGAATTTTCTTCAAATTCTTCTTCATCGATTTCTTCCCAAGAGCCACAGCAATCCGTATAATAGTTTTCAAGGGCTTCAGCTTCTTCGTCCTCATCCTCAAAATTATCATCACTCCAACCTGTTACAAGGTACTCAAAACTCTCTGCATTGCTTCGTGCGAGGTCTTCCGCAATCTCGTCAAGTTCTGCATCTGTTGGACGCTCTTCAAATTTTTGGTAATCGACTAATTCAGTTCCACAATAAGGAGTGTCTGCGGTAAATCTAAAATAAAACATTTTTATTCATCCTCTCTGTCAACGCTCATAATATAATTTGTAGAAAAATCGCTTTCGGTTGAATCTTTGTACAAATTAATTTTTCCTTCACAGTACAATTCCATTACTGCATCTTCAATGGATAAGTCTGTATCTCCAATGTAATCAAGGACTTTCTGTTCGTCCTCTTCACTCAACCAACAAGCGTAAGTTACTGTTGCTTCAACCATTGCTACAAGTGCCATTTTATTTATTCTCCATTAATTCATTATATTTTTTAATCATTGCTCGTGCGAGAGGGGAAATTTTGTCTGCTCCTTTTGGATAATCAACCTTATCAATCTCTTCGGTGTATCGCAGTACCACAATGCAACCGCAACCGCATTTTTTCTGTTGTTTCCATACTCCATCTTCAAAATACATTGGAGTAGATGCTTTAAGTTGTGCGGTCGAACCGCAATTAGGACATTTATTCATTATTTTGTACCTCTCTTTCTGATACTATTATATCATACTTTGGGGGTTTTGTCAATGGGTTTTTGAAAAGTTTTTCCACTTTTCCGAGATTTCTTTTTCTTCGATTTCTCTTTTAAGACCCTTATCAAGACAAGCCTGCACTGCTTCAATAATAGTGGGGAAATCCTGCACAAAGAACCCTGAAGAATGGAAAGGTAGGAAAGTCGTGCGGAAGATTTTCCAAGAGGGGCGGACTACCTCGTAAAAACTAACTTCTGCGATACCAGTACCAATAGAACCCACATAGGCTTCAAATGTTCTATTATTTCTACAAATTGTAATCTTCATTATTTCTATACCTCTCTCTTTCTTTGTAGTATTATTATACCACACTTTTGGTTATTTGTCAATAGGTTTTTTAATTATTTTTTTACAAGTTTACAAGTTGTTAAACAAGGTTCATTGATTCCCTTTAATTGAAGGACTTTTTCTCGGGCTTCTTTTGGGCTATTGGCTTCAACTCTAATTCCTTTTTTCATCCCTTGCTTGGCGCTCACAGGAAATAATTTTACCGAATACACGCTCATTTTTTTCGTCCTCTCTCTTTCTTTCTGATACTATTATACCACGGTATCGGGAAAATGTCAATAGTTAAAATGCACAAAGTTTTATGGAAAAAATAGTTGAAATTGGTTATTTTGACGAAATTCCGGCTTTTTCGCCCAAGGGCGGCCGGCGCTTTTATCCAATAGAAAAAGGGCGATTTCTCGCCCTTGATTTTAGGTCAAATCCTCGATTTCAGGATAGCCATTATTAACATCGACCTCGCTATTCAAATAGTCATTGTTAATAAGCCAATTCAGCAGACTATCCTGTTCTTCGGTGATTTTGACTACCTTTGTCACATCATTATAGTTGTCAACAAAGTGGACTACTTTCTTTTCTTTGGCTGCGGGAGTGGTCGAACAAGGGCAACCGCACACAGGCTTATTATCGACTACCTTGCGGAGAAGAATGCTTCCATCAGTCATTGCGAAAATGTCAAGGCTGTCACCCTCTTTAACATTGATTACTTTGCGGATTTCCTTGGGAATTACGATTCTTCCCAAATCATCCATTGTTCTGATAATTCCTATTACATTAACAAGATTGTTTTCCATTTTTTTATTTCCTTTCCTTTTCTGTATTATTATTATATCACACTTTTGGCTTTTTGTCAAGAGGTTTTAATTATTTTTTTTTGTAAAGAATTACATCGCATTCTACAAGATTAATTGCTTCTCGCATTGTTTGTACATCTACATAGATTTTTTCAAATATATCAATCGGCAAATTAAGCAATTCTTCAGTAGTAAAAGTGGTGTGTGTTGCAATAAAATCAATCTTGTCTTTTAAGGTGAGTTTCTGTTTGTTCATTATTATTTGCCTCTCTCTTTCTTTCTAATACTATTATATCATACTTTGATTGATTTGTCAATAGGTTTTTTGGAAATTCTCAAAGATTTTTGAGAATTTCCAAAATGTTTTCTACATCGTAAGCCTTGCCTGTCCAAGCCTTGCGGTTTGGCTCTTCATCGTCGAAGAGAATGTCGAGAGGGTTTCCGCAATAGTTCTGCTTGGGAGTTCCGTAGGGGACTACTGTGATTCTATCCCACTTTACGCTCGGCAGGTGTCTTGCGAGCCATTCAAGTTTTGCTTTGGTTACTGCTTCGTTATACTCGGCAGTTCCATTCTTGCTGAGCCAAGTGATGATTGCGATGTTGTAACCTCTCTTTTGGAGATTGTTCAGCACTCTTGCAAGAGTTGCGAAGCGAAGCAAGGGTTTTGCAATTTCATAAGGGGTTGTATCTTCATTGATAAGGCACTCAAGCCAATTTTCCATTCCGTAAAGGTCTGCGATTGTTCCGTCCATATCAAAGTTGATTGTAATGTCTACCATTGTTTTTACCTCTCTTTTCTTGGGAGTTTCTCTCTCCCTCTTTCTGTAATAATTATACCACACTTTCGCCCGTTTGTCAATAGGTTTTTTGAAATTTCTCAAAAAATTTTTTGACGTTGCAAGGGCGATTATTTGCTCGCCCTTGCTTCTCTCTGCAATCTGTGGAGCGTTCTTTCTACTACGATTTGCGCTCCGTTGAATTTGATTTGAATTTGTTTGCCGTTGATTTCAAGGTCACCCTCTACCCAAAAACCAACATTTTCTTTTCCTCTAAATTCTTGTCCGTTCATTTCGGAAATCAGTCTCTCAAATTCTACGCCTTTATTGTATTGTCCTTTGAGAATGTCGGGAGAGCCGAGAAGGATTGCACCTTTGCGAATGAGGTGTTCTCTGTAAGGCTTGGTAAGTCTTAACTGCAACTTAGGTGCTCCGCCTTTTTTACTGCTTTCGTGCTCTACTTTCATAAACCGAGGCATAATCTCATCAACCTGAATTGCGTAAATCTGCTTATTATGTTCGAAGCCGAGGATGTAACCATCAGCCGCGGAAAATCTTCTGTACTGTCTAATCATTGTGTTCTTGTTCATCGTGTCGCCCTCTCTTTCTTTCTGATACTATTATACCACACGGGCGAGCGTTTGTCAATAGGTTTCGGGAAATTTTTTTAAAAAATTTTTTCGCATTAAATTGAATAAAAATTCATTGGGATGTATAATTATGCAAAATTCCGGCTTTTTCGCCCAAGGGCGGCCGGCGCAAATTTAAAAAGAAAGAGAGAGGGAATTTCTTCCCTCTCTACTGGATTATTTATTTTAGAATGCAATCGCAATCTGCTTGAAGATTACGAAGCGGATTTTCTTGCCATTGATGTGGCTCGGAGTGAAGGGGCAATCTTTGATGTTAGCAATTCTCATTTTTTTATTTCTCTCTTTCGTTCTTTTCTGTATTTATTATACCATACTTTTGGCTATTTGTCAATAGGTTTTTGAAAAGTTTTTGAAGATTTTTCAATCTTCAGAGGCTTCAGCCTCGTCTGCGGTAGCAAAAGCAGTGTCCTTGATTACTTTGCCATCGTTGCGTGCCGCATACTCATTAGCCGCAGATTCGTTAGTGAAGATAGCGAGCATTTCAGCCTCGTAATAGTCCTTAGTCCAAACAGTGTAAATAGTCATTTTTTTGTCTCTCTTTCTCTTTCTTTCTGTAATAATTATACCACATTCCGAACGGTTTGTCAAGAGGTTTTTGAAAATTTTTTTAATTATTTTTTGCGATACACGCTTCAGTTAAAGCATCCATCAAAGCCCGACATTCTGCGAGAGGGCGCGAAGTAAATATTAAGGAGTCTTGGCAAGTTCTAAAAATAATTTTTACAATGCCTTTTCCATAGCCAATAGCATCCATTGTAACATTGCGGATTTCATTGATGTTAATAATATTATCTTCAAGTCTAATAAACATTTGTGTTTTCCTCTCTCTTTCTTTCTGTATTTATTATACCACATTATCACCCGTTTGTCAATACCTTATTTTATTTTCTACATTTTGCACAATTCTGGGATTCCAATAGCCCAAATCTTTGTGCAACTTTTCTCTTGACAAATTGCTGAGAGTATGGTATAATGAAAATTCCGGCCGCAGGGACTGTGGCCGGCGCGATGAGCCTTACTAAAAAAGGCTACTCACCCTCTTGGATGAGTAGCCTCTTGTTTTAGCCCCACATCTGTGCCATCAGCCAGCCATTGATCATCAACGCCCATTCTGTGGTAATGTAGTGGTCTTCTACATTGGCTATCACATAGATTTCGCCAGTGAAGTTGCTCATTACCTGTACCTTCACGCCCTCTTCAGCGTGGTGCATCAGTGTTGCGATGGCAACCTCTACATCGTTAGTCTTTACTGCAACCTCGCGATCTTCGTAGGTTGCGGTTACTGTGTAAGCGTACTGTACCATTGTTACTATCTCCTTGTATCTCTTTCTTTGTACTATTATTATATCACACTTTTGGATGTTTGTCAATAGGTTTTTGTAAAATTTTTAGCAAGGGAAGAAGCAGGCGCTTCGGTCATTCCACACTACTTTGTACTTATCACCATTGACTTCCTCTACTCTGCGGAGAGTGGCTTCGTGAAAACCACAAGCCTTGAGTTCGTGATACTCATCACGAGCATCATTGAAGTTGTTAAAGTAATTAACTACGCCCTCGATTGCTACTTCAAAATAAATGTTAGTGTTAGTCATTACGGTGTACCTCTCTCTTTCTTTCTGTAATAATTATACCACGTTTTTGATTATTTGTCAATAGGTTTTTGCAAAATTTTTTTATTTATTTTCAATTTTCCAGTACAGATAATCGTAAAACATCTCATAGATTCTATCTTTTAACACATGGTACTGTAACTGTCTAACAGCGTATTCTCTTTGTTCTTCGTAGGTTCTTTTTCTTCTAATACATGTTGGAGCATACTCCCATGCCTTGGGGTAATTATTATCAAGCATCATGTTAATCATGTCAATCTTGTTCATTTCTTTTACTACTGTCATGGTTAATTGCCTCATCTCTTTCTTTCTGTAATAATTATACCACACGTTTGATTATTTGTCAACACCTTTTCGGGAAAAAGTTGTATGTCAATTTGCACAAAGTATTGCGCATTTTTTTATTGGTAGTTATGCACATTGCACAATTAGGGTTCGCACGCCCGTACACGCAGACAAGCGAGGACTTCAGCCCTCGCTCAATGCCTTGAGTGTGTCAAGAATGTTCTGTACATCGTAAGCCTTGCCTATCCAGTTCTCTCTGTTCTTTGCTTCATCGTCAAAGAGTACATCTGCGAGAGTTCTGCAGTACTGCTCTTTAGGCGTGCCGTAAGGTACGATGGTTACTCTGTCCCACTGTACACTTGGCAGATGCTTGGCAAGCCACGCTTTCTTTACCTCTGTTACTGCTTCATTGTAGGCAGGGCTTCCGCTCTTGCTCAACCACGAGATAACTGCCAGTTCGTAGCCCTCTCTCTGCAGGCGGTTCAGTCTGCGAGCCAGTGCGCTGAGATTCAACAAAGGCTTTGCTTCTGCGTAAGGAGCGGTGTCTTCTGCAATAAGTTTATCCAGCCAGTTCTCTGTACCATAGAGGTCTGCGATTGTTCCATCCATGTCGAAGTTGATTGTTACTGTTACTTTCATCGGGGTGTACCTCTCTTCCTTTTCTGTAATAATTATACCACACGTTAAGGCTTTTGTCAATACTTTTTACAAAAATTTTTTTATTTTTTTTGTACGTACTCTTTACTTGACGCCTGTGATGTAATCGTCGGCTATTGTGCCGTGCGTGTAGTTGGTGTGCATCATTACATCAAGGTGTACGCCTACATCGTAGCCAGTACCCTCGAACTCCCAAAGGTAGCCGCATTTATCTTTAACAGTTACCACATCACCGCTGACTTTGACAACCTCGCAGTCCTTGCGCGTGTAGTTGTGTTCGATGTGTCCTGCAAAGCCGATGAGCAGAAAGGCTACTATAAAACAAAGGATTCCGCAAATGTATTCTCTTTTTGTCATTGTGTTGTACCTCTTTTCCTTTACTGTACTATTATTATACCGTACATCTGCCAATTTGTCAATACCTTTTGACAAATTATTTTGTTAATACTTTGTGAACATTACGGGAAATTTGTGTGTCTGCTGGAATTGTAAACAAATTGTTAATTTTTTTTGAACGCTCGCGTTTTATGTAAAACTCGGCTCGCCACGTCCGCCGCCGAGCCGAGCAAAATATCAATTATAGTATGCATGTATTTGACGGGGATGGTAATTTAGTTAGCTCGCTTTTGGCTGTAGAAAGGCGACAATACATTGTGTATTTTTTCCCAGGTATAGAAGGGGGGTGGTATTTCAGGAAAAAATTTTTTTATTTTTTATTTTTTGTTATGGTCTGGACAAATCTCCCACAAAGTCATTTTTTGATTTCAGATTACGGTATCCCACAAAGTCATTTTTTGATTTCCGATTATGATAAAAAGGCCCCGCCTTATATTTCGGGAAAATATAAAACGGGTCCCCTATTTATTTACTTATGGACTACCACTAGTACAGTCCCTACAACGATCGCAACCGCACCAATTACGATACCAATCTTCTTTTTCATAGCTTATTCCCTCCATTTTTCCACATCTTAAAATCGAACCAATCTTTACATTCTTCTGCTTTAATCTTATCTGTATAAATTAAAAATGTTTTTGTGCCAATGCCAATACAATAAATAAAACCGTATGCGGTCGCCCAAGCAACTGCCGCACTGCCCAATGCCTCAATTGCTGCTGCTATTATCTCCATTTTCCTCTTCTTCCATACCTTTTTTTATAATTGCGGCATTATATACATTTTCCAAAAGCATACATCTAGTCATTAAACCGACGCCTCCTGGAACCGGTGTAACATCTGCCCCTTCAGTATTATAACAGTCTCCACACAATTTACCATTTTCATCAAAATTAATTCCTACATCAATGACAGGAACATCAATTGTGCGGCAGCTCAAAAATTTAGGTTTTCCAACAGCACATATCACTAAATCAGTATGATAAATATGCTGATTTAAACTATGCGTTTTACTATGACAAAGAGTAACGGTTGCATCAGCATCTGTCATTAATCTTGCCATTGGTTTTCCAACAATCTCACTGCGGCCGATAATTGTTACATTTTTACCGACCGGGGCCCAGCCGCAATATTCCAAATATTTCATAATGCCGCCAGGAGTACAAGGTTTATGCGGACTGTCATGTCTAAAACCATCTACATCTTGTTCGGGTGTAATATACTCAATTAATTTGCGCGAATCTAGATGCGGCGGAAGAGGTAGCTGGATTAAAACGCCATCATAATGCGGGCTTAGAATTTGCATTTCAAAAATTAAATCAGATTCTGAAATATCATCATCAAAATGATACAAATGTGCGGCAATGCCTACTTCTTCACAATCTTTAATTTTATTACGAACATATCTATTTGATGCTTCATGATTACCAATTTGAATAATTGCTAATTGCGGTGTACGCATCAATTCTTTAATTTTAGTTTTAAGTACTTGTTTCCAATTGTGTATAAAGGTTTTACAATCCTTTAAAATCATCGTCATTATCCTCCCAACCATCAGGTAAAATATTATCTAAAATTTCTGTAAATATATTTACTAAAATAAACATTGGACCTGCCATAATAAATACTAATAAAAACATAACTTTATTCTAATTATTTAATTCATTAAAATAAATTAAATAATCTTTCATTGAAATAATTGCAAAAATTATCCAAAGTACTATTGCGGCAACCATAAAACACTACCATCCTTAAATCTTGCAACTGTTTGTTTAAAAGCTAGTGAAGGTTTATTTTTATTAGAATTTATATATACTCCAATAATTTTTTTCTCTTCCCATAATGAAAAGTCGTATATTGAAACCATTTCTTTATTTTGTATAGGAGAAATAATTAATGTAGCATTTTGATATAATTCTTGAATTGGGCCAAAACATATTTCTACGGCCTTGCGGTAATCGGTCGGATTATCCAGGTCTAAAGACGATAACTTTTTATATTTTAAATACATTCTAAGTTTTATACCAATTACTACTGTTACTATTCCTATGATTAATAGTATGTTAATCATTCTATTTCTCCTTTTATATTTTCTATAATTATTATATCATAAAATTTTTATTTTGTCAAT
>JAEIGA010017155.1_pt1 | contig 11028 bp, 11 predicted proteins | sample 9270691 | NCBI WGS metagenome assembly JAEIGA01 (sample SAMN17057246, study PRJNA624740) | gut metagenome | biome: biome; isolation source: fecal sample | host: Bos grunniens | place: China: Xizang | collected 2019 | reverse complement strand
TGGGCGATGGTGTCTTTTGTGACTGCGAGGAGTTGTTGTCAGTGGAAATCCCAACTAGTCTAGAAAAAATTAGTTCTTATATGTTTGGTGGATGCAAATCTCTATCTTCTGTTGCTATTCCCGATAGTGTGTATGAAGTAGGAAATTTTGCTTTTGAAGACTGCTCCAGTTTGCGTGTTATAGACATACCAGATTCGGTGGATACTATCGGACGTGATGCTTTCCCGCCGCACACCAAGGTGAAACGCGTAGAGAATGTGTAGTTACAAAAAAATAATAAAATAATTTTTGCAAAAAATACAACAAATATTTGCATTATTCAAAAAAAAGTTGTACTTTTGCGCAGTAAGTCTCACGCCATGAGGTCTGATGCATTTTTAGGTGAGTGAATTAATAAAAAAACTATAATTCAACCTTGCATTTGTTGCATAAATAAATTAAAAGTAATAATTTTGCAGCGAAATTCAAAATCTTATTATTTCAGCAAGTTTTACGAAGCTGTAAGAGTAGGATCAAAACCAATAATACAGAATACCAAAAGACATATAAAAATCTTTTTACATGGATAACGTAAAAGACATACTACAATCGTTAACTTCAATATCCGCACCTTCAGGATATGAGATGCCAATTGTTCGATTTTTGAAAGATAAATTATCTATCTACTCTAATTTAAAAATCGAAGAGGACGTTTTAGGTAATCTTATTGTAACTAAAAATGGCAAAACAGATAAGAGCATAATGCTCGTTGCACATTGTGATGAGATAGGTTTTGCTGTAAAATATATTGACGAGGCTGGTTTTATCCATTTTTCTTCTCTAGGAGGTGTTGATGCTCATATTTTAAAAGGAAGAGATGTGACTATAATGCATCACGGACAACCAGTTTATGGTGTGATTGGTTCATGTTCAGTTTCTTTGTCTAGAAATAATAAATCGAAGGATATTGACATTAGCGATTTGTGGATTGACATAGGTGCTTGCTCAAAAAGTGAAGCTCTAAATAATGTTTCTATAGGTGACCCTATAACATTTAAAACGCATTACAATGAGTTGAGAAATAATATATTTTCTACTAAAAGTGTTGATAATCGTGTAGGCGTTGCCATTCTTGTGTCATTAATTGATAAATTACATAATATCAATACTGACGCAAATATGTATTTTGTTTTCTCTGTTCAAGAAGAAGTTGGATTACGAGGAGTAATTACAGCAGGCTACAATATCAATCCCAATGTTGGTATTGCTATTGATGTCACACATGCGACAGATTATCCGACTATTAATAAAAATGCTTTTGGAGAAATAAGACTAGGAAAAGGTCCTTCAATACCAATCGGACCTAATTTTAACAATTTAGTTCAAAATAAACTTCGAGATATTGCAATACAAAATCATATTGATTATCAAGTAGAATCAATATCAGGCTATTCTGGTACTGATGTAGCAGAACTTCAAGTAGCACGAGGAGGTTGTCAATCTGGGTTATTAAGTATTCCTTGTAGGTATATGCATACTCCAATTGAAATGGCGTCGTATGATGATGTGTTGTCTGCAATTGAAATTTTATACAAGTTTTGTTTAAATTAAAATTGATTATTTATGGAATTACGAGGTGATTTATTTATTATTCCAGTTACAGAAGGGAATATTATTTATTCTCCTCTTCGTCGAGGTGTATTTTGGGCCAGTGATAATGCATCACAAGTCGCCATTAAATTCTTAAATGATGGTAAATTAGACCCATCATCAGATGATAAGGTGCAAAAGTATTTATGTGCCTTATCTGAAGCAAAGTTAGGATTCCAGTTAGGAATGAAATACCATCAAAGAATCGCCTCGTAATAATACTTTCGCAGATCTGCAATCTTGCGTGTACATATTGCTACGCTCATGAGGTACGGTCAAAGAAATATTATCAAAGGATAAATTAAAGGTTGCTTATGATGCTACACTCGCAGATGAGATTATGGAGTGATTATCATGCTAAATAATTACGCTTTTATTAATTAGGATTGCTGTATATGTATGCTATTCCGTTAATTAGATTTTATTCATAAATTAATTAGACCCGATGGGCTCAATGGGATATAACCGAGCAAATTGTATATGTGGTTTAATGACAAGAAGAACAAAAACATGCTAATGACTTATGAGGTGCATAACGATGCATACTCTTATGACGAAAATTATTCCGAGTCTTCAACAGAGTTTATGATTGCCTCATCATATGCAGGGGAAGGCATTTCTTTAAATTATGCGAAAGAGTCAATCATGTCTGCAATCATGAACAAACTCAAAAGTAATTTTTATGAAAATTTGTATGTGGATGAAAGCTATGGTGATAGTTATAATGATTGTTCTGGGGGAATATATTCTGAAGATTAATTGCTTTATGTACCAATCCTTTTAGAAATATTTGTATTTCATTGAGACTATTTTGTTGAACCAGCAAAATAGTCTCAATATAAATTTTAGTATATAACATTATTTATTATGATAGTAATTTTTAAACCTACATATTCATGTAATTTAGCATGCAAGTATTGCTACTTGAGCAATGATACAAAGACTAATCATTGTGCGGAATCAAGTCTTATTTTGAAAGCTCTTTTGCAGGTTAAAGATGTCTTGAAACCTGGTGATAGAAGAGTTACTACATTACTATGGCATGGAGGTGAACCTTTAGTTTGGGGATATAACAACTTCAAGAATATTTTTGAATTTGTGGAAAAAAATTTTGAAGGTTATAATTTCCAACACTCAGTTCAAACTAATTTATCTTTGATTGATGATAAGTTTATTGAACTATTTAAACAATATAAGGTAAATGTTAGTTTTTCATTGGATGGTACTCGGGAAATACATGATTCACAACGTGTAGATAAAGCGGGAAAACCAACTTTTGACAAAATAATAAGTAAGTACTTGTTGTGTAAAGCAAATGGCATTGATCCTAGGTGCATTGTGGTGGCCACAAAGAAACATATTGGTAAAATTGCCGAATTGTATGATTTTATGGCAAATAATGGGATAAGTTTCAAACTTAATCCTATCTTTTGTGCTGGCGAAGCGGAAAATAATAATGATGAATATGGCCTTTCACCTATAGAGTACGCTAAGATGAGCATTGAATTGTTTGATTTATGGTATAATGATAGTAGTAGACGTATTAATAACCAGATGTTTGTTGATATTGCAAGTGCATTAGTGACAGGTCAGACTTCGTTATGTGTGTTCAGTAATAATTGTCAGGATAATGTTTTTGCTATATCACCTGTTGGTGAAGTTTTTCCTTGCGGTCGTTTTTGTGACGAAAGCCTAAAACAGTATTCGTATGGTAATATAAATACAACAACATTAAGAGATATATTACGCAATAGGAAGAGTTCAGAAATATACGAACGAGAACACTATATTAACAATAGCGAGTGTAAAGATTGTAGATATTTTAGCATATGTCACGGGGGATGCTTACATGATGGATTTCTTGTTAATAAAGATTTCAAAACAAAGACAATCCTATGTGAAGCATACAAGATGATATTTCATCATATAGAGAATGTTATAAGAAAAGACAAAAGTATATTTGATGTCAACATCAAACAAGTTAGTATCAATAAACACTAATGGATAAAAGCTGAGTAGATTTTCCACTCACTGTAATAATTGCTATGAGGACATATCTTTATATTTCTTACAAATGTAATTGCAATTGTTTCTTTTGTGCTTCAGATGAAACAAATATAATTAAGGATAATAATGAATTTAGTTTAGAAAAAGCAAAAAGTTTTTTATTAAGTAGTCCCGATAAAAACGATTTGGTTATAAGTGGTGGAGAACCAACTATTCATAAGGATTTTATTGATATTGTTAGGTTCGCAAAACAATATTATAGGCATATTAGTGTGATGACTAATGGGATTAAGTTTTCGGATTTATCTTTTCTTAAAGATACTATAGATGCGGGTGTTGATAGAATTTCTATTCCATTCTATAGTTCTGAGGCTACCACGTATAGCGAAATGGTTGCAAATCCGCGTGCATTTGATTATATTGTGCAGGGGTTAAAAAATATTAATTCTTTGTTGCAAGAGAAAGAAGTTTTTGTTCAAGTAAAATTGTTGCTTGCCAAATTTACTTATAAATCAAATCCTATAACTTTAGATTATATTAAAAAGAATTTTCCCCATATAAAACGTGTGTCACTCTCAGGTTTTCATATAAGTAATAAGGCTTTGAAAAGTAGTAACCAATGTGTTATAAATTATAATGAGTCGCGTTCATATAATGATTTGGTTATTAAAAAACTTATAGAATATAATTATAAATTTCAAGTTTCTGAGATTCCATTATGTGCGTTTTCTGAAGAAATAATAAGTTATATATTGAAGAATAACCATGTTATGAATGATACAGATACCTATTTAAAACGTCCAGATAGTAATTCGTGGATCGCAGGTTCTCATAAGTATATACCTAATGAATGTAAATCTTGTACACTTTATAACTTATGTCCAAAAATCCCAGAAAAGAATGCTTATTTATTTAATCATGGTATAAATCCAATTGTAAAATCAATTCTTTGAATTACTATTAATTTTGTCAAATTAGTAATTAGTTCTTATAAAATATTTTTTAATGTTTGAATTTTTCTATTTTTTGTTTAGGCTTATTTGGCAAACTTTATCAAATTTAAGTTTTAGTTATCATCCCATAAAAATCATGGAAATAGGATGTCGTTTGCAAAACGATTAATATTAAAAAGTGATTATTTCCCCTACTGAATTAGCAATGATATTATTTACAAACGAAAATCGTACATTTATGAAGATTATATTTTCATTTGGTTTGGGGAGAGCCTCTATAAATGAGTTTGAGTACATATTTTATCATTGTGATCATTTATGAAAAGAATAAAAGAAATTAATCTAGTTATTACTCACAGATGTAACCTAAATTGTATCTACTGTTACGAAGTTAACAAAGATAAGGGGGAAATGAGTATTGAACTTGCAAAAAGTATACTCACGCGCTATTTGTCATTAAATTCTTGTGATGAATTGGCTATAAATTTATTCGGTGGCGAACCTCTTTTGCGCTTTTCATTTATAAGAGAACTTTGTGAGTGGACTTGGGGACAAAAATGGGTTCAGAAATACATCTTTTATGCAGACACAAATGGAGTTAATTTAAGTGATGAAATTAAATCTTGGGCAATAGACAATAAAGAACGTTTTATAATGTTATTAAGTTTGGATGGAACTCCTGGTACTCATAATTTCAACAGAAGCAATTCATTCGATTTAATAGATTTGGATTTTTTTATCAATCATTGGCCTAATCAAGGTGTAAAAATGACTATCTCAGATCAGCGATTAGAGCATTTGGCAGAAGACATTATTTTTTTACATTCCAAAGGTTTAAAAATTAAGGGAGCAAATATAGCAGAGGGGTTCGTAATAAAGGATTTTGAGAAGAAGTACGAAATAATAAAACAACAATTTCAGATACTGATAGATTGGTATATCTCACATCCAGAGATAGAGGTTGCTCAAATATTTGATTTAAAATTATCCCTATGTGAGTCACATAAAAAAGAAAGAATAAAATACTGTGGTTGTGGAAGTGATGCTATAACGGTGATTGATATAGATGGAAAAGAATATCCATGTACTTATTTTTTTCCGTTATCTATGAATCATAGTGAACTAGAGAGTATAAATAAATATGATTTTTCCGATGACAATTTATTTATTGATGAAGATTGTTTAAACAATTGTTATATTTATCCCATTTGCAAAGGGTGTTATGGAGACAATTACTCTACAACAGGAAAATTTTCTAAACGATCCGAACAAAGATGTAAATTATCTAAGTTAAGAGCACTATCCGTAGCTATGTTACAAGCTAAAAGGATCCTTTCAACCGCACATACAGAATTATCACAAGACGATAGAGACACAATAGTAGCAATATGCACTATAAATAATTTATTTAATGATGAAGGAGAAGCCGAAAGCCTAAAAATAAGTGGAGGCACATAAAAACATTAAATTACATTATGTTAGGTTTAACTAAATCAAATTTAAATGCATTAGAAGCTCTGTTGGAATTGCCAACAACGAAGACTACTGTGCATCAAGGAATCATTGTCAATTGTGGTGGTTGCACAAGCTTGCATCACAACAACTAATGCGTTTTTTTATTTTCAATGCTCTCGTCAATGAGGGCATTGAATTTGTTTTTAAGCTTTTCTGATAAAATAGTAGCATTCTTATATTGAATTGAATTTTCACCATATCGTGTCGCAATATCTATTAATCTATTAGCAATTGTAACATCTTTACCTTGATAGTCAGTCGTTAAATCTGCATAATTAAGAATGTCTAATGCGAGGGAATCATACTCTGGATCAGGCATACCATGAAAATATATTTCTTTCCAGTATTTATAATTATTGCATTTAAGAATTTCACCACCTACAAGTTCGTGTTTCATTTGTGTATCTACAAATTCATATGCAATGTCGTGTAAAATGCCCAAATAAAACATATCCTCAGGAGAATAAGGACAATTAGGTAAACATTTAGCAATTATCTGCATTTTTCGACCTACAGTAAGACAATGTTGGAGTCGTTCTGCTGTTAAGTTATTCATTTAAATACTCGTTGTTTAGAAGCAATATATTTTTGTAAATCTAATAATCGTTCTCGCTGTGAATTTGCCATAGGTAGGGTTAACGCATCAGCCAAATAAATCCATTGATAATTGGAAGATTCTTCATCCAATGTAATATTTGTTTCTGTTACCTTACCGATATATACAATAGTGAATTCTCTTCTCACTTCACCATCTGAATATGCTATTCTAATATTAGGATCTGTATATGTACCTAAAATATCGGAGATTACGACTTCGATTCCACATTCTTCTTGCACTTCTCGAATAGCGCAATCAACTAGATTCTCATTCATCTCCATAACTCCCCCTGGTAATGTCCATTTATCATTATCTTTACGTTGTAACAAAAGAATTTTATCTTCATGAAGTATTGCAACTGAAGCCGCGGGTTTCATAGAATTAGCCAATGGCATGTTTTCTTGATGATAATAGTCTTGTCGTTGGGTTTTTAATTGGCAATTCAACCACTCTGTTATATGCGTGTTAGTGGCAACAGACATTTTGTCGTTAATTGATGGAACTTTAATAAATAAAATCTCTGTACCAGCTTTACATTTTTGAGCATATGATGTTCCCTTTTCAATAATGTAAAAATCACCTTTCTTGAACTCATACTCTTCTAAGGTATTAGTATCTATGTATTTAGTCCATCCATTGATGACATATTGATATTCTGTCGTACGATGGTGAAAATGTGGTAATTCCTTTGAATGTTCTTTGTAGGCACTTATCCCTATTTCGACCTCTTTACTTACAAAATGCTGAAGTTTCTGGGGGAACTGTAAATTCCCGACAAGATATTGTCTCCTTACTCCTTCTAAAGACTGAAGTATTTCTTTATTTTCAAATTTTATTATTCCCATATTAGATAATTATAAAAAAAAGAGTTGTAAATAATCTATTTTTTCATTACTTATAAATTCATCAAGAATCTTGACATTGTATCTATAATTCATATATTCTGCATATTTTTTTAGTTCAATTGCTTCTTGGTGACAATTTGATTGCCCTAGTTCTGATTTTAATAGTATCAATATCGTTTTTGCATTAATCTCTCCCCATGAATGGTGTAAATCTTGATATCTTTTTAACGCATCTTTTACAAAAATGATAGCATCTTTATATTGTTTGTTATGCAATAACAATATGCTTTGTGCTAAAATGGCATGTGCAATCCAACTAGGTATGCGATTTTCTAAACACTTCTCTTTTACGGATGTAAAACATTGATAAGCAGAAACATAATCCCCAAATTTTCTATATGCCTCTCCCAATGATGCTAGCATATATATTTCATATCTGTGGTTTATAGAAGATGTTAGAGTCATATACTGCTTAATTTTTTTGATTGCGGCATCAGGATTATCTCTATATGTTTCTAAATCAGCTAATTTCCTTTCATTACGAAGTATAAAATTAGTACTACCATTTTCTTTGGCATATTTAAGAGCTTGCGTTAACCAACTTTCAGCATATTGAAATCTACCAGATAAAATACCTAAATTACCACCAATAAGAAATAACAACTCATTATATAGGTCAGGATACGTTTGAATATAATCATGATTAATTATATTTTCTATTTCAGTAATAAGTTGATCAACTGGAGTATAAAACATTAAATGATGAATTTTCCTTATCCACATGCGGCACAATTCTTCATCATGTATAATTTCGTCCCAATTATGTGTAGATAAGTAATCGGAACATGTGGTAACTGCTGCGTGATAGTCTCCACCTAAATGAAGCATATCAATATAAATATTTATAATTTCACGATTTAAGTGCTGTGTTCCATATTTGCAAATCAAGTTTTCCGTAACAGAATATACGATGGATTGTTCTCCTCGCAACTGGAATTCTTTTAGTATGACATTATAATTATTAAAATAAAACCAATTCTCAAAGTCTTTTACATGCATTATGCAAGATGCATGGAATATCATCTGAAGGAATGAGCATTTTTCTCTATTTGTACGAAACAATTTTTCGTAATATTGCAGCATTAATTTATTGACTTCATAATATGAGTTAGCACCTGTTTCCTTTATTAATCCATCTCTCATTAAAGAATTTATGTAGTACTGATTATTTAAGGAATTTTGAATAAAAGAATGTGAAATTATTTGCTCAAATCTTTCTGGGTCACACGCAATATTAAAATGTGATAATATGTATACGAATATCGTGTCTGTGAAGAAATTAGGAATAGATAGATATTTAAGAATTCTTATGAGCTCATCATTGAGATTATAAATAAATCGTTGAATAATTTGTTTTTGTTCTCCTCTAAAAGTAGATGGTTCCGGTGTTAGCCCTTTATCAATCATATCTACATAGGTTTTTGCAGATAGATACAAATACAATGGATGACCATTGCTGTTTGTTATAATTGCAGAGCGAATACTTGAGTCCAAAATCCCCATAGATTCTAAATAATAATTCGCCCAGTTAATAGGTAAATCTAACAATTCATGTTGTATTAAATGTTCTTCCCAATCAGCCCCCCAATGCAGTTTTTCTCGTCCGCAAATCATAAAATAACATGTGGGAATTCCACTATTGTGAAAATGCGCTATAATATCTTGTATCCACTCTTCATTTCTGCGACGATGAATTCGATCTGATTGTTGTACACTCAATACTTCAAAAGTATCAATCGTAAAAAGGAATTTTGTATTAGGATGTTTCTTGAAATATCTATATAAATCGTATTGAAAATAAGATGGTAATCTATCTTCTATTTCTGTAAGTGATAATGTGGAAAGTATCTTTAAATCATCTAAGACCTCTTTATTCAGAGATTGTTTCTTTATGTAAGTGGTTAGCTTAGATAGCAAATCAATAGCAAATTTAGAATAACCATGATCGAAAAAACCTATTAAGGTCATAAAATCACTATACTTTTCTGTAATAGTAGTATGTTTATTCCTACCATATTCTTCCGTGGAGTTTTTTTTGTGGAAATATATGGCATAGGCTAGATTAAAAGCAAGAAATGAGATTTTTTTGTTGGAACAGTTATCTACGAAATCTACCAAAGTTTCTCCTTTAGATCTCTTGTTTACATCATTAAAATCTATGGAAAAACGAACAAAATTGTCTATCTTGCTTTCAAAATATGAAATGTTTTCTGCTAGAAGTCGACTTTTACCTATCCCACCAACCCCGAAATACACTAGGATATTATTATTTGTCGGCTTGTTAATAAAATCCATGAAGATTTGTCTGGCGCATTCTCTATCTACAAAGATGTTTTTATTTGTAACGCTAGAATTACTGTTGTTGAATATGTGCTTGGGACTTATCATATATATGCAACATTTAATAAAATAATAATTCTATCGATAGATGCTATGGAATAGTTTGCTTTCATGCTGCAAAATTACATAAAATTTCCGAATTATACAACATCGGAATAAAAAACAATAATTTTTTACTGATTTTCTACTTTTTTTGTACCTTTGTGGCAAAATTGTGAAATGCTATGTAGAAATAAGGTATATTTTAAGTAACAACTAGCTTTACAAGGAATGTTGACCGTAATTGTAAACAATATTTGCAATTTTACCATTAAACAAAGGTTAATACCTCTGTGGTGGTTTAGATTCTTGTGAAATAACTAATACTTTAGATGTCTGAGACAATATCTGAGTTAACAACTCGGAGGCTTAGCTATTGCAGTTGGATTAATATTTTTTGCTCATACGATATAGGCATACGATAATGCTAATCATGATATTTGAGTCGTTTAACTTAATTAAATCATAACATTCTTTTATATATGAACAATAACCATTGAAATATATAACCTTATGAGATTCGAATTAGATGCAGAGGAGCAGCAAGTATTCAAGATTTTTATAGCGGAATCTTTACCATAAATATATTATGCAAGGTTGCAAATATTGTGTATATGATATATAAGCAGTACCTTTGCAGCGAATTTCAAAATACATGAAAAAGCAAGACCTACAAAGCTATAAGAGTAGGGGTAAAATCTAAGTGTTATGGAAATGAGTAAATGCAAAAATTGTGACAAGCCCACACCGAAGCCAATTCTCGAGAAATTTAATGGATTATGTATTACCTGTGAAACGATGCGCAATAAGCACATCAAATTCTTTTAATTTAACAACAAAACCTTAAAACCGACGAGCCGATGGGATATAACAGGCAAAACCACTATGAAAGTAGAAGAGCATGAGGACAAGACCACGTTTATCGCAGATTCGGGTTATTCCATCAAAGTTGAAACAGTTCATCGTAGTGATTGTTCTAGTGATTCGGACTATCATTGGCAATGTGACCGCGCTCGTGAACGTGCAGAAGAGCATGAGAAGT
>JAEIGA010017154.1_pt1 | contig 11028 bp, 6 predicted proteins | sample 9270691 | NCBI WGS metagenome assembly JAEIGA01 (sample SAMN17057246, study PRJNA624740) | gut metagenome | biome: biome; isolation source: fecal sample | host: Bos grunniens | place: China: Xizang | collected 2019 | reverse complement strand
CTTTTCTACGTGCGGCTCCATTTCCGGCGGAACTTTTATAAGACCGACATTTGAAATTATTGAACTTGTGGCTTTTTCGCCTGCGAACTTATAAACAACACCGATTCCGAAATCCTTGAGGAAAGAAGGCGTAATCTTCAGCAGCGGATTTTTTTCGAAGCCCGTATTGCCGTTCATCATTGCCTGCAACTCTTTTTCGTTATTGACAAAACGCAAGTAAAGCGAAACCTGGCGCACAAGTTCGGGGAAAGTATACTCACCCATATTCGGGTCAATCTGGAACGAATAGCAGAGCATGAAGTTACGCAAAGTTTCCGAGGGGAAAAAGCGGCGCAGATTAACAGGAACCTGAACACCGATATGCTTTTGTTTTTTAGGGTTTTCTTCCTTTTGGAGATTATACATAACCCACAAAAGCACCGCCGCAACGTATTCGGTCACGGTTGCACCGTGTTCTTTCGCTTTTTCTTTAAGCACGTCAACGGGCATATACCCTGTTGTTACGTTGAAAAAGTGCTGCGGCAGACGAGGACCCTTGAAATTATAAGTGAATTTATAAAGGCGTTTCGCCTTGACTTTTGAGGGACGCACATAACGCATATACGCATCCTCAGCCTCACCTTTTTGGGGTTCTTCGTTCAGGTCATACACGCTTTCGCCGCAGGGGATATCTTTGCCCGTCCTGCGCAGATACTCGGCGATAAGAGTCATAAAGAATCGGGATGCGCCGTATCCGTCAGCAAGAACGTGGTAAAATTCAACGGAAATACGCTTTTCATAATAGAACACCCTGAAAAGGTAGCCGTTATTCTCCTTCCACTTGACACGCAGGCAAGGGTTTGCCGATTCGGGGAGAACGGGCGGTGCACCATTTGGGTTTTTTTCAAGATAGTGCCAGAAAAAGCCGTTGCGCATTCGCACGTCGAACCCCGGGAAACGGGGCAGCAGAGCCTCCACAGCCTGCTCGAGAAGCTGAGGCTCAATGTTTTCTTTAAGTGTAATGGAAACACGGTAAACGCTTGACCAGGTTGACGTATTCTGACCCGGATACACCTTGGCGGCGTTATCAAGCTTATACCATGTTCGCTGATAAAGCGGAATTTTGGATTTCATCGTTATCTCCAATCAAAAGAAACTCAGCTGAGTTGATTTGGGAAGCGAATCGAGAGCTCCGCCCTCTTCAAGAGCGGTAATGATTGATTTTGAAACGCCTGAACGCATCTGCAAATCCTCGATTGAAAGAAATTCGCCGTTGCCGTCGTTCTTTGCGTCTTCAAGCGCCTGAGCAGCAGAGCCGCCGCAGCCGCCGATTGCCGAAAACGGGAGACGAATCTTGCCGTCTTCAACAACGTATTTGTTTGCAGTTGATTTATAAATATCAATCGGCAGAAGTTCAACGCCTCTTGCCATCATTTCGTTGATAATCTGGAGCGAGGTGAACGTACCTTCTTCTTTTGCAGTGGCGGTTTTGAACTGAATCTTCTGCTTGAGTTCAGCCATCTTCGCCTTGACCGCTCCCCTGCCTTTAAGAATCGTGACCGTATCGATATCTTCACCGCGCACGGTCATATAGGTTGCGTAATATTCGAGCGGTCTGTAAAGCTTATACCATGCAAGGCGCATTGCGGCGCTGACGTAAGCGGCGGCGTGAGCCTTCGGGAACATGTATTTAATCTTCATGCAGGAATCGAGATACCACTGCGGAACGCCGTTATCTATCATCGCCTGCTTGTGTTCATCGGTCAGGAGCTTTGTTGCCTTGCCTTTACGCACGATTTCCATAATCTTGAACGCCATGCCCTTTTCAACGCCCTTGTTGATAAGGTAAACCATAATGTTGTCACGGGTACCTATAACTTCGGAAATTGTGCATGTGCCGTTTTTGATAAGGTCCTGCGCGTTGCCTATCCAAACGTCGGTGCCGTGGGAAAGGCCCGAAATCTGGAGCATATCGGAAAAGTTCTTGGGCTGGGATTCAATAAGCATCTGGCGCACAAACGGTGTGCCGAGTTCGGGCAGAGAAAGAGTACCCGTTTCGCAGTCGATATCCTCCGCAGTAACGCCGAGCGGCTCGGGGGTTGTAAGCAGCTCATAAAGCTTCGGGTCGCAGATATCAATTTCCATAACGTTTGTTCCGGTCATATCTTCAAGATGCTTATAAAGAGTGGGAACATCATGGCCGAGGTTATCAAGCTTGAGGATTGTATCATGAAGCGAATGGAAATCAAAGTGGGTTGTTCTGTGAACGGAATCTGCGGCATCGGCGGGGTGCTGAATGGGTGTGAAATCTTCCGCATCCATATCAGCAGGCACAACAACCATGCCACCGGGGTGCTGACCCGTTGTTCGCTTAACGCCGACGCAGCCCTGAACGAGCCTGTCCTCTTCCGCTCTGGAAAGCACAAGGCCTTTTTCTTCAATCCACTTTTTAACAAAGCCGTAAGCGGTTTTATCGGCGAGGGTGCCGATTGTACCCGCCTTGAAAACGTGACTTTTACCGAAAAGCTCTTCTGTGTAACGATGGGCGTAGAACTGATATTCGCCCGAGAAGTTAAGGTCAATATCGGGCTGCTTATCGCCGTAGAAACCGAGGAAGGTTTCGAACGGGATATCGTGGCCGTCGCGGTGCATAGGCTTACCGCAGACGGGGCAATCCTTGGGCGGCATATCGTAGCCCGAACCGTATTCACCCTTGAGGAAAAATTCGCTGTGCTTGCAGTCTTCGCAGATATAGTGCGGCACAAGCGGATTAACCTCCGAAATACCTGCCGCAAAAGCAACGAATGAAGAACCGACCGAACCTCTGGAGCCTACGTAGTATCCGTTATCCATCGAGTTCCACACAAGCTTCTGCGCAATGATATAAAGAACGGCGAATCCGTTTTTGATAATCGATTCAAGCTCTTTGTCAAGCCTTTCGCGGATATATTCAGGCAGCGGTGCGCCGTAATATTTTTCCATTCTGTCGTAGCAGATTTTGCGCAATTCTTCATCCGAGCCCTCGATTTTGGGCGGATAAGTTCCCTTGGGAATGGGCAGGATTTCTTCGCACATGTCGGCAATTTTATTCGGATTTTCAACAACAACCTCGTATGCCGTATCTTCGCCGAGATATGCAAACTCGTCGAGCATCTGCCCGGTCGTTTTGAGGTAAAGCGGTGCCTGGTCGGCGGCGTCGGAAAAGCCCTGACCCGTCATAAGAATTTCCCTGAAAATCTTGTCGCTTTCATCAAGGAAATGAACGTCGCCCGTTGCAACAACGGGCTTTCCGAGCTCATCAGCAAGGTGAATAATCTGCCTGTTGATTTCGTTGAGCTCTTCTTCGCTTTCGACCGAGCCGTTGCGCAGCATAAAGGCGTTGTTACCGTTGGGCTGAATTTCAAGGTAATCATATATTTCGGCATATTCGCGGATTTTCTCCTTGGGCTTGCCGTCAAAAATCGCTTTATAAAGCTGACCCGCTTCGCAGGCTGAGCCTACGAGCAGCCCCTCCCTGTGAGTAAGAAGTTCGCTCTTCGGTACACGGGGATGGCGGTAGAAATATTCAAGATTTGACTTGGTGATAAGCTGATAAAGATGCTTGAGACCGACGTTGTTCTTTGCAAGCAGAATCATATGGTGGGTCGGCAGCTTTCTTGCATCAACTGTAATCTTTTCGTTGATTTCGCTGATTCTTTCAATGCCATTTGCTTTTGCAAGCTCGATGAGCTTTACAAAAATTCCTGCGAGCGCACCTGCATCCTCGTCCGCTCTGTGGTGGTCAAACTTCGGGAGTTTGAAGTAGGAGGTAAGCGAATCAAGCTTATAGTTTTTGGCGCCTTCAACAAGGCTCTGGGCAAGAATAAGGGTATCTATATGAGTGAAGTTATATTCGATTGAGTTTCTTTCGCAAGTTGCTTTGAGCACGTCGGTATCAAACGACGCATTGTGCGCAACGAGCACGCCGTCACCGCAGAATTCAAAGAATTTGCGAACAGCTTCAGCCTCTTTAGGCGCACGGGCTACCATACTGTTATCAATACCCGTAAGCTCAATAATTTTCTGCGGAATGGGTCTTTCGGGGTTTACGAAGGTCTGAAATCTTGCAACCTCGCCGCCGTCTTTATACTTAACCGCGCCGATTTCCGTCAGGCGATCATAGCCTGTCCTGAGACCGGTTGTTTCAACGTCAAAAATAATGAACGTGCCGTCAAAATCGCAGTCTGCGCTGCCGTTGACAGCCTTCACGGAGTCATCAACGTAGTATGCTTCCATACCGTAGATAACTTTGATTTCGTTATCTTTTGCCGCCGCTGCTGCTTCGGGGAAAGCCTGCACAACGCCGTGGTCGGTTATCGCAACAGCCTTATGTCCCCAGCTTGCCGCCCTTTCAACGAGCTTTGCAGCGCTTGTCATACCGTCCATTGCGGACATATTGGTATGAAGATGCAGCTCAACGCGCTTTTCCTCAGCGGTATCCTGCACTTCAATAACATCAATCAACATAACTGAATTAGCTTTGATACAATAGGTCTTTATATAGTCGTCATATTCCACGTAGCCGCGGATCATAACGTTTTTGCCGTTTTTAAGTTTATCAACAAGCTGTTCGCAGTTTTGCGCAGCTTCAAAAATCTTGACTGTGTATGAGTTTGTTTTGTCAGTAATGTTGAAGTTTATTATCTTGCGCTTGCCGTCTTTGGTATCGCGGATATCAAGGCCGAAAACGTTGCCCCATACGGTAACGTTACCGTCCTCGATTGAAATCCCGTTGAGCGGTACGGGCTTCGACTTTATGGGGTTGCCGTAAAGCACTTTCGCATTGGTGAGCGAAATGGGCAGGTCATCGTATTCTTTTTTCGGTTTCTTCGGCTCTTTTTTTGGAGCTTCCTTCGGTATTTCAATTGAAACACTTTCCGCCTGCATCTGAACATATTCGGGCGAATCGATTGAAACGCTCCTGTTACCCGTAATTTCAACGGTTACGTCGGTCGAAAAAACCTCTGAAATATATTTTTTCAGCATTTCGGGCGCGCCTGATTCACAAAGAATATCGGCGCCGTCAAGCAGCTCAATCTTTATGTTTCCGCCGTCAATACTGAAGCGGAAGTTTTCAAGGTAACCGTTTGCAGCGGCTATATTCTCTTTCAGATAACGTTTGACAAGCTGAGCGCAGGAATCCGTCAGCGATGATGAAGGATAATATCCCTTCAGCACCACCTTGTTGATGCCCAGAGCGGATTTGACCTCATTCTGAGCCATTGTTATGAACTTATCGTCAATATAATGGTTGAATTTTGCATCAATCGAAAGCTTCAGCGTTTCTTCGTCGAAGCCGATTTTCAGCACCTCGCCGCTTGAAAGTTCTTCCCTGAGGGCGGAGTTGATATGTTCACCGATAAATTCGAGAATTCCGTTTTTCATTATTTCTCCTGTCACGCTGACAAAAGGACAGATTGCTCTGCCCTTTGACTTAAAGTTTTTCTATTTCCTGCATAAGGCGGTCGAGCGCTTCGGCTTCCGGCACCTTGCACAGTATTTCGCCTTTTTTGAATATGAGGGCAACGCCGTCGCCGCCCGCAATGCCGATATCGGCTTCTCTTGCCTCACCCGGTCCGTTGACTATGCAACCCATAACCGCAACCTTTATGCTCTTGCTGCAGTCCCTGAGCCTTTTTTCAACCTCGTTGGCAAGGCCGATAAGGTCAATTTTCGTTCTTCCGCAGGTGGGACACGAAACAATATCAGGGCAATCTGTTTTTAAACCGATTGCTTTGAGGATATCGTAGCCCGCTTCAACTTCCCTCACAGGGTCATCGGTCATCGAAACTCTGATTGTATCACCGATTCCGCGCAAAAGAAGCGAGCCTATTCCGACAGCCGACTTGATAAGAGCCATATTATGTGTGCCTGCTTCCGTAACGCCGAGATGGAGCGGATAATCGCACCTTTCGCTAACAAGCTCATAGGCTTTTATCATCGTATCAACTGTTGAAGATTTGATTGAGATAACTATATCGTTAAAATCGCACTGTTCAAGCATTGCAACGTGGCGCATTGCGCTTTCTGCAAGAGCTTCGGCGCAGGGCGAGCCGTACTTTGCGAGCAATTCTTTTTCCAGCGAACCCGAATTAACGCCGATTCTTATCGGCACGCCGCGCTTTTGGCAGGCATCCGCAACAGCCTTCACCCTGTCCATACTGCCAATGTTGCCCGGGTTTATTCTGATTTTATCAACGCCTGCTTCAAGGCTTTCAAGCGCAAGGCGGTAATCAAAATGAATATCCGCAACAACGGGGACGGAGAGATTTTCTTTCAGCGCCGCAATGAGCTTCACCGCAGGCATATCGGGCACTGCCGCGCGGATGATTCCGCAGCCTGCTTTTTCAAGCTCAACAGCCTGCTTTACACTCGCTTCAATATCAGAAGCGGGCTTATTGAGCATTGACTGAACGCTGATTTTTTCACCGCCGCCGATATATATATTGCCGACTCTGACTTTTCGGCTGATTCTGTTATTCATAATAAACTATCCTTTTATCAAACGGTATATATCCGAAAAAGAAATCACAACCATCAAAAGCAAAAGCAGCACAAGGCCGATTGCGTGCACCCATCCTTCATACTTCCTGGGTACGGGCTTTCTGAATATCATTTCGATAAGCAGGAAGAAGAGCCTGCCGCCGTCAAGCGCGGGAAGAGGAAGAAGGTTGAACACACCGATATTGATGGTAATAAGCGCCATAAGGGTGAAAAGATAGGTGTAATCCGTTTCCTTTGTTGCAACCTGCGCCGCATCGGCGATTACGGAAACCGTCCCGATGGGACCCGAAAGGTCGCTCAGCCCGAACTGACCCGTCACAAGGTCGAGGAGGCTGACCCATACTATTCTGGCAATCGAAACCGATTCCAGCAAACCGTTTTTGATAACGTTGAGCGGAGTCGGGGCAACGCCGACGATGATGAAATCATAGATAATGGTGAGCTTTCCGTTTTTTTCAACGGTGTCAAACTTAACGCCGTCAAGCTGAACTTCCTCACCGTTTCTTTCAACAACGAAATCGATTACGCCATCCTTATCCCTCGCCATAAGATAGCTCATATCGTATTCGGAAAAGACAAGTCTGCCGTTGATTTTTTTGATTGTATCCTGTTCCTGCAGGCCATGTTGCGAACTGACTGCAGATTCGTGGAACGAATGTATCTGAGGCGTTCCGATAAGGTCATTCATCGAAAGCATTATCATTACAATAATAACGCCGAGAATCAGGTTAACCGTGCCGCCTGCCGCAATTACTATGAAGCGCTTCCATGCTTTGATATTGCAGAAGGCACGCTCATTTTCGCTGTCCTCATCCTCACCCTCCATGCTGACGAAACCGCCGATGGGAAACAGGCGAAGCGCATATTTTGTTTCTCCTTTTCTGAACTTAAAAAGAGCGGGACCCATGCCCATTGCAAACTCATTGACCTGAACTTTGAAAAGCTTTGCAAAGAAGAAATGGCCGAGTTCATGGAAAAATATAATGACCCCGAAAAACAAAATTGCAAGCAATATCGGCCAGGCCTTTTCCCAGAGAGCCGACATTGATATGAGAGAAATTAATTTCATAAGAACAACCTTTCTGTCTGTGAACGGATCAGCCTATCCGTTTCAAAAACGTCGGCAAGAGTATAATCATGCTTATTCTCCGCCGTTTCAAGAGCGTTTTGAACGGCATCGGCAATATCGAGGAAACCGATTTTGCCCTGCCTGAAAAGCTCGTTTGCCTTTTCGTTGGCGGCGTTGACCGCCGCAGGGTAAAGTCCGCCCTTTTCGAAAGCCGACCTGCAAAGATTGATGCAGGCGAAGGTTTCGTAATCGGGCTTTTCAAAAGTAAGCGTTGCAGCCTGAGCGAGGTCAAGCTGCTTTACGGGGCTTACGAATCTGTCGGGGTAAGTGAGCGCATACTGAATGGGGATGCGCATATCGGGCACGCCAAGCTGAGCGATAACCGAATTATCGGCATACTCAACAAGAGAATGAATAATGCTCTGGCGGTGAACAAGGATATCGATATCTTTTGCCGCAACGCCGAAAAGCCAGGCAGCTTCGATAAGCTCAAGCCCCTTGTTCATCATTGTAGCAGAGTCGATGGTTATTTTTGCGCCCATGCTCCAGTTGGGATGCTTCAAAGCCTGCTCAACCGTCACGTTTTTAAGTTCACCCTTCGTCCTGCCAAAAAACGGACCGCCCGAAGCCGTGAGAATCAGGCGCTTTATCTGTTTCTTATCGGGGCAACCCTGCAGAGACTGGAATATTGCGCTATGCTCACTGTCAACAGGGAGAATCGGCAGCCCCTTTTCCGCTGCAAGATTCATAACAAGCTTGCCGCCCGTTACGAGCGATTCCTTATTGGCAAGAGCGAGAGCATTGCCTGCTTCGAGAGCGGCAACGGTCGGCGCAAGCCCTGCGATGCCGACGATGCTGTTAAGCACCGAATCAGCCTGCATGGCGGCGCATTCCTCAACCCCTTTTGCGCCCGAAAGCACCTTCGTTGAGGTATCGCTTACCCTTATTTTCAAATCGGCCGCAGTTGTTTCGTCGGCTACAGCCACAAATTTGGGTGAAAATTTTCTTATCTGGTTTTCAAGAATATCGGCTCTGCTGTTTGCCGTCAGGGCAACTATCTCAAATCCGCAAAGTTCGGCTACTTCAAGAGCCTGAACGCCGATTGAACCGGTTGAGCCGAGAATTGTAAGTGTTTTAATCATCTTATTAAATCCTATGCAGCAATTTTAAGTGCAATTTCAAGAAATGCATATGTGATAGGCATAACGAAAAGAAAACTGTCGATTCTGTCAAGAGCGCCGCCGTGACCGGGGAAAATATTGCCGAAATCCTTTTCATTGAAGTTACGCTTGATAACAGATGCCGAAAGGTCACCGCACATACCGAAAATACTGATTACGATAACTGCAGCCATAACAAGGAAGAAATTCGGGCGATATGTTCCTTCAGGGAACACCCACGCGATAAAGATGAAATAAGTTATACCCGAAACAAGAGCGTTGCCGAGAACGCCGCCGATTGCGCCTTCAACCGACTTTTTGGGGCTGATTTTGGGCGCCATCTTATGCTTTCCGAACTTGCTGCCTACAAAATAAGCCCAGGTATCCGTCATCCATGCGCAATACATAGCTGTCAGAAGGAAAAAGATTGCGTGCGAACGGCTGAAAAACTCAGTTTCTTCAACCAGCGCACCAAGCTTAAGAATTGTTGAAAGCGAGCCGGGAATCGCAATTGACGCAAAAAGAAGCATCGCAACGTGCTCAAATTTTGTTTTTTCATACCATTTGAGCATAACGATAAGCATTGCGATGACATAAAAAGTGAAAATAACGCCGATTGAAACGGGGATTTTCGCCGTGCCGTCAAAAGCAATGTAGAATATCATAGCGGCGCAGAAAAGCATACCACTGCCTGTCAGAACTTTGTTTTGGCATTTGCAGACGCGCATAACTTCGGAAACCGCAATTGCGCCGAATATTGCAAGCGGGATGCTGACGAATTCGCCGTATCCCAGACCTGTCAACACTAAAAGAGAAATAGCAAACAAAGCAGATACTATTCCTGTTATAATTCTTACTTTCATTTTAATACACACTCGATTCAAATTAGGTTTGTTTTTGTTTGTTAATGTTTAGCGTCAATCACCTCCGCAGGTTTGTAGAGGCGGAAATCAGACTCCGCCAAAGCGCCTGTTGCGCTTGCAATAATCTATTATCGCCTTATCAAGATCATCACTCGTAAAATCAGGCCAGAGGATATCTGAAAACCAGAATTCCGAATACGCTGCCTGCCAGATAAGGAAATTGGAAAGACGGTATTCACCGCTCGGGCGGATTATAAGATCAGGGTCGGGCAGACCCGCTGTATAAAGATTACCGTCGATATGTTCAAGTTTGATTTCGTCCGCTTTAAGCTCCCCTGCCTCAACTTTGCGGGCGATTTTTTTAACCGCAGTCAGAATCTCGTTGCGGCCGCCGTAATTCACGGCAAGGTTAATTACGGTCTTTTTCTGCGCTGAATTTGCTTCAAGCAATTCAATCTGCTTAACAATATCGGCAGGCAGAGCCTCTCTGTCCCCGATATAACGAATCTGAAGATTTTCTTCTTCGTTTTCTTCTTCTCTTTCCTGCGCTTCGCTCAGGTAATCCCTGAAAAGATTCATTATTGCCGACACTTCATCTGCCGGCCTTTTCCAGTTTTCGGTCGAGAATGCGTAAAAAGTAAGGCACTCGATGCCGAGCTTTGCCGCATACGAAACAATATTGCGAAAAACCTTTGCGCCGGCTTTATGGCCCTCGCTTCTTGCAAGACCTCTCTGTTTTGCCCAGCGGCCGTTACCGTCCATTATAATACCGATATGTTTCGGTAATTCAATTTTTTCAAGCATTTCTTTTGTCATTCAAGCCGCCTCCGGGTTTTCAAATAAAACAGATACAGCAGCAGAGGCGCAAGGCCTCTGCCGCATTCAAAATCAGATTTCCATGATTTCCTTTTCTTTTGCTTCGGCAATCTTTTCGATTTCCTTAATGTACTTATCAGTGAAATCCTGAATCTTCTTTTCACTGTACTTGCGGTCGTCTTCAGTGATTTCGGAAGCCTTTTCCATCTTCTTAACCTTGTCGATAGCATCTCTTCTGATGTTTCTGACTGCAACCTTTGCGCCTTCAGCCATATCCTTGACGTCTCTGCCAAGCTCACGGCGTCTATCCTCTGTAAGGGGCGGGAAAATGAGGCGGATTGTTACGCCGTCATTCTGGGGGTTGATGCCGATATCGGATGCCTGGATTGCCTTTTCGATAGGAGCAAGAGTTGACTTATCCCAAGGCTGAATTGTAAGAATTCTTGCTTCTGCTACGGAAACAGCAGCCATCTGGTTGATGGGAGTGGGTGTGCCGTAATAGTCAACCTTGACTTTGTCGAGAACAGCTGCGTTTGCTCTGCCAGCTCTGATAGCAGCATAGTCGTTATTAAGAACCTTTATGGTCTTCTGCATGCTT
>JAEIGA010017153.1_pt1 | contig 11029 bp, 11 predicted proteins | sample 9270691 | NCBI WGS metagenome assembly JAEIGA01 (sample SAMN17057246, study PRJNA624740) | gut metagenome | biome: biome; isolation source: fecal sample | host: Bos grunniens | place: China: Xizang | collected 2019 | reverse complement strand
TATTTAAATAAGTGGAAAGAAAAAGACTATGACGCAAGAAACACACTTATTGAACATAATTTAAGACTTGTTGCACACATTGTTAAGAAGTTTGAAAATCACAAAGAAGAAAAAGATGATTTATTATCGGTTGGTGCATATGGTTTAATTAAAGCGGTAGATTCATATAATTTTTCATCAAACACTAAACTATCTACTTATGCATCAAGATGTATTGAAAACGAAATATTAATGTATATAAGAAATAATAAAAAACACAAAGATGTAACTTCCCTATTTTCTTCAATTGGAACTGACAAAGAAGGAAATGAAATAAAACTTTATGATATTATCGAAGATAAAAGTCCATCTATTACCTCGAGTATAATAGCCGAAGAAGAAATCGAAAAATTAAATAAAGCCTTATCTATTCTTGATGAAAGAGAATATGACATTATTTCAAGAAGATTCGGTTTTAATAATAGAAAAGTAGAAACGCAAAAAGAAATTGCAAAAAGCATGGGAATTAGTAGAAGTTATGTTTCAAGAATAGAAAAAAGAGCACTAACAAAATTATATCTACATTTAAAATAACATTTTTATATTATTTTTAAACATTTTATTGTATAATTAATGCTGAGGTAAAAATTATGCAATTTGATCGAACTAAACTTTTAATTGGTGAAGAAAAACTTAATATTTTACAAAACTCATCCGTTGCAGTATTTGGGATTGGTGGAGTTGGTTCTTATGTATGTGAGTCTTTAGTAAGAAGCGGAATCGGAAAAATCACTATCGTTGATTTCGATAAAGTTGATATTACTAATTTAAATAGACAAATAATAGCACTAAATTCTACTATAGGCATGTCAAAAGTTGATGTTATGAAAAACAGACTTTTGGATATTAATCCAAACCTTATAATTAATACACATGAATGCTTCGTATCAAAAGAAACAATAAATGATTTTGACTTTTCAAAATATGATTATGTAGTAGACGCTATTGATAATGTTACTGGAAAATTATTAATTATCGAAAATTGTTTAAAAAACAACACAAAAATCATTTCTTCTCTTGGCACTGCAAATAAACTTGACCCAACAAAACTCATGCTAACAGATATTTCTAAAACTCATACATGCCCACTTGCAAAAGTCATGAGACTCGAACTTAGAAAAAGAGAAATTAACCATTTAGATGTATTATTTTCAACAGAACTTCCAATAAAAAATGATTCTAATATTCTTGGATCAATGTCTTATTTGCCAAGTATTGGTGGATTACTAATATCATCAAAAGTAATTTTAAATCTTATAAACGAAAAAAAGTAGATTTTTAAATCTACTTTTTTAAATTACATTTAGTACTTGTTCAACAAGGCTTGCAAGCTTATTGCTAGCAGCAAATGAAAATGTATTATAATCAGTTAAGTTAGTTTCACCAATAATATCTGAAATACATTTTAAAGCAAGCAATTTTACATTCATTAAATATGCAACTTGAGCTACAGCTCCTAGTTCCATTTCAAAAGCCATAACATTTTCATTTGGAAAATACTTATTTACAATATTACTTACTTTATCATAGTCAGATACAAACTGATCTCCTGATAAAATTTTACCAAATTTAACATCTTTTATATTTGCTTTTTCGACAAGTTCATAAGCACATTTATATTCAGCAGGAAGACCTGGAATTTGTCCATAAACTTCTCCTCCTTCAAGTGCAGCATCAACATCTGAGTATGATACTGATGTAGCTACTACAAAGTCAAGAGTTTTTAATGTTTTGTCATATCCACCAGCAATTCCTGAGCTTATTATTAAATCAACATTAAAATGTTCAATTAGTAATGTTGTTGTTAAAGCAGCATTAACTTTGCCAATTCCTGCAAGTGCAATTACAACATTTAAATCTTTATATGTTGTTTTTGTGAATAAAACACCACGAATATTAATATCAGTGCAATTACCAAACAAGTTCATTAGAGCTTGTTTTTCTTTTTGCATTGCTATAATAAAACCAATTGTCTTCATTACTTTTTAGAGATTTTTACAATTAGCACATCAAATTGTTCGCCATCTTCTGTTTTAACGCGAACTGTACTTCCTTGTTTTGCATTAATTATTGCTTTTCCAAGAGGAGATAAATCAGAAATTTTATTTACAAGTGGGTCAGCTTCAATAGTACCAACTAAATGATATGTTTCTTCTTCATTTTCGTCTAAGAAACGTACTGTAATAAACTTACCTAAATTGTTGTGTTCTGTACTTGTAATAATTACAGCATTATTAATTTTATTTTCAATATCTTTTAATTCAGCAGCAATATCTCTTTGCGCATCTTTAGCAGCATCATAGTCAGCATTTTCAGATAAGTCACCTTGTCCACGTGCTTCTTGAATTGCGATAATATTTTCTGCTTGACGAATTTTTAACTCTTCATACTTTTTCTTAAGTTTCTCTAAACCTTCTTGGGTTAAATTATATTTTTGATCCATAATAATCCTCTTTCTTATACTATTTTATCATTTATTGATTATACCAAATTTGTATGATTTTTGCAAGTATTTTCACTAACTTATTATTTTACTTTTCTAAGCATATCATGTTTATGTACTTTAAAAGGAAGCTTAATATAAAGTTTTTCTAAAGGGTGTCTTGCAACTTCAATATTTTCTTTTTGGTCAACTGAATATAGATTATCAACAACAAAACGTGTATTTTCCAAATTTGGTCCAAAGAATTCAACTAAATCATTTAATTCGAAATAGTTTCTTTGTTCAATTAAAGCAACATTTGTTGTTTCATCAAAATCTAAAACATAGCCAATATATTCTTTGGTTGGATGTTCAGATCTATTATCATAAAGTGTTCCTTCAACCAAAACATTACCTCGATAAAATCCATCACTTGTAAGTCTATTTTCTGCTTTTGCAATTTCTTGTTCCAGCCAAGTAAACTCGTCTTCTTTTATATTTTTGTTTTGATAATACAAATCTATTGCCTTTCGATAACATCTGATTACAGTTGCAAGATAATATGAAGACTTCATTCTTCCTTCAATTTTTAAAGATGCAACTCCTAAATCTATTAATTTAGGAATATATCTTAAAGCCATCATATCTTTAGAACCCATATTAAAGAATTGGTTTTCTTTATTTATGCATTTTTTATTTTTATAAAGTTTATAATTCCATCGACATGAATGAGCACAACCACCACGGTTTGCATCACGATCAGTTGTGTAATTACTCAAAACACATCTACCAGAATAACTACAACACATTCCCCCATGAATAAATATTTCAATTGGCATTTTATTAGGGTAGATTTTTTCAAGTTCTTCTAATGTAACTTCTCTTGCAAGAACAACTCTATCAATTTTCTCTTCTTCATAATATTTAATTGTATATGAGTTAGTAATTGACATTTGTGTCGAAATATGACATTCCATTTTCGGTGTAATACGTTTTGCGCATCTTACAATATATAAACTTGATGTAATAATTGCACTAACACCAGCTTCTTCTAGTTTTAACAAATATTCTTCTAAACCTTTAAAATCTTCATCGTGAGGTAAAATATTCATTGTAACATAAACTTTTTTATTTAGCTCTCTTGCAAATTCACATAGTTCATTTATATCAGGAATATCGAAATTAGAAGCTCTAGCACGAAGACTAAACATTTTGCCACCGACATAAACAGCATCCGCACCATACATTAATGCTATTTTTGCTTTTTCTAAATTACCTGCAGGAGCTAATAGTTCAATTTTATTCATTGCTATTACCTCCTTTTAAAAGAGTTAGTTTTCTCGAATAAGCACCTTTATGTAAATTGATTCCAATGCTATTTAAAAGTTCAAGTGATTCTTCAACTGTTTTTTTCTTTAATAATAAGTTTGAATATATTCTTAAAACTTTTAGATATTCTTCATTTGTTAAAAGTTCTCCACTAACTATAATATCACATGGATTTTCTAATTTTTCAAGTTCATCTAAAAGATAGTAATAGCCAAAATCATAAATCTTACTACTATTATCATTTTCAATAATTGGATATAAATCACTTCTAAATTCTTCTTGAAGAAAATATGAAGTTGCTTTAGGATTATGTGACTCATTTCGATACTCGAAATAATTAGTTAAAAGTGGTCTTCTTGTATACATTATTAATGCTCTTCCAAAAGCACTTATAATTTGATTAGATAATACATTTTTATTTATTTTTATAAGTTCTAATGAATTAATTTGGTTAGATAAAACAACCATTCCATTTTTCTCTTGATAAATTAACGTATCACTTGTATTTGTAAGGTATGTATTTGAGTAAAGCATTGCTTTGTTAATAAGATTAAGACTTTTAAGAATATAATTAACACCAAAATCAGAATACATAAAATAATCAACATCTTCTTTATTAAAGTATTCTATTAGTTCTTTTACATCCGATAACTCATCTTCATGAAATAGTCTTGCGATTTCAATTATTACTTTCTTATTATTTTCTTTTAAATAATGAATAATACTAGTTGCTTCTTCTTTTACGAATGTACTTTCACTTAATAGATTATACTTATCGATACTAATAATAAAAGCATCTATGACTTTATTATTGATAATTTCTTTTGCAAAGGCAAGTGACTTAAAACTACAAATTATTTTCATTTTCTCACCGTAACAGCTAAACCATCGCCAATATTTAAATAATAAGTTTTATATTCATCAAGTGTACTTAAATAGTTATTGTAAATATCAAGTTTCTTTGCCATGTTTTTTACATTCTTTGATAAATCATTATTTTCTTCAAAAACAACTTGTTCAACGCATCCATGAAACAAAATATTATCAGTTATTACAATTCCATCATCTTTTAAGAAAGGCACATATTTTTCAAAAAACTTTTGATATTGTGCTTTTGCAGCATCAATAAAGATGACATCATATTCTTTTTTAAAATTAGTTGTATCAACTTCTAGTGCGTCAGAAAATATCACATTAACGCATTCTTCAAACCCTGATGCTTTAATATTTTTTAAAGCTTCTTTATACATAACGTCATTTCTTTCAATTGTGTCAACTAATCTTTCGTTATCATCACTTACAAAACAAAGAGCTGAATAACCAATAGCTGTACCAATTTCTAATATACGTTTTGCGTTTTTTGCTTTCATCAAACTAAGAACTACCATTAAAGAATCATCTGTGATAATTGGCACTTCATTCATAAGGCCAATTTGATATAGTTCTTTTAAAAATTCTGTTTTATTATTCTTATTCAAAATATCTACATAATTACTCATAATACCACCTATATAGCTATATAAGTATACTATAAAATTGATTTTTTTTCAAGCCTTTAAATTTTATTGCTCATTTTCACTAATGTATCTTAATGTTTCTTTATACTTTGATGAAGATAAACCAACTTCAATTAGTTCTCTTAATGACATTTCTTTTATTATGTGGTCATAAAATAAAGAATTTTGACTAAGTATCTTTTGTTTTAAATAAATGAATAAATGAGTTTTATTTTCCCCATGTATTGTTAGATTTAAATACTCACAAAAAGCTTCATAAATATAGTCATATTTTGTAAACTTATTTTCTTTAAGCTTTGATATAAATATGGCTTTATCTACATTATTACCAATTTTTAAAACAAGATATCCATATAAAGAAAGACATCTTACATCATAAAGAAAGTCTTTCAAAATTTCTAATACTTTTTCATACATCTCATTTTTAAAGTAAATTAATGCAAAGTAGTAATAATAATTTGTACATACTAGTAAATCATTCATATCAATTGTTTCTTTAATTTTTAAAAACTCTTTAATTATTTCTTGGATATTAAATTTCGAGTCAGCAACAAGCATTTGTAATTTATGAAGTCCCATCTTTTTATTAAAGAAGTAACTTTCTTTATTCTGAGCAAGCATAAAATAAAATTTAACTACTTGTTCATATTCTCCCATAATAAAGGCAACATCAATTGACAAATCCCATATTAATGCTTTATAAAAATCATTTGAAATATCAAGTGAATTTAATACTTTAACTTGTGCATATGCTCTTTTGTTTTGATTTGTTTTATATAAATAGCAACAAAACATATAAACATAAAATAATAATTCATCGCTACTAAATAATGATAACTCAAGTTCAAGTTTTGACAAAATATATCTTGCTTCTTCAAAGTTTTCTTCTACAATAGATCCAAGCAAAACAAGCAAATCTCTTTCAATGTTTGTATAAGACATTGAAGATATTGTTTTTGAAATTTCATCAATCATTTCTTTTTTAGAAAAAGAAAGTTCTTTTTTTAACAAATCTTCAAAAATATTATTATTTCGTTCTCTTTTAATTACTTCATAGTTTAAATCAAGTTTCTCAAATAATAATTTCAAATTTTCGTCTTTTCCATCAGTTTGATTATTTTCAAGTCTACTTAAATAGCTTATACTACAAATTCCAGATGCAACATCTTCTAGCTTTAGACCTTTTTCAAGTCTTTTTCGTTTTAATAGTAGTGAATAAAAATCATTAGAACTTTTTCTTTCATTCATTTTTCTTAGCAATAATGCTTTTTCAAATATTTTGTTGTTTTTTACTTTTGAAATAAAAATAGACATATTACATTCTCCTTATAAAACAAAATTTGTCTATATATTTTAAATTTTATTTATTCTTTATTATTATTTTATTTATTTTGACAAAAAGAACAAATTATCCTTTTTTAAAAAGGACAACATTATTTAATCACCATTTATTCACTCTTTGTCACAAAACAATAAAAAATCATTCGACAAATTAATTTTTTCTACAATATTTCTACAAAATAACTCTTAATTATTTATATTTCGATAAACCTTAACAACATTTTAATTTTTGAATGTCTAATTTTGTTTAAATAAAAAAGATAAACACAACTTCTTTTGTGTTTATCTTTATATTTTATTCATAATAACATTTAAATTTTCTAAGTCTTGCTTTTTTCTTAGATTCATCCGGAACAAACTTTTTCAAAAAGTCATGAAAAAATTTGCTATGATTCAAATGAACAAAGTGTGATAATTCATGAAATATTACATATTCAATCAGATCAACGTCAACATGAATTAAAGAACTATTTAAAGAAATTTTGTTTTTCTTAGGGTAACATGTTCCCCATCTTGCTTTATAGTTTTTTATTTCAAGATTCGGATATCTTTCTAAACAATACTCCATTTTTTTAAAGCATTCTAATAAAAGAATGGAAAATGTTTTTTCACATTCTGCTTTTTTCCATTTTGAAACAATTGTTTTTGCATTTTTACCATTTGGGACAAAAACATATATTTTATTTTCTTGAATAAAAACACTTTCATATTTGTTTTCAATAATGACTAACTTATAGTTTTTGCCAAGATATAAATAGTTTTCTCCCGTTTCAAATCTTCTTTCTTCAACTTTTGCGTTTTCATAATGTTTTTTTATCCAATCAATATGTTGTACTACAAAAGCTTCTACTTTTTCAAAAGGCATTACACTTGGTTTTCTAATAACAAGAATACCTTCTCGATTAAATTTGAGTGTAAGTCTAAGTGAATTTGTATTAACTATTTGATGAGGAATTTGTTGGTTCAATAGAAATTGAATTTTTGTATTTATATTCTTTGATTTTGTACGCAATTCGTCCTCCAAATAGTTTCATAACAACTGTAAAACTTAACCACAAAATTTGTAATAAAGCAATAACAACAAGAACTATTATAACTGCAGTAATAAACAAGTCCGTTGTTAAAACACTTGTTAAAGTATCGTTAAAGAAAGATCCTTCTACTTTATCAGGTTGGAATGGGAAAAATAGCCAATGAATATTTTGCCATAGCACATATTCAAACGTTGAAAAGAAATTCATTACCGATTGACTACTAGATTCTTGATATTCTATTATTGCAAGAGCAAAATTAACCATTACAAAAATTGAACAAATTGAGATGAACAATCCATAAAACAGCATCGTATATTCAAAAAGAATCTTTCTTACTTGGCCAATACGAAGTAAAAGATATGCACCAATACCAAGCATCACTACAAAAGCAATAACAGAAACAATTTGATATATAATAAATAATTGTTTAACATCTTGCATATGTGTAATTGCTTTTTCTCCAAACACATCTACTTTTTCTTGTAGTTCATATTCTCCATTATATCTAGATGAAACCTCTACGTTTTCTAGTTCTAAAGCAAAATCATCTTTATCATTGAATAAATAATCAATAATATGATCTATTATTACATCTAGTTGTTCATCAGTATATTTTGCATATTTATTTGTGCCTCCAATATACTTAAGCGGACGAGCTATAGTGTCTCCATTATCATCAACATATCCGTAAATATCATTTACTCTAAATTGAAAATGATAATATGCAGGATTTTTTGCAATCGGAACAGCTGATACCCATACCGCTACTAAAAGTAAACACAAATTAAATACAATTATTAAACATCTGTCTAATACTTTCATATGTTCACTAATTTATAGCTTTTTTATAAAAGTTATAAACCCTTTCTGCATCTAAATAAAGATCGCTAAAAGAAGTATCTAACACTAAATCAGCATGTTTAGAAAGTTCTTCATTAAACCAAGTGGCATCAGTTTCAATGCGTTTTTTGATACTTAGTTCATCATCTCCACGCATAATCATTCGTTTTTTCAACACTTCTTTATTACATGTTAAAACGACAATTTTAATTTTATCGTTTGCTTCATTAATATATTTTACTAGTCCCGTTGGTTCTAAGATAACAGCTTTGTTTTTGGAAAAATCGTTTTTACTAGTACCATAATAATTATTATTATAAACTACAGTTTCAAAAAAGAAACCATCGCTTTGTTTTTTTAGGAAATCTTCTTTTGAAATAAAATGATAGTCAATACCATCAACTTCATTAATACGCATTTTGCGTGTTGTATAAGTAACAAGTTTTTCCATACCATATTTTTCTATTAATATTTTTAACATTTGAGTTTTGCCACTAGCGCTAGGACCAACTAAGATTAGCATATTTTCACCTCTTAAAATATAAAATATTATACCATATCTTTAACTTTTTTTCAACAAATGTTATAGAAAAAAGAAAAACATATTTTTTTACTAAGCGATTACTTCCTTAATAATTTCAATAGTTTTATCAATTTCTTCTAAAGTTGTCATATAACTTGTAACAAATCTAATTGTAGTTTCATCACTTCCTACATTCCAAACTTCAAATGAAATTAAATCTTTTATTTTTTCTATTATATTATTTTTAAACACAGGAAATATTTGATTAGACTGTGGCGTAGATGCAAAAGTTATACCAAGACTAATTAACTTTTTATATAGTTCATTTGCCATTTTATTTTCTTGCTTGGCAATTTCAAAAAACAGCCCATCTTCAAATAATGCATAAAAATTGATTCCAGCAACAAACCCTTTTGAATACATTGCACCTAAATGTTTAATCATAAAACGGAAGTTTTCTTTTAATTTATCATTAATTATTACAACCGCTTCACCAAGCATTGCACCGTTTTTAGTACCACCAATGTAGAAAACATCTACAAGTTTTGCAATATCATTAAGTGTATAATCACACATATTTGATGTAAGAGCAGCGCCAAGTCTAGCTCCATCCATGTAAAATAGTAGATCTAATTCTTTGCATAAGGCGCTTAATTCTTGTAATTCAGATAAAGTATAAACACTTCCTGTTTCAGTTGAATTCGAAATATAAAGCATTTTAGGTTTTACCATATGTTCATCAACATGAAGGTTATACACTTCTTTTACTCTACTAGGTACTACTTTCCCGTCTTCATTTTGACAAGTTAACACCTTATGACCAGTTGATTCAATTGCACCTGTTTCATGAACATTAATATGACCTGTATCTGCACAAATAACAGCCTCATAAGTTCTTAGTGCATTATGGATTACACATTTATTTGCAATTGTACCACCTACTAAGAAATGAATATCAACATCGTTCATTCCAATTTCTTTTTTAATCAGTTCTTTTGCTTTATCGCTAATAACATCAAGTCCATATCCATTAAAGTATTCTTTAGAAAAATACATCATTTTTTCAAGCACTTTAGGATGAGCAATTCCACAATAGTCGTTTTTTAAATTAATCATATTTTCTACCTTCTTTTCTATATTATTATATATCAAATTTGATTTTTCTTCATTATATATACAAATAAAAAGTATAAAGCACACTATTGTGCTTTATACTTTTTTAATCATTTATTTTCAAATCTCCTGGTTTAATTAATTTAAGTTTTCTAAATATCAAATCTATTACAAAAACAAGCAAAGCAGGTAATACAATTTCCATTAAAACAATAATTAAGAAATTTGTAAAAGAATATCCCATCGAGTCAAATGAGCCAATTACACCAACAAAACCCGCTGTTCCCATTCCAGCATTAATTCCTAGACATTTAATTTTAAATAAACATGTAGATATTGGTCCTAAAATTGCAGAAGCAATTATAGTTGGAAGCCAAATTATAGGTTTCTTTAAGATGTTTTTAAATTGTAGCATACTAGTACCAATTCCAACAGATAGAATAGTTCCTATATTATTATCTTTTCTTGATTGAATAGCAAAACCAACCATTTGTGTACAGCAGCCAACAACAGCAGCACCACTTGCAAGCATCATTCCTTCTCCACTACCTGTAAAGACAATAGCAGCAATAGCTGCAGAAGATATTGGTGCAGTTAAAGCCATTCCCATAACAACACTAATGATAATACCGAAAATAAATGGTGCAGCAAAGGTTGCTTTATCTACAATAAACTGAATACCATATGTTACATAGATTGTTGGTATTCTTATTAATAAAACTGAAACAATACCAAGTATTACTCCAAACAGTGGAATAATTAGAATATCAACTGGAGTTTTCTTTTTAAAGATTAGTTTAATTAATAAAACAACACTTATTACAACAAGATAAATTGTAAGAGGGTCTCCGCTTCCCGCCTTTCCAACTTG
>JAEIGA010017152.1_pt1 | contig 11030 bp, 5 predicted proteins | sample 9270691 | NCBI WGS metagenome assembly JAEIGA01 (sample SAMN17057246, study PRJNA624740) | gut metagenome | biome: biome; isolation source: fecal sample | host: Bos grunniens | place: China: Xizang | collected 2019 | reverse complement strand
TCTTTTGTCTTTGTTCCTCACGAACTTCTTGCTCTTTTTGTTCTTTCGCAGATGGTTTAGATTGTTGCATATCATCTGGACCAATAACAATGATTTTGGAACGAATTTCATTAACATCATTAATATTAAGTGAATTAATAAAGGAGTTAATATTAATTGGTTCAGAGATAATTTGTTCTTCTGGTTTGCTACTATTGAGTGCTTTTGCAAATTGGGCAGCACGACATCTGGAATATTCAACTTCCATTTCTTCTCTTGTGGCATGCTCACTGTTATCCTTCATATTAATGTAACGAAGTTTCTTATCAGCATCACCAGTTAGTGGATAATTTCTATGTTTTGGATAATCGAATTTCTTGTCGTAGAACGGATATAGACCACGAATTAAAAGAATACATTCATCTTCTGGCATTCTCATAATTTCATCAGGTGTCATCAATTCACGACCTTGTTTTTGTCTGTTCTTGGAACTACTACTTTGTCTACCTCTTGATGTACCTGCCGAACTTGTATTAATGGTTTTCTTACCAAGTTCTTTTGATATATATTCAAGTGTGGAATATTCCTGACCACCAAGGAACAAGAAACTGTCACAGTTACCAACAATAGATTCCCAGTCATCTTTATATTGTGTTTTAATCTGTGCTAAGTTCTGTAAGATTATAGTACAAGAAATTTCATATTTACGCATTGTAGCAAGTTTTTTGGTAAACTCTGGTATCTGACCAATGTTTGCGAACTCGTCCAACAAGAATCTAACAGGAGATAGCAGTCGTTTTCCGTCATATTTGGTTTCTGCTACGAAGTACAATGTTTCAAACAACTGTGAATACATCATAGAAACCAAGAAGTTATATGTTGAGTCAGCAGCGGGGATGATAACGAAAAGTGCTTTTTTACCTTCACCCATAGAACCGAGGTCAATACTATCTTCTTTTGTTAAGTTTTCAATTTGTTTCAAGTTGAACACTGTTAAACGAACAGATGTTGAAATCAAAATGGATTTCAAGGTTTTACCAGCACCCATTTTGAAAGTTAAGTATTGCTTTAATGCAATGGAATTGGGGTCTCTAACGGCGATTTCATCGAAAATTTTATCGAGTTTTGATTTTTTTGTACTATCGTTTTCATCAACTTCTGCTGCTCTTAAAAGTTTCATAACGGATGTAAAGTTTTGTTGGTGTTTTGGTCTATACTTAATAAGGTAGAACACCAGTGCTTGTAAAAGTGCGGTTTCTGATTTTTCCCAGAATGGGTCACCTCCACCCGTTTGTCCGGCAGGGTTGGTATTTTTAATCAAACAGTTAATCATCATCAAAACACCGACATCATCACGGATATATTCAAATGGGTTATATCTGTCTGATTTTGTCATTTCAACAAGGTTGAATACTTTAACCTCGTATCCTTGGTTTTCAAGAAATTTACCAGTTGATTCCAAAAGTTCACCAGCAGGGTCGGTAATAACATAGTTACAGTTTGCTTGTAATAAGTTAGGTTTAACTAAGAAACGAGATTTACCTGCACCAGAACCACCGACTACAAGAATATTGTTATTTCTTCTTGTTTGTCGTGAATCCATATTTAAAAATATGTTTTGTGTCAAAATCATATTTTTTGGACCATCATTCTCTTTTGAGTTTGGTGGGTCACTATATCTTTTATTATATGCTTTCCAGTTTGTATTCCATTTTGCAGAACCCATTGGATTTTTCTCACCAGGTCCGTTTATAATTCCATCGTAATAAATCAAAGCGGCAGTTGCTACAAAAATTAATGTTATAATCAACCAATATACTAAGTTATATGATGAAAAAACAAATGAAAATGGATGTTCTGACATATGCTTAAATGCATAAGATATTAAGTCGAACATATTTAAATCTAATGCACTAATTTTTACTGTTGCGAGGTGTAATGAAAAATAAACAAAAAAAGCATATGTAATACCTATCATTATTCCTATCAGTTTTTTATAAGATTTTTTACTTAATTCATTCATAAAACACTGTGGCTTTCGCCTTAACCTCCTATATTGTTATTTTACAACTGCTCTTTTATAAGAGCAGTTGTTATTATAAAATATGTATTAAATTAAATGCTAAACTGAACAGATGGTTCATTGTTGAAGTGTGTTGTGCTATCGCCAACAGAATAATCTTCAGCAGCATCAATAATGTCTTGGATATCACGATTTGCGGCTTCGAGAGTTGCTCTAACCATTTCTGGTCTGGTAGGATTGGTGATTCTTTCAGATATATCATCCATCATATGTTCTGCCATAGCAACAGAGATTGCATCTTCAATGCCGGCAGATTTTAAAATGTTATCTCTTTGTTCTGGTGTAATATCTGAAAGATTTACTTCTTTGCTTTCTTTTAATATATCTTTAACTGTTCGTTCTACTTTTACTTGCTCTGCAACGATAGACTCAACTGCCTTATTAAAGGCATCGTTGAAGTTTCTTCCTAGTGATATATCATTTGTACATCCACTTCTAATTGAGTCACCATTTTCTAACATAGAACGAATTTGTGCATCTGTGACAGGAACTCTGTTTATTTGTTCTAACAATCTCTTATCTTGTGCATTTTCTGACTGTTCAAGGATGTTTTTCATTTTTGCGGTAACGGTATTTGCTAAATCAAAATCTACTTTCTTCTCATTAAGTCTTTGCTCCATTGTAGAAAGTAAGTGTCCATTCATTTCTGCTTTTGTGAGACTATAACTCTCTTTTGCAAATTTCATTCTTGCTTCTGGACTTAATGCATCTTGGGCATATAATGCCTTAAATTGTGATTCTGTTACATGTACAGGCATTTGCATATCATTTACTTCATTGAAGAATTCTTGTTCTGCCTGTTCGCCTTTTACGGCAGTAGTTGCATCGCTTGATGCAATGGTGAGATGGTCACCACTTACTGCGACATAATGAGTTGGATTTTTAGCATCAACAACATATACTTTTTCTTCTGGTGCTTTATCAGAACCAGTTGCTCTCATATCGGCAATAATGTTATCGATAACCATTGCTTTTCTCTTTGAATACATACTGTCAAGTGTTGCTTCCAAACCTTTGGAATTAAATGCGGACATCTCTTGGATTTTTTCCGAAATGCGGAATGCTGGTTGTTCTGCTGTGAATTTAGATACTTCAATAGTATATGTACCATTTTCATTTTGTGGAGCAGCAAACATAAATTTTTGCTCTTTTGCATATGCCTCGAATTCTGCAACTTGTGTTGCTGTAAAACCTTCGAAACATACAATATCTCTACCAGCATTGTCAGCAAACAATTCTGCGGATGTCATTCTTGCCGAATATGCATTATCGAGTAGCATTTCTGTTTTAATTGCATTTAATCGATTTCTTGTTACATCGTCAGATGGTGTCACCATTAATGTTCCTAATCTTTCGTGACTTACCATAATGCAATCAATTCGTGCTTTTTTACAAGCATCTAAAATTTCTTTTGTTGCAAACTTAGAACATTTAGAAACATCAAATGGTGGTCTTTTTCCTGGTTCCTTGATTTCACCAGTTTCTAAATCATAGTGTTTCTCTAATTTTTTCATAAAATTATAATAAGTTTGCAAAGAGTCGTTTTTACTTGCAGCATCATATGCCTTGTTGGAGAAATCTCTAAACATTTGGAATAATATTCTTACTAAGTCCATAAATTTTCTTTCAACATCAGCACCAACTGCATCTGTAATATTTGGCATAATCTATTCCTCCCATATAATTTATTTTTTCAGATTCCATAATTGTTATATATGAAAACAATTTTTCTCTTTAAAAAAGTATGATATATAGCAAAGTCATTAAAAATATAAAAAAATCTTATGTGAGAAAAAAATAATAGATTTCGTTTTGACATACTTTTAGTAAGATTAAAAATAAAAAGTGAGGTAAATTTATGTATAGAGATGCACTATATGAATATGAGAACATATTACTTGGTAAAAAGACAGCATTTTCAAGTTATTTCTTCTCATCTGATGACAACAAGAACGAACAAAAAGCATTGTATATCATCAAGTTTGCACTAAGATATTACTTAAAGTGGTCTGAACAACAGATTTGCGAATATCTTGACTGGAAGGTGATTAACTGTATGAAGTTGGAATCATTAATGAAGTATATACAGTTTCCACCCGAAATGAGTGCTCGTGATGATATATTTATTGTGAAAGGTAAACTATATCCAAAACTTGTTCCACTTAATCAAAAAGAGATTACATTAAAGGTTTATAAGAGAGTACTTGAAAAAGACCTCTATAAGTTCCCCAAAGAATATTTATCAGGTGACTCGATTGGTGTATATAGAGCAATTGTGTGTTTTCAATATATGTTAACACAAATTCCCCCATTTAGTAGCACGGAAGAAATGTATAAATACTTCGCATCTTCCAAGGGTCCAAAACTTCTTAAAAAGTTTAGATTAAATGTTGCTTGTGTCACTATGTTCGACCATCCGATTGATTTCTTACACGAAGCATTACCTGAAAATCAAAGAGATGAATTTTGGTATAGATATTACAAATTTAAGTTATCTAATAACGAACAAATTAGGGAATTAAAAAAGAAAAAAGAATTCGTATTTTAAATAAGAATACCCAAGGTGATGACCACCTTGGGTATTTTTTGTTAACAATAAAAAAACTCCCACGACATAAGTCGTGGGAGAAAAATAAACTTACTTTTGTTTAGATGCATAGAAAATCTTAATCTTCTCTGCATCAGGATGACGAGACCTAGAATTGTTGGCCATAAATTCAATCCACTTTACATCTTTTTCGTAGATTTGCTGGATTGTAAAACCAGAGGTTGCATACTTGCCGTTCATAGTAACAACATGATTTGCAAAATCCTCTTTCTTTTCGGTCACGGGTTCATCCACAACAACCTCTTCCTTAACTTCTTCACCATCAATAGGTTTAGTAAGGAAGTCAGGGGTAAATTCTTCTGCAGTATCAATAGAGGGTTTTTCCTCTTTTTCAACAGCAGGTGCAATTCCCTTAATTGCAGTTGGGTGCATATCGCTATTGCAAAGACTACAAATAGCAGACATCACAACATTTTCAATGTTAGGGGTTGCATCTTTGATAACAAGAATGATATCCTTGTTATCCTTGTATAGTTTGATGTTAAGCATCTGCTCCATCTTGTACCTCCTTTTCGTTTTGTGAGTTAGGGAGAATTAATCTCCCCAACTCTTCATCATTTTCTGCAACTGACGAGAAAGTCCAGCAAACAAGTCGTCAACATTGGAAATATTCAAGAAATCCTTTTCATACATATAATGTATGGTTTCGGTATCAGAATTACCAATGGCAACACCAAGTACAGAAGTCTGCTTCTTGGCATCCTTGATTGCCTGCTTTGTATCCGGAACACCATCATAGTAACTGTGTGCAGCGGGTTGTCCATCAGAAAGAACAATAAGGAGTTTGTTTTCACTCTTGCTCTTCTTAATGACTTCCGTTGCATAACGAACACTGTAACCATCACAGTTGTTTGCACGAGCAGTGATGTTGAGCAACTTGAGTCGCTCGTTATGAGTGTTCTTCCAAGTAATATAATGGTTGTGAACAATATCATAACCCTGAGTATCGGCGGTGAAACCGATAATATAAACAGGGATGTTGAGGTTTGCAAACACTTCGGAAAGTGCAATACAGCAATATCTTGCTGCCATATCCTTGTTGCGAGAAGACATAGAACCAGATTCGTCTACAAGAATTTCGACAGAGAAATTGCTCTTTCCAGTAGGGGATACCTTGCGGTCAAACACACGAGCCGTTACACGACCAGAGTGATATCTCTTAAGATTAATCTTACCAGAATTGCGATACTCTCTTTCTTCGTAGTCGTTTTCAAAGATACGGCGAAGTTGTGTGGTAAGAGTTTTGATGCCAGGTCCGAGTTTCTCTAAAACCTTTGCATAACTCTCTTCCAAATAATCCTTATCCCTATCACTGTATTGAACACGATAGTTAAGGCAACTTCTTTTACCAAGTTTAGGAGAAGATACAGGAAAATTTTCAATCGGAACGGTTGCAGATTCTTCTGCCTGCTCCTTCTGATAATCCTCTTCTGCTCTTTCCAACTCCTCCGCAATTCTTTCAACATCAGCGGGAGAAAGATGATATTCCTCTTCGGAAATTTCACCAATCTTATTTGCATCCTCGGATTCTTCGAAATCTTCAGGTGCAGATACATTGCCAATCTTTTTGTCTGTACCATTTTTGGGTGCTACAAAAGGATTGTTTTTGTTGTCGGAATTTTGGGGTGTTTCAGGATTGTCATCAGACTTATTGTCTTTGGAATCATTTTTAGCATCGCTCTTTTTGGATTTGCCATCCTTAGACTCGCCGTCTTCGGAGTCATCACCATCAGATTCGTTGCTATCAGACTCTTTTTCATCAGACTTCTTGTCCTTAGATTTATCCTTCTTGGATTTACCCTTTGAACCAGTGTTGTCTTCGTTGGATTCTTCGTCAGACTCTTCGTCCTTTTCCTTAGAACCCTTCTTTTTACCTTCCTTGTATTTTTCGCTTTCCTCTACCTCTACATCGCAGTCCTCAGAAGAACCAGATTCAGAAGAACTGTTTTCAGATTCAGAACCTTCACCAGCGGGCATAGAAATGGAAGAACCACCACCATTGCCTTTTTCCTCAGAACCATCTTCTTCGTCACACATTACGATAGTAATGTCGCCATCGGGCAAAGAACCGCTACCGCCAGAAGAACCATCTTCTTCAATTTCACCATTCTTCTTCATCTCTTCGAGTTCTTCTTTGGAGACTTTCTTAATGGTTACTTTACGACGCTTAGAAGCAAGAGATTCGCCAGCAGATGAACCATCTGCATCTTGACCTTTACCCTTACCCTTCATAGAGGATTTACCTCTCTTGGCAAGTTCTTCAAGAGCCTTTGCAAACTCTTCCGCATCCTTTGCATCGTTTTCCCAAAGGGGTTTGGAAATTTCCATAATTTCCTGAACGATATCAATTCTCTTTTTGCAAACAGGTTCTTCTACACCAGTAGCAAACTTGGGTGCTACTTGGAAGAAAATCTTTTTAGTTTCAGGGAATGTAAATTCACCTTTCAACAGACCCATATCACCAAAGTTAATAAGAGCAGCGATAAACTGCGAAAAAGGAGTCTTAGATTCCTCTAACTTTGGAGAAGTTTTATAAATGTGAGCAATGCTAAATCTCAAAGAGGAAAGCATCGTTCCACCCATAACTTCGGGAGAGAAATTCTCAATTGCAGCATCTTCCAAGACATTCATCAGAACCGCAAAAATGGGTCTTTCAAACACCTTGTAGAAAGTCATACGACGTTCAAATGCTGCAAAATCGGTATAAACCTGATGCAATGCTTCGTGGGCAAATACACCTTCACGAAAAGATGCCTTTTCGATTTCGCTTAGACCATCCATAATCGGATGGTCATAAGCGAGGTGGATTTCGTTATTGGAACTGGTATAACCAATTTCGCCTTCTTGACCTCTTTCGATATCAAGAACACGACAGGTTCTACCTGCGAGACCGATAAATTTCTTCTCGTATCTCCTTTTTTCGGCTGACCAATTTGTTTTCTTCAATCGCATATTGAAGTACCTCCTAATTTGTTGTTTAGTTCAAATCAGGGAGAGACATCACTACGTTCTTATACACATCTTCGGCCAACTCCAAATCAACTTCGGAGATTTTACCAATAAGAGTGTTTCGAATCGCATCCTTGGCGTCTTCTCCTTCATTGATGTTTTCCAATGCACCGATGCAACCACGAAGGGTAACATTGAGGCACACATCCTCTGCATTTACAGCAGGGGACTTGAGATAATCAGTAATCTTTGCATAAGCATTGAATACCCAGTTGGCATCCTTCTTTCTTGCACCAGTACCAGTCAAAATATTGATGAAGTCTTCCTTGGAAGGGTCATTCAAAATATAAGACTGACGGAAACGAGAAGAAAGTGCCTGGTTAACACCCTTACTACCAAAAGTACCGATGTTCATAGTACCAATAATGATACACATCGGGTGTCTCTTAACAGGAATGTAACCATCCTTCATAAGGGTGAACGGGAACTCTACTGCCTGACCAATAGCACCCATAACCACAGAGGGGTCGGGAAGGTTGATTTCTTCAAGGATGATGATACCGCCATTGGTGTATGCATCAAGGAAGTCTGTGGAAACAAACTTTAATGCACCATCAACAACCTTATTCATACCCTGGAACACATCTTCCTCGGTGTTCTTAGTCATAGCAATCGTGTAAACAGGCATGCCGGTTGCTGCACCAAGAGCATATGCCAAGGTGGTTTTGCCAGTACCAGGTTTGCCAGTTACAAAAAGGTTTACATAGTCCTTTCCAATTGCATCAACACCAGTGAGACCAGAATCCATTCTGAGAAGAACATTCTCAAGTCTCTTAGTGATTTTGGAAACAAGAGAGAAATAGGTTCCGCAAGGAACGAAACTCTCAAGGGATACAAGGGAAGGAATGCGGGTCTTCTGCTTCTCGTTCCACTCATAAGGAATAATGTTACCGCCTGCTTTGATGTTGGTGAACATATCCTCGTTAGACATCTTAGGCTTCTTACCCTTAACATCACCAAGGTTTACACCAGTCATCTGGGGAAGTTCGATACCCTGAAAAACCTTCATAGGTTGCAAAAGACCACTCTTAACAGCGGCACGAACGGTGTCCATTGCAAGGTCGTTTTCGGAAACGACAACAGGGGTAGACATCTTCTTTGCAAAACCATAATAGAAGATATCGCAAGCAAGAAGTACATCCTGCTGTTTAGCAACACCATCTGTGTCAAATTCCTCTCTTACCTTCTTGAAAGTCTCCTGAAGGAGTTCAAGTTCGCTATCGTTTCTCATAGCATAAAGTACGAAAGGCAGAGTGGAGAGGTTGCCATGAAGTCTTTCACCCTCATAGTTAACCTTGTCGCCATCAGTGACAAGGAAGCGAACAACAGACTTGCCGTCGTTGCACTCACCATAAAGGGTATTTTCGGAACAAAGTGCATTTACAGTACCGTTTACGAGGATTGCATCAAGTGCCTTACCAACTGCAGAATACTTTGCAGGAGTTCTTGCACCTTCTCTCATAGATTCGGGACACATACCGATACCCATAGGACCGGTCTGACCTGTCTGCTTAACAACAGAACCAAGGATTTCGATGTTCTCTTTCGGGGCAGAAAAGAGTTTTTGACTGAGCTTCATTTCCATAGTTGTTTACCTCCAAATATTATATTGTTTTGTTAATATGGAATACAAGATTAGATTGGGTTGTTTGTAAGTAATATTTTATTTTTCTCCAAACATCACAATATCTTAAATTAAGAATGAAACTTAGATGATTGTCACAAACATAAAAAGAGATACCAACAAATTTAATTGGTATCTCATCTTTTTTATTTATCAAAACTAAAATTTACTTTTTTGCTTTCGGCATCTAAAACGAGTCTTGCATCAAATTTTTTGCCCGCTTTACTTAAAAATCCTTTGATAATAGCAGTCTTACCTTCAAAAACGATTGCTTCAAGGTCACGAGTGGTCATTGTTTTGCCAGCAATTTTATAATTCATAGAGAATTCGCAATTTGTGCATTTCCAAGCCCACTTATCATCCTTAATTTCCCCGCCACAACAAGGACATTTGGCAGAAATCTTATTTTTTTCTCTGGTTTCTTCACTTTCAAAGGCAAATGTAAGTTTATATGCTGGACCATCATTTGTGTCATTTTTCACAAGTTTTAACTTTGCATCAAATTTATTGCCAGACTTTCCTTTAAAACCTTTGATTGTACTGGTTTCTCCTTTTTCGAGTAATTGTTTAATATTGCTTTCTGTTAATTTTTTACCAGCAACAACCCCATTAATGGAGAACTTACAACCTTCTTTATAACCTGTGCAACCAACACCCCAAGATTGTTTCTTCAATGGTTTACCACACACTGGGCAAACACCTAAATGTTTAGATGTCATCGCATCAATGGTTATATCATTTTTGTGTTCTAAGATTCTTTCAATTTCTTTCTTTGTTAGTTGTATACTGTCGTTAATGGTCTTTGTTCCCTTATATACATCTTTTAATACAACACTAAGTTCAACACTTTTGTTTTTGCTCATATCAATTTGTAATTTTTCAAGTGTTTCGATGTAATAGATACCATCGTCTAAGATATAATATGTGTCGTTTTTGAGAGAAATATATTTCGCATTAATAGCATTTGTAATAATACCTGGTCTCGTTGCTTCTGTACCTAATTCAACACCATTAAGCATTGCTTTATATTCTTCATCATCATTTTCTTCTGCACTCTCTTCTTTAAAGGGGTTTTTCAAATATGCATTTAATGTTTCTGTTGTATAGTGCTTTGGTGGTGTTGTTTCTTTTTCTACTGGTTTGAACTTTGTGTTTACAACATCGCCTTCGTTCAATGCTGGCAATGTTTTATCTTTTTTTTCGTAATAATCGTATGCTGTCCAACCTTTTTGAATCATAATATCGCCCTTGAGTTCAAATGTTTCATAGTCGCCAACATCGATTTTTATCACAGAACGGTCAACCAAACAAGGTTCAGAGCAAAATACAGCAACAAATCTATTGCGAATGGTTTCATATACATTTCTTTCTTTCTCTGACAACTTGGATAAATCTGGAATTTTTGTTGTTGGTGTTAATGCACTATGGGATTCAATCTTGCTATCATCAAAGATGGTTTTTGAGTCCTTAAATGCAACTGGGAAACCTGCACCAGTCAATGCTTTAATAATTCCTTTAACCTTATCCTTTTCGGCAGTTGCCATATATTCTGTGTTTGTTCTTGGATAAGTAACATATCCTGCTTCATATAAAGACTGGACAACAGCAAGTGTATCATTGATGGACATTTTAAATTTCTTTCCCAATACACCTTCTAATTTAGATAAGGAATATAACTTACCTGGTTTTACTTCTTTTCTGTCTGTTTTTGCACTTTTTACAATAGC
>JAEIGA010017151.1_pt1 | contig 11031 bp, 8 predicted proteins | sample 9270691 | NCBI WGS metagenome assembly JAEIGA01 (sample SAMN17057246, study PRJNA624740) | gut metagenome | biome: biome; isolation source: fecal sample | host: Bos grunniens | place: China: Xizang | collected 2019 | reverse complement strand
GATCATTTTTATCTGCAATTCCTCTTTTTTGCAAACGCGCCCTACTCTTTTCCGCTTCCACCTGCAACTGATGAATGCGACTTTGTTCAGACTTTGCTTTTTTATCAAGTTGATTCCAAGCATTTCGGCTAAAAGTTGCATTTTCTTCTATTAACCTGATTGAATCTGAAAAAGATGCATTAAAACTTTCTGCCACAACAAAATCTTTTCCACCCAGAAACTTCACATTTTCTCTATAAAGCCACACAGTTTTTTTACAAAGTTCATCACAAAAATTTCTGTCGTGACTAACAACAATCCCAATTCCCAAAAATTCTTTTAAAGTCCCAATAATCAGATTTTTGCTTAATTCATCAAGATGATTTGTAGGTTCGTCCAAAAGCAAAACATCAGGATTTTCTGCCAAAGCACACGCAATTTGAATCCGTTTTTTTTCACCGCCGGAAAGTGTTTCCCAACGTTCAAGTTGAGCTTCTGTAATTTGCAACATAGAAAAAAACTTACGAACATCATTTTCAGGACTCCAAAATGCCACATAAAGATTTTCTGGAATTTGGGAAGTTTCTTGAGAACAATAAATGATTTTCTGTTTTGCAAATTCTTTTGTTACAAGATTTCCATTAAAAAGAATCTTTCCATCATCACAAAATATCTGAAAAGCAATCAACTTCAGCAAAGTAGATTTTCCAGTTCCGTTACTTCCAGCAAGAGTGGTCCACCCATCATAAAAAGTCAGCGAAAAATCATCAAAAAGTTGAGTAGAAGAATTTGAATATGAAAATGTTAAATTATTTATTTGTAAGAAATTCGAAATCATAAAAACCTCTGTTAATGTTTAATAAAAATTGCCGTTGAGAACATTCAAAATAAAACAAAAACAGATACTTACATTCGGTTCTTATAACTCCTAAAAAATGAGATTAGATGTCTTTATGTTATTACATAGATTTTAATTGGTCAAGGATTAAACTTGGATTTTGTATGGTGAAAAATAAAATTTGTGTTTATAATAATCTGGGCGTTCCCTTCCGCTCCTTTCAGTCGCTACAGGTCGGGTGTTCCGCACTTCCGCTTTCGCTCCATTCGTGAAAGTTCCCCGCTTCGCTCAAAACTTCCATGAACGCCTTCGGCGGTGCTCCATACCCTAACGCAAAAAAATGGTGTATAATAATCTCATGGAATTTTTTAACCCCTTCGGACTGATTTTTATTGTTCTCATCATAATTCCAAACATTGTTTTTGCTCTAAAATGCAAAGACGGTTTTGAAAATCCTTGGAAAAGCAAAATCGCAAAAATCCTAGAAATATTTGAACAAATCGGGCGCTATGGATGTTTTGCTTTTATGATTTTTAATATTCCAGGAACATATTTTGGATTTTGCTCAGATTCTGCCTTTGCAATTTATTTAATTGTAAATTTCATCCTAATTTTTGCTTACTGCCTAATTTGGATAATCTGTTTTAGAAAAAACACACTTTTTAGAACAATCGCGCTTTCTGTAATTCCATCAGTAGTTTTCATTATCAGTGGATTTTTGAGCCGCCACCTTTTGCTAATCATTTTTGCAGTAATTTTCGCACCAAGTCACATTGGTCTTTCTGTGGGAAATCAGATTAAAAATCATTTTTAATTTTTTCTTCTTACCCCCCCCCCTTTTTTTTGTTAGTCTATACTAACCTTATTAGTGTGAACTAACTGCAAAAAAATCACTCTAACTGGAGTTTTTCACAGAAGACAAAAATGACAAACGCAATAATCATTGGAATTTTAGTAATCTTTGTTTTTATTGGACTAAGTTCAACAATTAAACACTTTGCAGGAAAAGGCGGGTGTTGTGGTGGCGGAAATTCTGTAAAAATCAAAAAGAAAAAACTTTAAAAAATCGTAGCAAAAAAAGTGATTTTTATTGAAGGAATGACTTGTAAACACTGTAAAGCAAGAGTTGAAGAAGTTGTAAACGATATTCAAGGAGTTTCTGGTTCTGTAAATCTAAAAAAAGGAGAAGTTTTGCTTTCTTTTGAAAATGAAATCACAGATAAAAAACTAACAGAGATTTACGAAAGAATTAGAAAAGCAGGATATTCTATATAATTTGAGGAATTTATTCTTCCGAATAATTCACTCCCATCATGTGCATATATCCAAAATGGAAAAATGCCTGCATATTATCAAGGAAAACTTCGGCTTCTTCTCGTGGCATTTTGTGATACACAATTTCTGCCACAGATGTTATGAATGTTGTGGCAGTAACATGAACTGTCATTGGATCAATCTTGTTTTTGATTAGATTTTGAGATTTCATCCAATCAAGAATAACCATTACATTTTTTGTATATAAGTCGCAGCTTTCTTGTAAAAAGTTTTCATGTGTACTTCCTGCGGATTTAGTAAGCAAAAGTGTAAAAGCATCAAAATCACTGTAGATATAATCCACAATTGCAGAAATTGCTTCTTTTTCGTGAGCAGAATGTTCTTTTCCAACAGGATTTAATTCATGCTTATGAAAATCTAAACCAGTGGAAGAAATGGCTTTTATAACAAAATCTACTGCATCATCAACAAGTGCACAAAACAAAGCGTCTTTATCTTTAAAATGACGATACATCGCTCCAGTTGTAAGACCTGCATTTGAAGCAATTGTTCTTAAACTAGCAGCAGAAAAACCTTTTTCTAGGAATTCTTTTTTTGCACTTTCGAGAATTTTTTGTTTTGTTTCCTTTGTTGAATCACTCATTAAAAATAATTTATATGAAAAAAAATGTTTCGACAAGGTGAAAAAACGGAATACAATATAAAATGATAACAATGTTATCAAAAACTATTGACACAACCTCATTTTTAAATTTATGATAACATCGTTATCAGATAACACTGTTATTCACTAGCCTTTCCATTTATTTTTTTTACTTTTGTAGATAACATTGTTATCACCTCTACAATTTATGTACAACAACGACTTTCCTCTTTTTTGGAAAGTTTTTTTTGCGCAATAAGATAACACTGTTATCATAAAACAACATTGGACATTACCTTTTATGGAGGAAATATGAAATTACAAAAAATTAATGATTGGTTTGGAAGATTTGCCACTTTCATGGTAAAAAACCGCATTGCATTTATTGTGGGACTATTGCTTCTCACAATCATTTGTGGTGCAGGACTTCCAAAATTAAAATTATCAAACGGTGAATCAGATTGGTGTGACAACTGGGATTCTATCAAAATGAATCAAGATCACTTTGAAGAAATCTTTGGAAGTACAGACAACATTATGGCTCACATCACCGCAGAAGATGTTTTTGATCCAGAAGTTTTAGATATGATTGACCGCTTGGGTAATAGACTTTTACAAGAAGTACCTTACGCAGATTCATTAACAAGTCTTATGAATCTTTCAATTCCAATTGGAACAGAAGAAGGTTTTGAAGTTTCTTCCCCTTTTGAAGATGGAATCCCAACAGATCCCAAAGAATTGGCAGAAAAAAAGGCATTTATTTTAGGTCGTGAATCTTTGGTGAATTCCCTTGTTTCCGAAGATGCAACAGAAACTTGGATTATCATCAATCTTGAACAATATTCAGAAGATATAACTGTTGCAATGAATAAAATTGCACCTCCTGCAATGGAAATTTTTAATGATCCAGAATTCAAATCAGATAAATGGACAATTAGAGAAACAGGTCTTTCTTACACAGAATATGAGGAACAACAATCTACAATGGAACAATGTGTTAGCAGAATTATCATTGGTTTTATTGTAATGGTAATTTGTTTAATCATTTTTATTCGTTCTTTCCGTGGCGTTGTAGTTCCAGCTCTAGCAACAGTAGGAGCTTTGGTTACAACACTGGGAGGTTCTGCATGGCTTGGAATTGAAGGAAACAACACAATGATTATCCTTACAGTTCTTCTTGCAATGGCTTTATCAATTGGTTACGCAGTTCACTATATCAACGCTTTTAAGCTTCACTTTAGACAAACTGGGAAACGAAAAGAATCTGTACTCCTTGGTGTTCAAGATTCTGGTTGGGCTTTATTCTTTACAGTAATCACAACAATGGGCGGAATGCTTTCTTTTCTTGCCGGTGGAATTAAACCTATGCGTTGGGTTGGAGGAATTACAGCCATTGCAGTTTTTGCAGTTTTTGCTTACATCATGATTTTGCTTCCTTGTCTTTACAGTTTTGGAAAAGACAAAAATCCAGACAAAAAGTTTTTAGAAACAGACGGAAGTACAAACTCAGACCTTGGCATTGAAAAAATGGGAAAATCTATCCTCAACAAAAAATGGATTACAGTAATTATCAGTGCTGTAATTGTTGGGGTTTCCGTTCCAGGTCTTTTCAAAATCACTGTAAATATGGATTACACCGAAATGATGGGAGAACGCACACCTTATGTAAAACGTCTTATGGAAATTACAAGGGCAAAACTTGGAAGTCAATATTCCTACGAAGTTTTAATTGAATATCCAGAAGCAGATGCAATCAAAAATCCAGAAATTTTACAAAAAATGGACATTCTTTCAGATAGAATTGGAACATTAAGTTTAACAAAAATCTCAAACGGAAAACCTCGTGTATCATCAGTTACAAAAATCGTAAAAGAAATGAACAGAACTTTAAACGAAGATGATTCCGCTTTTTACGTAATTCCAGATGATTACAACACAGTTAGCCAACTTCTATTTTTGTATGAACTTTCTGGCGGCGAAGATTTATTCCAATATGTTAGCCAAGATTTTTCTGCAGCATATTTGCACGTTGAACTAAACGGATACAATGCGGAAAAATGTGTAAAAAACAGTGAAATGGTAAATCAATGGGTAAAAGAATTATTCCCAGATGCAAGTACAACAGGAACAGTTGGAGAAGTTGTTCAATCCGCTGCAATGAACGGAAAACTAGTGCGTGCTTCAATAAAGTCAATTGGAACATCATTTATCATCATTTTTGTATGTCTTGCCATTGCCTTCTTATCATTCAAAACTGCTTTAATCGGAATGATTCCAAATGTTGCACCAGTTCTTTTAATTGGAGCTGTAATGGGCTACGCAAATATTCCAATTGATATGATTACAGCCATGGTAATGCCAATGATTTTAGGAATTGCAGTTGACGACACAATTCATTTTACAAATCACATAAAATATCAATTTGAAAAATGTGGCAATTACAGAAAAGCCATCGAAGCATCTTACCGAGAAATTGGAAAATCAATGATAATGACAACCATAATTCTTTGTGCTATGTTCTTTATCTTTTTGTTCAGCACAATGAATTGTCTTGTTAGAATCGGATACCTTTCAATCATCGGACTCGGAAGTGCCTTAATTGCAGACTACACATTAACCCCTGTTTTAATGTTAATTTGCAAACCATTTGGAAAAGAAAAAAATAAATAGAGAAGAGCAGAAGGGAAAAGCCTTTCCCTCGGACGCACTTCGTTGCGTCCTACCCTTTCTAGCGGGGTTTTCGCAACAAGTCCGTAAGGACGAAGTTTCAAGCACACCCCGCAACGCCCCAAATACTTTTTATAGGAGACTTTTATGAAAAAGATTATTTCAGTTTTATTATTAACATTTTTATTTAGTACAGTTTTTGCACAAACAGGTTATGACATTATGAAAAAAGCAGATGAAGTTCCAACACCAAAAACTTCTTCTTACACAGCCACAATGACTCTTACAGACAAAAAAGGCAATGTCCGTGTTCGTGAAGTAAAGGAAAAGACAAAAGATTTTGGAGATGTTTCAAAATCTGTAATTATTTTTACAACACCAAAAGACGTGGCTGGAGTTGGATATTTGATGTTTGACTATGTAGAAAAATCTGATGGAACAAAACTAGATTCAGATAACTGGCTTTACATGCCTGCTTTAAAAAAAGTTCGTCGCATTAGCGGAAGCGATTCAGGTGGCGATTTTATGGGAACAGATTTTACTTACGAAGATATGGGAGACCGCGGATTAAACAAAGACACTTTTACCGTTTTGGGAGAAGAAAATGTTGATGGCACAGATTGCTACAAAGTTGAAGCAGCTTCAAAAGATAACACAGAAAAAAATCCTCGTCGCATTTTGTGGATTGGAAAAGAAAACTTCATTATGTACAAAGCAGAATTTTACGACAGACAAAACAATCTTCAAAGAGTTTTAACTTGTTCAGATATTCAAAAAATTGACGGCTTTTGGACCACTGGAAAAATGTATATGAAAAACATAATCACAAATCATTCTACATTAATTGAAATGAAAAACGTGTCTTACGGAGAATCAATAGACGACACACTTTTTACAGTTGCTGCTTTAGAAAAAGGACGCATCAGATAAAACATCAGAATAAGGAATTAGTATGAAAAAAATATTTTTGATTTGTGGGATTTTTTGTCTTGTTTCAAATCTATTTGCCAACAATATTCAGTTTTCTGGTGAACTTTCCACAACTTGGGGTCTTTTTGCTCCAGACACAGAAAACACTCCAGATTTATCTGTAGGAAACACTACTTTTTCTGGAACAATAGATGCCTATTACGGAAACAGTTCTTTATTTTTTGACGGAACAATAGGTTTTGATTTAATCACAAAAGAATATCTTTATGATATAAACGAAGCATATTTAGATTACGCATCAAGTTTTTGGGGAATTAGATTAGGTCGCCAAAAAATTACTTGGGGAAAAGCCGACGGCATAAACATAACAAATCAAGTTTTTCCAGAAAATATGGCTTCCCTTTATAACGAAGATTCTGCTTTGGCAATTGACGGTGCAAAATTTTCTTTCTATGTAAAAAACATCACAATCGATGGATTTTGGATTCCATTTTTTAGACCAACAGAATTGCCACTAAAAGAAATCAATCCTTTGCGACAAAAAATAGTTCCTTCAACAGTGGAAACAAATGGTTTTTCTATTCCTGTGGCAATTGGAAATCTTCAAAATCCTTCCCTTTCTTTGGAAAATGGTGAATATGGTCTAAAAATTATTGGATATTTTTCTGCTTTAGATTTTTCACTTTATGGATTTTATGGTTTTGAAAAAACACCAAGCTTAAATTACACTTTGAATTTTGAAAACTATATGCCTTCAAAAATTACAATTGATGGAAATTACAACAGACTTGGAATGATTGGATTTGATGCTGCATTTCCAATTTCAGAAATTGTTTTTAGAAGCGAAGTAGCATTTTTTCCACAAAGACATTTTCAAAAATCTCTAGAAAGTATGTTACAACAACCTAGCGATGAAGAAAAAAATCAAACAGAAAAACACAACAACCTTTCTGCTTTAGTAGGAATTGACTGGATGCCATCTGGTTGGACTTTCACTGCTCAATACTATTTTGATATAATTTTTGGAGACTTAGAAAATTTGCAAGTAAAAGATGCTTATTCTCACGGTGCAACATTGAGCATTGCAAAATCATTTTTGTCAGAAACTTTGGAATTAAATTTAAGCGGAACAGTTGGATTTAATAATTTTGACTGCGCTATAATGCCACAAGTCTCTTACAGTTTAACCGATACTTTAAAGGCATCTTTAGGAGCATTCATCTTTTTAGCAGGTCCAGAAAATGTTGGAACATACGGTGCTTACAAAGATTTAAGTTCAATTTATATAAAAGTAGAATACAGTTTTTAGGAGCTTGAAAAAATGAGTTATATTTCAGAAAAATCATCAAATAAAAACTTTCAGATTTCACTGCTTTTATAGAAGCCCAGGACTTTTCTGTAATAGATTCCAAATTATTAAAATCATTACCTTGCCCAGAATGTGTTTTAGTGGGAAAAAGATTGTAATTACTCCCCAAACGGAATCCCAAACCGTTTCAAAACTTCTTTGAACTCGTCTTGGCAAGAAAGACATGTGTCTGTAAGATAACCTTTGATGTTGTGCCACTCTGAAATGCCGCGGTAATAAAAAAGTTTTACTTCGTCGGTAATGATAAATGGCACAATGTTATGTTTTAAGCACTCTTTAAACATAATGAGCCTTCCCACTCGGCCGTTTCCGTCTTGAAAAGGATGGATTTTTTCAAATTGAACGTGAAAATCTAAAATATCTTCCAAAGAGATTTTTTCTTTTGAGTTGTATTCTTTTAAAAGTGCCTTAATTTTTTGTGGGACCTCTTCTGGTTTTGCAGTTGCTGTGTTTCCAACTTCATTTTCTAGCAATTTGTAGCCACCAACTTTGAACCAACTTTGCAAACTGTCTGTTGTACCCGATTTTAAAATAAAATGAAGCTGTTTTATAAAACTTTCTGTTAATTTTGATTTTGCCCCATCAATTACTAAATCTACACATCTAAAGTGATTCACAGTTTCTACAATATCATCAACTTTTACAGGATTTTCTGTAGCTCCTAGAGTTTTTGTTTCAAAAATATGGCGAGTTTGCTCTTCTGTTAATTTAGAACCTTCAATGTGATTTGAATTATAAGTTAGGTTGATTTGCACACTATGATAAATTCCACCTTTAAGCCGGGCATCTTTTTCTCGTTTTAAAACCGAAAGAATAGTATCGTTTTTTGAAAATTTTACATGACGCTTTTGACGAGCTGGTTTTTCTGCATCTGGAGGAATGAGCCAAGTTTTTCCTTGCAAAATTGCTCCAGGAACTCGACCTTCTTCGCAATAATATCGAACTGTTCGCTCTGCAACTTCCCAAGTTTTAGAAATGTCTTGTACGCTATAATAAACTTTTCTTCCCATAGGAAAAATTTACCACATTATCGGCAAAATTTCAAGCAAAAACAACTCTTGTAAATAAACTTTTATTTTGCCGATAAACTTTCTTACATAAACCGAACCCAAAGCGTGGTCATAATGAGGATGTGTCAAAAAAATAAAATCAAGATTCCGATTCCCAAGCAGATTTTTTACATTTTGAGCAAGTTTTCTCCGGTAAAAGCAAATCCAGAAGCGTATAAGATAGGAAGTTTTTCCATCATCAATTAAATCAAAAATTAATATATTTGTTTTAAATTACATAAATTTTCTTGGGGGTTTTAGGGGGAAAATTGATTTTCCCCTAGGCGAAAGGGGTATGGTGAAGACAATTTGGAACAAATTGGCTGAACCTAGGGGAAAGGCTTTTCCCCTCAATATAAAAACACGTATGATTTCAATTTATACCTAGTTCAATTAAAAAAAAAATAGTAAAATATAGAATATTAATTTGAGGATTTTATGATGCAAAACAAAAAAAAGGTAATTATTGTTGGAGCCGGAGTTTCTGGTCTTTCTGCAGGAATTTATGCAGCTCGTTCAGGATTTGATGTTACAATTTTAGAACAACACATGACTTTTGGTGGACTTTCTACAAGTTGGAGTCGCAAAGGATATTATTTTGAAGGTGGAATGCATTGGCTTACTGGTTCATCTCCAAAACTTCCATTAAATAAGATTTGGAAAGAAGTTGGAGCTCTAAAGGAAAATAATCCAATTGAAAACAGAGATCCTTTATATACTCTTTTGGATGGAGAAAAAAAGCTTTGTTTGTATCGTTATTTGCCTGATATGAAAAAAGCTCTTTTGGAATATGCTCCAGAAGATAAAAAAATGATTAAAAAACTTTGCCGCGATGTAAAAGCATTTTCAAATTTTTACATGCCAGTTTTTGACATTCCTGGTTGCAAATGTAAAAATCCTGTTGGTTTTAATCCTTTTAGTTTTATTCCAATGTTGCCAGCAGTTTTACGCGTTCCATTTTTAGTAAACAAAAGTTTTGAAGAATATGTAAATAAATTTAAAAATAAAAATGTTCGTCATCTTTTGATGAGTGTAATTGGGTACAGATACAATGCACTTTCATTTATTTACACTTTAGGTTCTTTTGCAGGTGGCGACTGTGGATACCCTGCAGGAGGTTCTGTACAACTTGTTCAAAATATGGTAAACACTTTTGAAAATCTTGGTGGAAAAATTGAATACCGAACAAAAGTAGAAAACGTAATTGTGGAAAATGGTGTTGCAAAAGGTGTTCAGACTAAAAATGGTGAACTTTTTGCAGATGCAGTAATTATTACTCAAGATGCAAGAAATGCTGTAGATACACTTTTTGACACAATGATTGATGAACCTTGGGTAAACAAAATGCGTCATAAAGTTATTACTGAACAAAATGTTTTTGTTTGTCTTGGCGTAAAAGCAGATTTATCTCACTTACCTTACACTTGCGTTTTACCATTAGAAAAACCTCTTGAATATTGTGGTTGCAAATGGAACGAAATAAGAATTAACAATTATTCAAAATACAAAGATTATGCTCCAGAAGGTGGAACAGCCATGACATGTCTTCTTATTGGAGATTCTTACAAATTCTGGAAAATGGCTAAAGAAGATGGAACATACAAAGCAAAAAAAGAAGAACTTGGAAAACTTTTTGTAGAAACAGTTTCAAAATTCATTCCACAAGTAAAAGAAAATTTAGAAGCAATTGATGTTGCAACACCTTGCACTTACGAGCGATATTGTAGTTCTTACGAAGGCAGCTGGATGAGTGTTTGGAAAAAAGGTGGAACTCAAGACAATTATCCTCAAAAATTAGATTCTATAAAAGGAGTTTACTTTGCTGGCCAAAGAATTCAAATGCCAGGTGGACTTCCAATTGCTGTTTACACAGGACGCCAAGCGGTGCAACTTTTGTGTAAAGATGAAGAAATTTTATTTGTATAAAAAATAATGACGTGTTATAATTTTTATATTAAGAAAAGTCAATAAATGAAATGAAAATTTTGTTTATTGACTTTTTTTTAAAATTTTCAATACGTTCGGTCAAGGCACGCTTTGCTCAAGGCCTTGACTCGGCCGTTTTTAGAGTTTTATATAAACTCTAAATAAAAACCTGGCCTCAATGGTCTTCCTAAAGGAGAAAAAAATGGGAAAAAAGAAATCTAGTGGCATTATGAGCTACTTATATTTAATTGGTATGGCTATTACAACAATTGGATTCTGTTGTCCAATGTTCAAAGGACTTTTTGGTTCTGGTGCAAACGGTTTTGACTTCATCAACTTTAAAAATGGTGGATTT
>JAEIGA010017150.1_pt1 | contig 11032 bp, 9 predicted proteins | sample 9270691 | NCBI WGS metagenome assembly JAEIGA01 (sample SAMN17057246, study PRJNA624740) | gut metagenome | biome: biome; isolation source: fecal sample | host: Bos grunniens | place: China: Xizang | collected 2019 | reverse complement strand
TAGTCCTCCTTGTACGAATCGATCATACGGCGGATCTCTGCAACCTCCTTGGGGGAGAGCTTTTTGCGTTGGGTAAAGGCGGCCAAAAAGGCGGGCAGGGAGCCGTCAAAGGCCTCCTCCACAAATTGCTCGCTTTGCAGAGCGTAAAACGCCTCCCGCTCCATGCGCGCGATCACGGTGCCGTTGCGGTTTTCAAACAGACCTCGCTCACAAAGCTTCTTTAATACGGTATACGTAGTGGATTTTTTCCAGTCCAGCTCGGCCTCGCAAAGCTTGACCAGCTCTCCCGAGGAAAGGGGGGCGTGTTGCCAGATCAGATCGGCAAACCGTGCCTCCACGGCTCCTAATTTTAACTCCATCTCCAAGATCTCCTTTCTCGGTCTATTTGCTATAGACCTTCTGCTATTAGTCTATCACGAATAGACCGATTTGTCAAGCCCTTTTTTTGAAAAAAAAGAGGCTCTTTTTTTGCTTTTTTATCATTCTCTCATTAAAATGAAAAAAAGAATAAAAAATCGAAAAAAAATTTGAGAAATTTTCAAAAACCCCTTGTAAAACGAAAAAAAATAGTCTATAATATAGTCATCGGTGGTGCAAAATGGTTTAAAATGTTTCGAAGTGGATAGAAAGCGGACCGGGCACCACCGAAATAATCCAAAAATAACCGAAAGGAGGCGACCCGTATGCTGGGTGGAGAATACCGACACAGTATTGATCCCAAGAACCGCATTTTCATCCCTGCAAAGCTGCGCGATGAGCTGGGCGCCACCTTCGTAATTGCGCGAGATATTCGCGATAAATGCTTAAAGATGTATTCCTTGGCCGAGTGGAAGAACTACATGGATCCCATTCTCGAGCAAAACCGTCGCCTGCAATCCAAGGTGCTTCGCGTTTTGAACTCTTCCATGACCGAGGTCACCCCCGATTCTCACGGACGGGTGGTGCTCCCCAAGGAGCTTTCCAATTACGCCGCCATCGAAAAGAACGTTGTGGTGGTTGGCTGCTACAATTACGCCGAGATCTGGGCGGAGGATCTTTACGATCAGCTCAAGGAAGAAGAGAACCTGGATGAAATGCTTGCAGAGCTGGAGGCTCTGGGGCTCTGATCCCGGACATAAGGAGAAAACAATATGAGTGAGAGCGTTTCCTTTTCCCATCGCTCGGTGCTTCTGGACGAGTGCATCGAGGCTCTTGCGATCAAACCCGATGGGATCTATATCGACGGTACCTGCGGAGGAGCAGGGCACAGCTCGGTCATCGCCTCCCACCTGGGAGAGCAGGGGCTTCTCATTGGTCTTGACCAGGATGCCACCGCCGTGCAGGTTGCCACGGAGCGCCTTTCGGTGTTTGGCCCGCGGGCACGGGTGGTTCGCAGCAACTTCTGTGATCTGGATAAGGTTTGCCGGGAGCTGGAGATCGAGCAGATCGACGGCTTGCTGTTGGACCTGGGTGTTTCCTCGTATCAGCTGGATACTCCTGAGCGAGGCTTCTCCTATCAGGCCGACGCCCCCTTGGATATGCGAATGGATGTTCGCAATCCTCTGACCGCACGCACCGTGGTCAATGAATATTCCGAAGAAAAATTGAGAAAAATTCTCTTTGAATACGGGGAGGAGCGTTTTTCCTCCCGCATTGCATCAAATATTGTCCGTGCCAGAGAATCGGCGCCGATCGAAACCACAGGGGAACTGGTAGAGATCGTCAAACACTCGATTCCGGCACACGCCAGAGAGGGCGGACACCATCCGGCAAAGCGTTCGTTTCAGGCATTGCGCATTGAGGTGAACGCGGAATTGGATGTGATTGCTCCGGCAATCAAGTCCGCCGTCCGGCTTTTAAATCCGGGAGGAAGGATCGCGATCATCACCTTCCACTCCCTGGAGGATCGGATTGTAAAACAAACCTTTGCGGAGCTGGCAAGCGGATGCACCTGCCCCAAGAGCTTTCCCGTGTGTGTGTGTGGGAATAAGCCCAAGGTCAAGGTGATCTCCAAAAAGCCAATCCTGCCGTCAAGGTTAGAATTGGAGGAAAATCCTCGGTCACGAAGCGCAAAGCTCCGTGTCGCGGAAAAGCTATAATACATAAGGAAGGCGGCGCAAACATGGATTTTGTGGAAATCAGAAACGAAGACCTCGATAGCTCGATGGGGTTGCATGGGATTTCGGCAGAATCACAGGATTGCGCCCTTTCTGATGTTACGCGTGAGACGGATGCCGTGGGAACGGTTCGTTTGGCCGCGCGGGAGCAGATCAAGCGGGAGGAGGCCACCCGTGCGTTGGCCCCTCAGGCCTACCGCATGTCCTCTCTTTCGGATGCCGCGATCTGCGGGATCTACCGCAAGGGAAAGCATTATATGGTGGCGTCGGATTTGCTCCTTTATTTTTCCGAGACCCGCCAAAAGCGGATCTCCCGGGTCGATTTCTCCCAAGCCGAGGAGCTGGGGCGGGAGTTGATCTGCATCGAAGGGAAAGAGAATCGACTTCTCCCCGGCGAAAAAGCACCTTCCCACAAGGAAAAGGCTCTGCAGGCTCTGCAGGCCGGCGGTCGGGGACTAAAGCAGGCATTGCCCACGTGGTTTGATGCCGCGTCACCCTCTGCGGGTGACACCAAAAAAACCTTCCCGTTTTCGGCATTCGCCGCTATCCTGGCGGTGGCAGTATCCTTGATGCTGATTGTTGCCAGCTCGGTGCTTCTGACCCGTGCCGAGAATCGGGTCAGCCAGCTGAATTCACAGCTGCTTACCGCATACGATGAAATGAACGAGCTGCAATCGGATCTGGATGTGCGGGATGATCTTCTGGTCATTCGACAGATCGCCGTAGAGGAATATGGCATGGTTGGCGAAGAATACGTTCGCATGCAATACATCACCCTTCGGGACGAGGATCGGATCGAGGCGTACGAGGAGGAATGGGCGACAACGGTGGAACTTTCCGCGCTGTTGAGCGCCATGGGAATCAAAAAATAAGGGGGAGGTATAATCCGGGAGTCCTCCTCATAAAATAATAGAGATAGCGGAAAGGAGCGTGATGGAGGATGAAGCATACACCCTATGAGGAGCAGGTTGGCTCCGGCGTGGTTCATCCTCGGGTGATCAAGCGTGCCGGCGTGCTGCTGCTGATGGCCGGATTGCTCTTTTCTTTGTTGCTCCTGCGCATTCTTTTGTATCAAACGGTAGATTACGATTTCTACCAAAAAAAAGTGCTGGAGCAAATGACCACCGAGGCCAAGGTGACTGCCGCCCGTGGCAATATTTACGATTGTAACGGTGTACTCCTGGCCACCAACGTAACCACATACCGGGTGTTCATATCGCCCTCGTCCATTCGCTCGGCGCAGGTGGAGCACAACAAAAACAACGACGGCATCCGACTGGATACTTTGATCGCCGAAGGGCTTTCCGAGGAGCTGGATGTTTCCTACGATTTTGTTCTAAAGCAGACCACCTACACCTCCTACCTGGATCGCACCATACAGCGCGAGGTAGGGGAGGAGCAGGCCGATCGGGTAAGATCCTTCATCGATGAATACGGCCTCCAGCAAATGGTGTATCTGCAGGCCACCAACACTCGCTATTACCCTTATTCAGATCTTGCTTCTCACGTTCTCGGTTTTACCGGGAGCGACGGCACCGGCCTGTACGGCCTGGAATATTCCTACAACACCCTGCTCAAGGGCACCAATGGCCGCTACATTACAGCACGTGACGCCCAGGGGAACGAGATGCCCTATGCGTATAAGGAATACGTAGAGGCCCAGGATGGTTACAACGTAAAGACCACCCTGGATGTTTTCGTACAATCGGCCCTGGAGGAGCAGTTGAAAACGGCGTATTTGGAATCCAACGGACAAAATCGTGCGGCGGGTATCGTGATGGACGTCAACACGGGAGCCATTCTCGGTATGGCTGTCTATCCGGATTTCGATCTGAACGATCCTTGGTCTCTGGATGACCAATCTCTCCTTCGCCTGGGTCTTTCGGGACACGCCGAGGGCAGCGAAGAATATACTACCATGAAGCAACAGCTTCTTTTGAACATGTGGTCGAATAAGGCCATTACCGAGTCCTATATTCCCGGTTCTACCTTTAAGATTGTGACCGCCTCCATGGCATTGGAGGAGGATGTAGTAGAGCTGAACGAGGTCTTTTCTTGCATTGGCTATAAGGAGGTCAGCGGGCACAAGATCCATTGTCATAAGACCGTTGGTCATGGCTCCCTAACCTTTGTGCAAGGCATTCAGCAATCCTGCAACCCGGTGCTCATGACCCTCGGCGCTCGTATCGGCGGGTCTACCTTTTACAGCTACTTAAAGGCTTTTGGCTTTACTGAAAAAACGGGGATCGATCTTGCGGGAGAAGGGCAGAGCCTCTTTGCTTCCGCGGATGCTTTCACCGATCTGGACCTGGCCATCTATTCCTTTGGACAAAACTTCAACGTCACTCTGCTGCAGCAGATCACGGCGATTTCCGCCGTGGCCAACGGTGGTTACCTGGTCACCCCTCATTTAGTGTCCTCGGTGAGTGACAAAAACGGAAATCTCATTCAATCGGTTTCCACCAACGTGCGTCGACAGATCATCAGCGCTCAAACCTGCAAGACGGTGGCGCAGATTCTGGAGCAGGGTGTTTCGGGAGAGGGTGGCGCGAAAAACGCCTATGTCCCGGGATTCCGCATTGCGGCAAAGACGGGTACCTCGGAGAAAAAGAACGAGGGAAGCCTTGGAAGATACATCTGTTCTACCGTTGCCTTTGCTCCGGCTGACGATCCCAAGTACGCGGTGATTATTATGGTGGATGAGCCCACCAGCGGGATCCTTTATGGAAGCACCGTGGCCGCGCCTTACGTTGGGAATGTGATGGAGGTGATCCTTCCTTACCTTGGAGTGGAGCCGGTGTATACCGACGCCGAGCTGAAAAACTCTACCGTGACCGTGCCCGATTGCCGCTACTGGAACGGGAGCACGGCCAAGAAGTACTGCGAATCCTCCTCCTTTGGCTTGACCGTGGAGATCGTGGGCGATCCCGAGGGACTGGTGTATAAGCAATATCCCGAGGGTGGAACCGTGATCGAAAAGAGCGCCGGAAAGCTCATTCTTTATACCGAGCGCGAAACCCAGCCCGAGACCGTGACCGTGCCCGATGTGGTCGGCATGAGCGCCGTGGCGGCCAATCAGACCCTGATCAATGCGGGGCTGAACATCCGTATCAACGGAACCAAAAACTTTACCGGAAGCGGCGTAAAGGTGACGCAACAGTCGATTCCTGCCGGCACTGAGGTGCCGCGAGGAAGCGTGCTCGAGGTCACTTTCCTCTATTTGGATGGCGCCGAATAAACATGTTATATCAAAAATAATGGAAGAATAAAGAGGCGGGCCTTTCCGCCGGGAGGTTGAAGGAAGATTCAATTTCGGGAGGAAGGGTGCCTTGAAGCTAAAGCAACTTTGCAGTGCCGCCGCGCTGGAATGTCCACAGGAGTGGGAGGAGCGTGAGATCACGGCGGTGATTTCCAATACCATGCAAGCCTGCCCGGGCGGCATGTTCGTTTGTATCCGCGGTCTTCGAACCGATAGCCACGCGCTGATCGGGGAGGCGGTGGATCGGGGCACAAACTGTGTGGTGGTACAAAAGGGAAGTGATTATGAGCGCTTTCCCAATGTCCTCTACCTGGAGGCAGAGGATACGCGATCGACCCTGGCCGATCTTTGCAATGCCTGGCAGGGCTTTCCCACAAAAAAGCTTAAGATCATTGGCGTTACGGGAACCAACGGAAAGACCACCGTTACCCACATGCTCCGTCGGATCCTGGAGGCGTCCTTGTATCCCTGCGGGCTGATTGGTACGGTGGGATGCGAATCGGTAGGGCGACACCTGGAAAAGCAAAACGGTAACTCTTTGGCCAATATGACCACCCCCGATCCCGAGGATCTTTACCGCATGCTGGCCGAGATGGTGAAGGATGGCGTGGAATACGTGTTGATGGAGGTCACCTCCCATGCACTTGCTCTGGGAAAGCTACACCCTATTTGCTTCGAAGCGGCCATTTTCACCAATCTGACCCCCGATCATCTGGATTTTCACGGAACCATGGAGGCATACGCCAAGGCCAAGGCCATGCTGTTTGCCCAAAGTCGAATCTCGATCATTCATACCGATTCCGAATACGCCAACGTGATGCGAGCCCGGGCCACGGGTCGGGTCATTACCTGCACCTGCCGTGGGGCATCTGCTGATTACTCCGCCGAGGAGCCCCTCTTTCAGCAGGAGCATGGCGTTCGCTATCGCTTGACCTCCAAGCGCGCATCTCTTTGGGTGCAGTGCCCGGTTCCCGGGCGATTCACCGTCAGCAATTCCATGCAGGCCGCCATCTGCGCCATGGAGCTGGGCATCGGCTCGGCCAAGGTGCAGGATGCTCTGGCTACCATGAGTGGAGTCAAGGGGCGCATGGAACGTTTAAAGCTGGGCATGCACGCCGATTTTTCGGTGATCGTAGATTATGCTCACACCCCCGATGCACTGGAGAATCTCTTACAGACCGTACTCAATTTCCGTCAAAAGGAACAGCGGGTGGTGTTGGTGTTTGGATGCGGCGGTGACCGAGACGCGGGCAAGCGTCCCCTCATGGGACGGTTGGCGTCCACTCTGGCCGATGAGGTCATCGTCACTTCAGACAACAGTCGGAGCGAGGATCCCCTCAAAATCATCGAGCAGATCCTGTCCGGCATGGCTCCCGGCAAAACGCCGCGGGTGATTCCCGACCGACGGGAGGCCATTACCCACGCTATTCTCCACGCAAGGCCGGGGGATGTGATCCTTCTGGCAGGGAAGGGACACGAGGAATATGAAATTACACGGGAAGGGCGACGTCCCTTTTCCGAGAAGCAGATTGTGCAGGAGGCGCTAGCCGCCCGCCTGCAGGCAAAAAAACAGACCGATAGTACGGAGACCGAAGCATGAAAACCAATTTCAGTATTCAACAAATCAGCTTTGGAACTCTGGCGCGGCTCTGCGGCGGTGAGCTGTATCAGGGAGCGCTGGGAGAGGTGGCTGTCAAATATATCTGTACCGACTCACGGGAAGCCGATGGGCAGACCGCCTTCGTAGCCCTGCGCGGTGCGCGGGTGGACGGTCACGATTACATTCCCGCGGCACTGCGCAACGGTTGTCGATGCGTGATCTGTGAGCATCGCACCGAGGAGTTGGAGCGCTCGGAGGCTACGGCTATCGTGGTCAACGATACCGAGCTTGCGCTTTCCAAGCTGGCCAGCGCCTACCGAAAATATCTTTCCTGCCGTCACGTGGGTGTGACGGGAAGCGTTGGAAAGACCACCACCAAGGATCTGATCGCGTCGGTGCTTTCGGTCCGTCACAAAACCTATTGTACCCCCGGCAATCATAATAGCCTGGTGGGCATGCCCATGTCCCTTTTGGAAACCCCCTTGGATACCGATTGGTCGGTGATGGAGATGGGCATGAGCAATTTTGGAGAGGTAGAACGCCTTTCCATTGCCGTAGAGCCCGAGATCGCTGTGATCACCAATATCGGCAGCTCTCATATGGAGGCCCTGGGCTCGAGGGAGAACATCTGCCGCGCCAAGCTGGAGATCCTGTGCGGATTAAAAAGCGGTGGTGTCCTGCTCCTCAACGGCGATGAGCCCCTGCTTGCAAGTGTCCGTGGAAGCAGTTATCGCACAGCTTACGTTTCCTTGGAGCGCAGAACCGCCGATTATTATGCAAAGAATATTCGCGTTGAGCCCGACGGCACCCGCTTCGACCTGGTTTGGAAGGGGGGCGAAGAGAAGGATCTTTTCATTCACGTCGTAGGGCGGCACAACGTATACGCGGCCCTGTTTGCCTTTGCCATAGGATGTATGGCCGGACTTTCCCCGCGGGAGATCCGTCAGGGGCTGTTGTCCTACCGTCCCCGGGGGATGCGTCAAAACGTGCAGACGCTTGGCTCCTACACCCTTGTGGAGGATTGCTACAATGCCTCTCCCGAGTCGGTTACCGCTGCCATTGACGTACTGGACGCTCTGAGACGGGGGACTTCCAAGCGCGCCATTGCGGTGCTGGGCGACATGCTGGATCTGGGACCCGATAGTCCCTCCATGCACCGTAGCGTGGGACAGCATCTGGCACACCGTGGCATCGACCTGCTTTTGACTCTGGGCCAGGGCGGCGCACAGATCGCCGTGGGTGCTCTTCAGGGCGGAATGCTCAAGGATCAAATCTTTCAAAATCCCTGCGTTGAAAACTATCAGGAAACGGTACAAACCCTGCTCCGGGAATTGCGGGAAGGGGACGTGATCCTGTTCAAGGCCAGCCGTGCCGTGGGCGCCGAGCGTGTGATTGAGGCGTTCAAAAATCATCTTACTGTTTAAACATCAGAAAGGAAGCATCTCATGGAATCTTACGCAGTTACCTTTGCGGTGATCACACCGGCGGTTTTCTTGATGACCGTGCTCTTGCTGCGGTTTTTGATTCCCATATTAAAGTCCCGTAAGATCGGGCAGAAGATCCTGGACATTGGCCCCCGTTGGCACAAATCCAAGGAGGGAACCCCCATCATGGGTGGGATCGGCTTCATTCTTCCGTCGCTCCTGGCCGCCGCGGGCTTCTTCCTCTGGCAATGGATCCGAGGGGAATCTGCAACCTACATTCCCCTGGCCCTCACCCTGGTGTTTGCAGTGCTCAACGGTGCCATTGGATTTGTAGACGATTATTTCAAGCTGATCAAGAAGCAAAACGAGGGATTAACGGCCAAGCAGAAACTGTTTTTGCAGCTGGTCATTGCCGCGGCGTACCTTTGTGTGCTCTCGTATACGGGGAATTTCTCCACTGCGTGGCAGATCCCTTTTACCGATCTTTCCCTGGAACTGGGATGGTTTGCCTATCCTGTAGCCATCCTCCTTTTGGCGGGCGTGGTGAATGGAGGCAATTTGACCGATGGGATCGATGGTCTGGCAAGCTCGGTCGCCTTCGTGATCGGCGGCTTCTTTGCTCTCTTGGCCTTCTGCGTCGCGGATAGCGGACTTTCGGTGCTTTCGGGCATTCTCATCGGTGCGACGCTTGGCTTTTTGATGTACAATTTTCATCCCGCCAAGATCTTTATGGGGGATACCGGCTCGCTCTTCCTTGGTGCCCTGGTGATCGGCGGTGCCTTTCAGATCGGTCAGCCCCTGGTAGGAATTCTTCTTTCCATGGTCTTCCTGCTGGAAATGCTCTCCAGCTTTTTGCAGATCTTTTATTTTCGACTTACCCACGGCAAGCGCCTTTTCCGCATGGCCCCCGTGCATCATCACTTTGAAAAATGCGGATGGAGCGAGTATCGCATCGTAGCGGTCTTCTCACTGGTGGAATTGCTGTTTTGTATTCTTGCTTGGTTTGCTCTTTGATAGGGAGATAAAAGATAGAAAGGTGGTGTCCCAAGAATATGCAGATCCGCGGATTCTTTTCTTCCGCTGCCAAACGCGCCGAGCGACGGGACGCCATTTACTACGAGCCTCTTCATCCGACTCCTGAGCCCGAGCGCCCGGTACCAAAGAAGGGAATGTTCGACATTCCTCTCCTGATCATTACCACCATGCTGGTGCTGTTTGGATGTGTGATGGTCTACAGCGCTTCCTCGGTGTATGCCGAGCAGTATCACGATGACAATACCTATTTCATCGCCCGTCACCTGGTCTTTCTTCTGATGGCTGTGGCCTTTACCGCGCCGGTAGTTCGGTTCTGTACCCCCCGATTTTGGTACGATATTTCCTACGTTCTGTACGGAATTTCGGTGGTTCTTCTGCTGCTGGTGTTGGTGATCGGCTCGGATCTGGGAAGCGGCGCCAAGCGGTGGCTGGATTTTAAGGTGTTTACCGTTCAGCCCTCCGAGATTGCTAAGCTTGCCCTGGTACTTACTTTAGCAAAGTTTTTATCCCTGCACGAAAAGCAGGTGCTCTCCCCCCATCGCTTTGGGGGAAACTTCCGGTACGGTGTTCTTTATCCCGGCCTCATGATCGCGGGATTTGCCCTGCTGATCGCGGCTGAACGCCACATCTCGGGATTGATGATCATCGGTATGATCGGAATTTCACTGATGTTCCTAGGCGGAACCCGCCTTCGCTGGATCTTCGGTATTGCCGGACTGGTGTTGTGCGCAGGATGCCTTTTGGTGCTGGTTTCGGACTACGCCCAGGCCCGTGTGGAGACCTGGCTCTTTATTGAGGATGCCGATCCCTTGGGTTCAGCCTGGCAGACCTTGCAGGGGCTGATGGCCATTGGCTCGGGAGGTTTGTTTGGAACGGGATTGGGGAACAGCCGACAGAAATTCGGCTACGTATCCCAGCCGCAAAACGACTTTATCTTCACCATCGTGTGTGAGGAGCTTGGATTTGTTGGAGCCTTGTTGGTGATCGGTCTGTTTGCCGCCTTCCTGTGGCGATGCTTCCACATTGCCAAGCACGCGCCCGATAAGTGCAGCTCACTCATGGTCTACGGCTTGAGCTTTAAGGTTGCCCTCCAGGTGACCCTGAACATTGCCGTGGTCACCAACTCCATGCCTAATACGGGCATTGCACTTCCGTTTTTCAGCTATGGAGGCACCTCTCTGATGCTGCAGATCCTGGAGGTTGGCATCATCTTATCAATTTCGCAATACGCTTCTCACTCAAAGATATAACAAGAAAGGAAATGGAAATGCAAAAGATCAGAACCCGTCATTTTTTCAAAACGCTTCGTATCTCCGCAGGGATCTCCGCACTCTTTTTGGCTGTCATCGGTCTGTTTGGACAGCGGCTGGCGTCGCGGTACTTCTTTGCCATGACCGACGCCGTGTTCGCGGTGATGATGCTGGCGGCGGGAAGCTTTCTTTTGTTCAGCTTTCTCCCTTATTTTCGTGGGGATAAGCGGTGGTATTCCATTTCGGCACTCTTTACCGCAACCTTTTTGATCGGGGTACATTTCCTTTGGCAATTCCCCGTAGCAGGAGGCTTTTGATATGCGCGTTTTACTTACCGGCGGCGGCACGGCGGGGCACATCAACCCGGC
>JAEIGA010017149.1_pt1 | contig 11032 bp, 21 predicted proteins | sample 9270691 | NCBI WGS metagenome assembly JAEIGA01 (sample SAMN17057246, study PRJNA624740) | gut metagenome | biome: biome; isolation source: fecal sample | host: Bos grunniens | place: China: Xizang | collected 2019 | reverse complement strand
TATCAATCAGCATATCACGCACGGCAAACACGTTTTGCTTTAAACGATTGGGTTTGATGTATCGGTCTTGACCCGACACACAGCACCATATGTTATCCATGTCTACGATGATATCACCGCAAACCATGTTGTCATGTACCCACGTTGTCTTACCCGACAACGGCGAACCATACACGACATACACTTGCTTCGTGTACGACAGACCCAACCTATCATGTATCTTGTTATGGCACCTGTGATGCACCAACATGACATTATCGGGATTGAGCGCAACAGCCGCGTCATTGACGTTCTGTTCGTTCAGCTCCGCGATGTGGTGACCGATACAGTCATATTTGTGTACTATCGGTTTACCGCAGTGCTCACAGATTATTTCGCCATTTTCGTTCATACGCTCCATGCGTATGACCTGCATGAGGCTTACCCACGGTTTAGATTTATAAAAATCACTCAGCATCATGACTCACGTGTAAAGAGATACACACGGTATATCAAACCGCCTGAGCCTGTAGCACCTACTGTGCCGCGATTAGTCCAAGTGCCATAGCCAAGTTTATTGATGTCCGATTCGTTCTTCACTAGCACACTAAAACCAACGGGTAACTGCTGACTTGTTGCTGCCGCAGCTATCGAGTCATCAATATACTTTTTCAGCGTGTACCCCATAGAGCCTGCAAGAGCAATACCGTCTTGGCTTCCGGAAGGCGTTGACGTGGACGTGGTCAGCTTAACGTGACCGTAGTTCGTGGACGTTCCTAAACCGTACTGACTGGACGTTGACGCGTGGTTCTTGGGTGCGCCTGCGGATTTTGTCATAAAGGTGCTGTCGGTCTCGGTCTTGCTGTAGACCTGCGACTTAGTGTAAACTTCGGTTTTATTATAGACCTCGGTTTTGTTGTATACCTCATCAGCGGGATAAACCGGCTTTTTGCTTTTGCTCTCGTCAAATCCGTATAGACTCATTGTTACCACCTCACCAATCGTTGTTAAACATTCCCGATGCTTTCGCCAGCAGCTCCGAAGCGCGTAATCTATTCTTCGTTTCCTCGTCCTCGTCGTCCATTATGCTTGACCAAAAGACCTTGATACGCGCCGCGTCTGCAATACGTGATTGTGTGTCGGGCTTTACGGATACTTTTATGCCGCCGTTTATTTCGGCGATACACTGCTGCACATATGGGACACTCAGCAGTTTGTACGCGTTTTTCTTTGCGTTCTTTTCGGAGTACCCCGCCGCAACAGCGGCTTGAAAAACATTCCCGAAGCACTCACCGCAGAATTTTTCCGCGAATAGTGCCTGCATAGCTTTATTGCTCTTCGGTTTCATGTGATCATCTTCTGTCGCATATAAAAACCCCCATATGCAAAAAGGCGGCTGTACTGCCGCCCGGTGTGGATAGTTAGCCATTTCGTACTGTTCACGGGAATGGTCATACGCCGTAAAACAGCTGTAGAACCGCCGAACGGCGTATGCACCGGAAAGGAGTAAGAAACAGAATATGTCAGTAAATGGATATTATACCCGAACGCAGATATTAAAGCACAGTATACACGGACGGCGCGTTCTGCGTGTGCCTGCGTGACGGCTAAGCACACCGCCGCCCGGTAATCCTGCTTAGTTTCAGTATACCACAACATATGGTATTTGTCAATACTTTCAACAACAACATATTGTATCTGACTGTGTTTTGCACAAAATGCTGTTGCTTTATTTGTTATAAATCACAGTGATTTTGCATTTTTTATGCGAATTCTGAGAGAATTTAGTAGACTTTCCTGTGATTTGTCTTTAAGACTAAGAGATTTTACGACATCTTCATCAGCCCCGCCATTGACGATAAGGCGATGCACAATAACGGGGTGCTGCTGCCCCTGTCGGTGCAAACGTTTATTGGTCTGTTGATATAGCTCTAAGCTCCATGTCAGACCGAACCAAATGATATGATGACCGCCCGATTGCAGATTCAGACCATACCCACATGACGCGGGCTGGACTAACAACAAATCTATACCGCCCGCGTTCCATGCTTTCAGTTCGCTATCACCCGCGTACACTGCGGTGCGCTTCCCGGTTTTCGACAGTGCTTTTAATAGCCTGTCTTTGTCGTGCTTGAAGTTATAGCAGATAATCGCGTGTTCGTCGCATAGCTGTTCGATTGTCTCGATGAGTGCATCAATCTTGCAGCTGTGTATCTCTGTAACCCGTCCTTCTGCATCGTATGCAGCGCCGTTGCACAGCTGTAACAGTTTGTTTTCCAGTACCGCCGCCGTCTGTGCCGTTATCGTTGTATCGTCCACGTCTAGCAGCATATCACGTTCGAGACGCTTGTATGCTCTGAGTGCGGCCGCGTCAAGCTGTACAGGGATATCGTTGTATATCAGTTCGGGCAGTTCCAGATAATCTTCTGAGCGCATTGATATACATATGTCTGATATCCTGTCATGTATAGCGGCCTCGGCTCCGTTCTGCGGCTTGTAAGAAAATATCGTGGTTGCGTTCCGTTTGTCGGGAAGGAAATATGCATCACGGTATGATGTGATAGTTTTCCCGAGCCGTTTTCCTTCGTCCAGTAAGTATATCTGCGGCCATAGGTCAAGCAGCGATTTCGGGGAAGGTGTCCCGGTCAAAAGAACCATTCGGTTTATCCGGCTCCGCACAAGTCGCAATGCGCGGAACCGTTTTGCACGATGATTTTTGAAGGACGACGACTCATCAATGACCACCATATCAAACGGCCATGCGTGCCTGTAGTAGTCAACTAGCCACTGCGTTTGTTCGCGGTTGATTAGATATATGTCTGCTGTCGTATTCAGAGCGGCTATTCGTTGTGGTTCCGTTCCGAGTACAGACGCGAACCGCAAGTCTGCAAGGTTTGTCCACTTCTGCGCCTCTGCGCGCCATGTGGATTCAGCTACTTTTTTCGGCGCTATGATAAGCACCTTGCGAACACAAAGTCTATCATATTTCAGCTGCTTGACAGCGTCAAGTGTTATCGCAGTCTTCCCGAGACCTAACCCATGTCCAAGAATAGACCGATATTCGGAGTATCTATTATGCGGGACACACAGTAGGCTTGGTATCCATGCGGCTTGAACATCATGTGGCACCACCTTCTTTCTTTTTGTCGTGCTTCGCGTGCCATGCAGTGTGCTCCGCTTGGCTGCTGAAAACCATAAGATTTTCGGGGTCGTTATTTTGCTTGTTACCGTCAATATGGTGAACAACCTCGCCGCGTTTCAATTTACGCCCTATCGAAAGCTCCGCAACGATTCTGTGAATATGCCGCCCGAAGAATTTCGGGTAGCTTTTATGTTCTGATGGCGCTAGAAGACGCGCTTTGCGTATTTTCAGACGAACCGCAGGGGTCATTCTACTCGGATTTAGCACCGCGTTTAAGCGCTTCATATTCTGCGACATTCCCGCATAATTTTTTAACGCCATATATCCCGACGGGTTTTTCGTTTTTGACGAGAACGAGGCTAAACACGCTCTGCTGCAAAAATTGTGTTTTGTGATTTTGGAAGGATACTTCCAAATCTCTGCGCCGCAAAAGTCGCATTTTACGGCTATCTTACCCTTTATAAACTCGGTCAATCTGTAAACACCTCTTTCACAAAATCCAAACACTCTCGCAGACCTGTCAGCGTGTATACCTCGACGCCGTGCCGACGGAACACCCCGTGCATATAACGTTGCATCGGGGAGCGTGTGCCGCCTTCCTTTTTCAGCTCGACAAAATATATCCGCCCGTCGGGCGTTATTACGATTCTGTCGGGAACGCCCACCGTAGATGGCGACACGAATTTTATAAACAGCCCTCCGTGTGCTTTAATGGCTTCTTTCATCTTCTGTTCGATTTCCGATTCAGTCAACTCAAAATCACCCCCGTTAATGGTGTTAACACTTCCACGCGCGCGCGCGTTATATTTAATTTTTTATTTTTCTACCCCTACCCCCACTATATTTTTATTTTTAGTCTATTTAGCAAAAAAGTGTTAACAGTGTTAACAAGATAGGAAATATTACAGTATACCGTGGTTTTTTGCGTTAACACTTTGTGTTAACACTTTCTTTGAAGTGTTAACACTGTTAACAGATTTTTGTGTTTGGCTTGTTGCCCGCTGTTAACACTTTGTTTGAAGTGTTAACGCTGTTAACGGCAAGTGTTAACATTTTTCGCGCACATAGCACCTCTGATGACCATACACACCGTTCCTCATGATGACACTTGTACGGCTCCAACCTTCTATATCACCGATTATCCCGTTGATTTCTCTCGCATCGGCCTGCTTGAACCAACGCGGGTCACCGTCGAAACACTCTACCCATATTTCGACAGCCGATACGCGGTCACGTTCTGTGAGGTGCAATTCCGCTTCGGCTTCTGCCGTCCGCGTACCGTGCCAAAATTCGCGCCGCTTGTCTATGTCATACGACAACCAATCCGCGGGAACCTTTTTCGAGATAAAATCTCTGATGATACCCGCTTTCGCGGATACCTCTTTGTGCTGCTGCTGCTTTTCCAGTGCAAGCGCTTCAACGTCCTTCGACAAATGCAGCGGTTCGCCGGTTATCCAGTACGCTTTTGCTTCTGCCCATATCTGCGCTATCTCATCATCGGTTATGCTAAACGGGTCTTTGGTCTGTGCAGATTTGAAGCAGTCTACAGGCCAGTAACGGCGTTCACCTGTCGGGTCACGCAGAAATTCATCATCGTTCGTCGTGCCGAAGAAAATACACTTACGCTTGCGTTCTTCAGCATTTCGGGCATACGCTGCCCTGTAATAGTCTGACTCTAATGATAAAAACTGCTTGATGCGCTTTGTATCGGACTTGTTAAACGCTCCGAGTTCTGATATCTCGACAAGCCATACACCCTGTATCAGCTCCGCAGCTTCTTTGCCCTCAAAGCTGCATATGCTATCATTAAACCATGAACACGCCATGCGCCGTAACAACGTTGATTTGCCTAACCCCTGCGCGCCTACCAATATCAACATATTGTCAAATTTAACGCCCGGTGTCATGGCACGCGCCACACCCGCAATGAACATTTTGCGTGTTACTGCACGTGTATATATAGTGTCCTCTGCGCCGAGATAGTCTATGAATAGCGTGTCAAGGCGCTTTACGCCGTCCCACGACAGCCCGGTTATGTAATCCCGAACCTCGTTGAACCTGTGAGCCATGACAGTGATACTAAACGCTGAGTCGATATCCCCGCGCTGCTTTGCCCCGTAGGTCTGCTCAACGTACCAATACAGACCGTTTGTATCCGCGTCCGTCCATGCTCTGCGCCAGTCAGCCGCGTTCCAAGGGAGCGCCCCGAGCGCCTCAACACGCCCCGAAAAATCATTATATGCGAATTTACCTTTTAAATGGTCGTCGTTATCAAGTATCACAAGATAGTTATTAATAGTATTGCGTATCTTACCGTCAGATTTATACTCTAATTGTTTTGACCATTCGTAATCGGATACGTTGACCTCGGTATCACCCGATACCAACGCGCCAAAGTCCGCCATTGTCTGCGCCTGCCGTTCGCGCCCGAGTGTTATTTTGCACGCGTCATCATTAACAGCCAGTTCACACATAGCTTTATAGGACGGTAAATCTTTTGTCGATATTTCAACATTCGCATTATCGTCAAGACTACCGTATTTGTGCAAACGTACCAAATCAAACGCGTTGACAAGCTTTTCCCCGCACGGGTCAGTTGCGTGATGTGAGTATAAGAACTTATCGTCATACACGATAGCGCCGCCCGTGGTTGAGCCACCCGCGAACGTGTATCTGTCCGCGACATTGTCAACAGGGATATACACACCCGACAGAAATTTATCCATCGCGTCAGGTATCGAGTATGTGCGACAGAACACGCCGACGATACCCGCTTTTTCGAGCGGGTCTCCCTGCTTTGTTGCTTCGGTCTGTATACGTTTGTTTTCGTCAGGGCAGATAGGCCACTGTGACGCGTCGTGCCAGTCTATATATGTACCTAACACAGCGTCAGCCGAAATAAGCGGCGCGTCCTGATACTTATAATAGTACTCAGTATCGGCGCATTTTGACGGCCAGTACATCAGCCGCGATACGTCAAATGTGGTCTTGTCGGCGCACTCTATCCCTATCTGCTGTGCCAGTCTGCGCGCTATCGGCTCATACTCTTCGGGGGTCACAGTGCGGTCAAGAGGTATGATGATACGCAGACGGGGTTTAGACGGGATATGCTTTCGCGTGCTGTATATGCAGTATGAGCACCCGAGCGCCGCAGTACGTTCGTTGATGCTGTCCGCGCCGTACTCCTTGATATTATCAAAATCCAGTGTCACAATATCGCGCCCGATTACGTTTACAGCCTTGCGACGTTCGCCGTTCAGAACACCACCGACAAAGCCGCCCACATCTTTCAAATTGTCCTGTTCCGACTTGGGGAGTTTCAGGTATTCGTCGTATGTCTCAACCCCGACGCTTGGTGCAACCAAGCGTTCATAAAGCATTGATACAGAAACGTTTGCGCGTTTCCAGTGCCGCGAATGTCTGTTCGTACCAATCGTTATACCAAGCGCTCTGTCATGTACTAATTTAGGTTTCATATTTTGTTACCCCCGTTTCTGATGCGCGTGTCAAGACGTTGGAGTTTTTTGTACTTCCAGTTCTGCAAAAGAGCGTTATTCCCGAAGATGATACCGAGCTGCTCTAACATGATATACACGTCGGCCATTTCCTCAGCTATGTGGTTCATATCCCCGTCGCCCCTCAAATATTTCGTGAGCTCCTTCTGCGATTCCGACAGCTCTTCTATAGCCACTATCAGCTGTGACTTCGCTCCGTAGGCGCTCACAGCTTCACGCTCGACACTATCGCCCCAAATATCCGTATACATCACCAATCTACCTCCAACACCGATTTTGGATACTGCCGACAGCGCGTTATCAGGGCGCCCAGTGATATACACACATCTGCATTCGTCATTCTGTCCCACGCGCACAGCTCACTGTATTTTTCCTGTGCGTGCCTTAATGCCTCGACGAATACGGGGAGCATGAACGCCGCTGAACGACAATCCCATTTGTTGGGGCGCTCTCCGCAGAGCTTTTGTATCACACCCGCCGCTGTCTCACCTATATGTGTATAAGTGAGTCCGTTATATCTGTGTATCTCTCCCGTCGTGGGGTCTTTAAAACATATACTGTATACCACCGTTTATCCCTCCTCGTTTAGCCAGTCCTGTACGCACTCCGCACACCCGCGCCTGCGGTCGTCGCTCATATTACGGTACCGACGACATCGTGCGGAGTGCTCTGCCGTCATCATGTCCGAAATAACATACAAAGGGCAGAGATTGCCCTTTGTACGGTCGTATATATGCATGAGCATATCGTGTTCATTGCGTTTGGTTATGTACTTCTGCCGGTTCGTCATTGTCGTCATCTCCCACTAACTCGGGGTTGTCGTAGATGTTACCTATAACTTCCATATCGGACAAATCGTCCTCGATGAACTCAGTTCCCTCGGCTACCCCTCTAACTAATGACTTTGGGGATTTGAAAATAGACAACCCAAATGCAGGGCAATTGTCGAACCATACTACCTCTGCAAAATAGTTCTGACTGCCGTCGCTGGTATAGGGATATTTGTCACTTGATAAAATATCCCCCTCAAAGATTTTAACGCCGTTCTTGTCGGTCAGCCCTGTGTACTCGCCGACGGTCTCCTTTTTTACTTCGACAAGTCCATAGCTCGTTTTCATCATGTAGCTGCCGTATGGGTCTTCAAACGGTACGCCATACTCCCACCGCGAAGGATAGGGATAGTTGTCCACGCTTTTTGCCCTAAAAAGTATCTCTCTCATGTATCCTCACGCCCTTCAATCTCTAACCATTTCTGTAAATACCACACCGCTTTTCTGACGTCCTCAGCTCCGTTTTTGTGCTTATGCCGCCAAATGTACTTAAACGCATTGCAGATGCAAAACGCCTGTACAGCTTCCGCGCCCTGTGCTGCTTCCATAGCGACGATACATTCAACGCCGGTTGTTTCATAGTGCGGCGGGTGGTTCACGTTGTCAGGCGCTGCCGCGGTCTGTTTTCCCTTCATCAGCTCTGTAAGCTTTGTAAGTTGATATTTGATTTCATCATTGCTCATGCTGACCGCTCCTTTACAGATTTTCCAGTTTACGGCGCGTATATGTGTCTCTGTCAGTGCCTACAACGCTTTTACCGCAGTCTGGACACGACGCCACAAACCCGCCCCCGTTGCGCCCGTCGTCTTTAAACTCGCATTCGCGCTGTTCCGCGGTGAACTCGCATTGACAATATCCACATATAAAATATAGCTTTACTTCTTCGGGCTTTACGCCACGCCTGATAATACGCATTTTTTACTCCTTTACTGCTTTTCTTAGTATCTTTTCCGCGCCCTCGTTTTGCGGTTCTCCGAATACCTGACACAGTATGCACAGCGGGTCACAATTGACCCACTTCATACCGCATTTCGGGCAGACCCATACAGGGCGCGGTTTCTTGTTTTTACTCATGTCAACGCGTCCCATATAGAACACGACATGATTTCGAGCTGTCTGACCTCTATGTGTGCTTTGTCTGCGGTCGGTTCTGCAACAAACATATCATCGCCATATTTTAATATCATTTTCGCACTCGGAAGGAATACCCCGCAAACAGTGATATCCCCGGGATTTACGTCCTTGTTCGCGGCTTGCAGGTGCCTGTACACTGCACGCATACAGTCTTTCCGCAGCCGCATTGTCGCATCATCAAATATCTGTTCCATGTCATTTACTCCTTTTCACGTGTTTTTATGTGTCCGTCGCTCTCGTAGCTTTCGAGCCCTCTGTCTGAGAGTGTCTTACGGGCTTTATTTCTCTCGACCTCGAACTGTACGTCCGTCTTGAAGAATTTGCACCCGTTACAGCGCTTTTTCCCTGCGAGGATAGCGCACGCGTTTTGCCCACGGTCAAAATAACAAAGCCCCATAAAATCACCCCTTACTGATTAGCCCACGTCCAAAACCCGATAATTATTCCCGTGAAGACCGCAAGCCCCGCGCCCCACATCAGGCACACATACGCCCACTCTAACCACTGTTTGACCTTAGTCGCATGACTGTACAGCGCCCTGTGTCTTGACTTGATGGCCTGTTCAGCGGCGTGTTTCCAATACTTGATTTCTTCATTTTTCGCGAGCAGTTCTTTTTCGTGTTCTGCCTGCATAGTTGCTATAGTAGACATGATTTCCAGTGCTTGCCGCCTGTTGTACTGTGTCCAGTTCATGTATCGTCACCCTCTTTCATTTCTTCGTCCTCAGCTGCCGTCACCCGAATGGCGATGTAAGCCCCGATGAGGAACGCCGCAATTAATGTTACAATAATAGCTACAATAGCCTCCATAGATACCCCTGCTCTCTTTATAGTTCAAACCGTGATTTCGGTTCGTCGTGGCCGCGTCGGGCGATTTCCCGTTCGCAGAGCAATACGCCCTCAGTCCATTCGCAATTTATCGCGGTCAGATAATCAATCAAATCCAACAACCCTTGTTTGCTGAGTCTTTTTATCTCGTTGTCAAATTCTTCAGCGTAACCTATACACATGACAGCTCTAACTAAGTCATACGTCATGATTACCGCGCCCGTTGTGTGTTTAGCCTGTTCAATTATTGTTCCGTTGAGCCTGTATATCATCTATACACCCTCGTTCTCTTTGTTTCTCCATGCGTCATACGCCACTTTGTATGACGTACTCGCAAATATCCGCTTTCCCGCCGCGTTAAACACCTGATATACAGGCGGGTTGTAAAACACCCGCCCGTTTATCATGTATCGGGTCTTGCAGGCGTGCAGCGAAAAGCGTTTACCCTGTTCGAGTTCCCACCATTCACCGCCGTGTTTATGTGTGACCTCTGCAAATATCTGTAATTCAGTCATAGCGTTATTAGCTCCGAGTATTCTAATGATTCTACCCAACGGCAAAACGCACGCCATTCATCGAGCTTGTGAGCATTCCGTGCGTGGTAGATATTCCGCAGTACTGCGTAGTTCGCTGACCACGTTGCGCGTTGATTATACGAGGACGGCAGGAGCTGTATCATTTGCCACCAGTAGTCTTTATCCTTTGTTTCAAGATACTTTGAGCGGTGAAAATTGAGACAGTCAATCACCATTTCCAAACATCGAATTGACAGATTTCTCCCGAAACACGATTCAATAAATAGATGTTCGTGTGAAAAATCATCAATCTCAAATTCTTTAGCCGCTATCTTGTGCATCGTCGAGCACGAATTGCGGACAGCGCCGACTTTGTATGTATCCATTTCTTTCCACCAATACAACGGCGCGGTGATATCGCAGGTAACATTTATCATGCGCATAAACTTTGAATGGTCGGTGCCGGCCTTGACAAGTTTTTTCATCAGGTCAAGGTCATTAGTACCGAGTATATATTTGCAATCAAATCTGCAAGCATCTCCGCAAGTATCTGCATCGGTGCGGCCGTAGTCACCATATTTGCAACCGTACCAACTATCCGACTTATCCCAACTATTCATAGGGTTTCTCATGCCCCGTATAGCGGCCTCCCACCCCGAGACTGCTGTGTTATCTATCTGTATCATTCGCCTTACTCCTTTTTATCATCAGCCCTGCGACGGGCTTTATACTCGTTGTATCCCTGTCTGTATCTGTAACTGTCCCCGAATATGTTCCACGCGGCTTTTACAACGTTGGGCTCATACGGCCTTATCTTTTCGAGGTCTTCAACGGCGCGTGCGCTTATGGCACACCCGCAGCACCCCGTCCGTTTAAGCCCGTATACCTCGTATGCGTCGCTGTATCTGATACCGTAGTAATCTTTGTACCATGCCTTATCAGCGTCTGATACATAGTACAGCGGACGGAAACGAAACTGACTGTTTGACTGCTCATAGAAGCACATCGTACCGTTTGCATCGGCAGAGCGCGGGACAGAGCGCATACCGCCTTCATCTCGGCGCTCACCTGTGATTATCATTTCATAGTC
>JAEIGA010017148.1_pt1 | contig 11032 bp, 13 predicted proteins | sample 9270691 | NCBI WGS metagenome assembly JAEIGA01 (sample SAMN17057246, study PRJNA624740) | gut metagenome | biome: biome; isolation source: fecal sample | host: Bos grunniens | place: China: Xizang | collected 2019 | reverse complement strand
TTAAGGTGTCTCATGAGGTAGTTGATGGTGATATGTTGGAACTGAATGGTGAAAAAATCAAGGTGTTGCATACACCCGGGCATAGTGCCGGCGGTGTGGTATATTATTTGCCGGAATCGGGGTGTGCTTTTGTAGGTGATACTATTTTTCAGATGAGTATTGGTCGAACCGACCTCACTGGTGGTGATTATAGAACCTTGATAGAGAGTATTAAATTAAAAGTGCTACCTTTGCCTGATGAAACGGTACTTTATTCCGGTCATGGTGGGGCTACTACTGTGGGTGACGAGAAAATGTATAATCCGTTTTTGAAATAGAGGTGATATTTTTTAAAAGAGATAAATCAAAAGCAAAATATAATTGTTAATAATATGAAGTCGACTTAATATGTATTGAGCCGACTTTTTCAACCACAAAAGAGTGTTATGGCAAATATTCGTTATGCTGTGGGCAGTACATTAAAAAGATTCGCGCAAGGAGGGAATGTCCTTATTGTTGCAACATTGTTGGCTCTTATTTGTGCAAATTTGCCCATTATAAAAGATTACTATTTCGATTTATGGCAAATGCCTGTTTCTTTGGAAATAGGTGGAGTGAATGTTTTTAGTCATCATGGAGAAACGATGTCACTTATGCAATTTATAAATGATGCATTAATGGCAATATTTTTCTTTATGATAGGTCTCGAGATTAAGAGAGAGGTCCTTGTAGGTGAATTATCATCGTTCCGAAAAGCATTATTACCTATATTGGCTGCGGTAGGTGGAATGGTGTTACCTGTATGCATATTCTTCATATTAGGACATGGCACCGATTATATAAAAGGAGCTGCCATACCGATGGCAACTGATATTGCCTTCTCACTAGGTGTGTTGGCGATGTTGGGAAATCGTGTTCCTATTTCATTGAAAATATTCTTGACAACGCTTGCCGTAGTGGATGATATTGGCGGTATTTTAGTTATCGCAATATTCTATTCAACCGGTATTGAATATATGCTATTACTGTATTCTTTAGGTGTTTTGGCTGTATTAGTGCTCGGTTCGGTGTTCCTACACATAAAGAGTAAGTTGTTTTATTTGGCATTAGGTGGAGTAGTGTGGTATCTGTTCTTGAATTCAGGTATTCATCCTACAATTGCAGGAGTGATAGTAGCATTTTGTGTACCGGCTACTCCTGTTTATGAACCAAGAAAATATATTGTTGAGATTAGAGACTGTGTGAGCAAATTCTCGGAAAAAGAAGATGATAAATTAGAAAAAAGTCGATTCTTAACCAAAGAGCAGATAAACTGGTTGAAAGAAATGGAATCGGCAACAGATAAAGTCATCTCTCCATTGCAAGATTTGGAAGACTCATTGCATCCATTAGTGAATTATATAATTATACCATTGTTTGCTTTTGCCAATGCCGGGATTATGTTCCAAGGAATGAGCTTCTCGGCCATTTATAGTGGAGTGGGACTTGCTATAATATGTGGTTTGGTTATAGGTAAATTTGTTGGTGTGTTCATGTTTACTTGGCTCACAATTAAATTGAAATTGGCGCCAAAGCCTGATAACTCTACTTGGAAGATGATAGGAGGTGTGTCGATGTTGGCAGGGATAGGTTTCACTGTTTCATTGTTCATCGCAAACTTATCATTTGGTTCTATGGGTGTTCATGGTCAAGAATTGCTGAATGACGCTAAATTAGGGATTATTGTAGGCTCCTTACTTTCCGGTGTAATAGGTTATACCTATTTATTGCGAGTACTCCCTAAAGGATCTGTAGAAGAATAGAAGTATAGCTAGCATCTTCAAAGAAATTGTTTTTACCAGATGAAAACATAGACGACTTTCTGAGAGATGTGTATGAAATAGTTAGGCGAGGTTAGTTTTATATCCTCGCCTAAATTTATAATTTTTCAATTATATCATTAACAATCTGTTCAGTTGAACGTTGTGGTCGAGCCTTTGGATGTGGTACTGATATTACCTTTTCCTGCTCTATCTGTAATTTTACAACAGCCTCTTGAGCTTTCTTTCCCATGGCGATAATTTTAGTAGGATTAACTCGGCTGCACTCATTGATAAAAATCTTAACATCGAAAGCGGTAATCTCTTTGCAAGGTGTTTCTCGCATATAGTATTTGAATATATCAGTGCAATACACATTATAACCTTGCTCGCATAAATTTTCTATAATAGCCCTATATACTCCAACATTATAGCGTTTAGCCCGATTCTTTACAGTAACTGGCTTCCGTATTGTGTTTTCGGATATATGCAAGGCATAGGGTGTTCCGATAATAACATGTGTGTCATGTTGCATCTCCTCGGCATAATTCCAATAATCATTATCGCGCAAAGGGTCTTGTGCAAGTAAAATAATATTTTTTGAGTCTTTATCTTGATTGAGGGTCCATAATACAGGAACATCTATTCCGGTACACTCATCTTTCATCCAGAGATGTTGTTTGGATAAATCCACTGACTTTTCCTTTTTGCAAGGGAAAGCATAATTACCTAGTTTTATTTCTTTAATAATTTCAGATGCCTCTGCGATTGTATATCCCAAATCTAGTAGGACATTTTTTGCATAATCGTAATCTTGAGTCATATCTATTCTGCCGGTTTTCTACAAATTTAAGCATAAAATCTCTAATTGGCAACTAATATAGGCAAGTCTCGTTCTCTTGTAGGGCAATCTCAAATCCTCGTTCCAATTTCTTGCGCAACAAGTATGGCACCTTGCGGCGGACAGGGAAAAGGCTTGTGATGTAATGGTGCGAGTGATTTTCCATATACCCCTCGTCGCCATCGAGTGTGGTGTAGGAGTCGTCAGTTATATCAAGCGCATAATCCATCTCCACGTTCAGTTCGTCATCTGTGATTCCAACACAGTTATTTTGAAACTCCTCTCGTACCCTTCGGCGAATCTCCGAGGCTTGCTTAGGAGTTGGTGGCTGACTATATACAATCTCCAACGATACCGTATCACCCGACAACACCTCGACCAAGTCGCCAATCTCGAAACAGCACTCTTCTTTTGGTCGTCCGTCAAATGGCTCAAGTGCTCCGCCCCAATCCTTGTTGTATAGTGCAGAGACCTTTGTTTCGTGCAGAAATGTTCCATCTTCCAAGTATATGCGTGTATGTTGTGCATCGCCTGTAAGGTGCCAATCGAATGGTATCTCGTCAATCACAAAGCCATAATAGCAGTCGTAATCTGAGGGATACTTACCAGAAGATTTTGCTTTCTCTTCATCGGTTACATATTTACGAATACGTCTTTCGGCATCCTCCAACGAATGGAAGTAACCTGTAACCTCTCGTCGTATCTCAAAGTGTGGATAGCGTGCTTCAGATTTACCTTGATAGTAGATTGTTGTGAGCTTATACAATACATCTGTGGCGCGGGTGTAGGATTCTCGTCTCATAATTCTATCGTTTTTTCTGCAAAGGTGAGAATTTAGAGTGTCAAAGGCAGTCAGTGTAAAAATATTTTTTTGCTCTGACGTAATATGGCAGTGTGATTTCTCAACTTTGCACCGTAAAACGAACGAAACAATGAGGAACAGAGTAGAATTGATTGAAAAATATCGTGGTGCAGCACTGCGATTTTGGTTTGAAGATGCAACTTCCTACGAAATGGAATTTGAGAGTTTTGAGGAGTTTTATGAATATCTGTTTAAGGATATTTCGCTATGTCCTAAGGGTATGAGCCGTGAAGCCTATATTGTTGCTCGTTGCTACTATATTTTCGAATATGAGGTGGCAGTTGAAAGGGTTTTGAGTGGAATACACTCAGCACGCCATTTCGATAGTGATTGGGAGCCGACGCCTTACCGCTACGACCCTCGCAATAACGCAGAATACACTGAACGGTTTGTGCGAGATGTATATGAAGCTTCAAAATATTTTTAACATTATAAAACATTTTCAGTTATGGTAATCGTAAGAACATTTGGCGATGCTATAGTGTCGCAGGAGTTGAACAAAGAGGCGTGGAAGAAGTTGTCGCGTGAGTTTAAGTGGAACGAGGAGTTGCTCCACAAGTATCGTGGCGAGATTGATTGGGCGGTTTTGTCGGAAAATACCGAAATGCTTTGGACGGTATCAATCCTTGAAAATTTCAAAGGTTATATCGATTGGAAGGGATTGTCAACCTATGCTCCCGGCGGGCTGTTGACTCCAAAAATTATCGAACATTTTGCAGACCGATGGGATTGGCGCGAGTTATCGGACAACAGCAATCTGAAACTCTCGTACGCCCTGCTCGATAAGTTCACCGACAAGTGGGATTGGGAACGTATTATTAATCGTTGGCGCAACGAGGAACTTTACACACCAGATTTCTTGGAACGATACAAGGAATTTATTCCTGTGGAGGAGTTTAAGTCATCGAATCTCTGGGATGCGCTTGTCGAAAAGCGTTTCGACGAGTTGGTCCAAGATATTATGGGGTAGCCTCCCTGTTTCACCTTGAGGAGTTGAGCAATCAATTCCTCATTTTTACTAATAAACTTTTTTCTATAATATTTTGTCAGTTTACTACTATACCTTTGCATTAAACTTAAAACTACTAGTATGGAACAAAAGAAGCAAAAGAATTTATCCAACAAGAACAAGCAATGTAATCTCACCACTATAGCGGTCGTGGTGGACGTAATTATCGGCGCATTGGTAAAGCACTTTTTATCTTTACCCGAGTGTTGGATTCGATTATAATTTGTAACTTTACATAAAATTCCAACCATTATGAGTACCGCAGGACTTATTAACCGCTATGTGTGGTTTGTAACGACCATCTATAATCGAGGACCTATTACACTCGAAGAGATACAACATCGCTTTGAGTTGCACTTTGGACGTGGTGAGGAACTTTTGGAACGTCAGTTCCACCGTTATACCGATGCCGTTGAGGAGTTGTTTGATGTCGAGATAAGGTATAGTCGCACGCAACGAGGCTATATTATTGCTGACCGTGATGGCTTCGACAATATGAGTATGCGCAAATGGCTCATACAGACATTTTCAGTCAATAATATTCTGCACGAGAGTCAAGATATCAAAAACCGAATCTTGCTTGAAAATGTACCTTCGGGTCAGCAATACTTGACGACAATTGTGGATGCAATGCGTGAGGGCAGGGTACTCTCAATGACCTACCATAGCTTTCATCGTGATGAGCCTTCTACCTTTGAGGTAGAGCCGTGGTGTGTGAAACTCTTTGAGCAGCGGTGGTATATGCTCGGAATGAGTGACAAACTGCGTATCTACGCCCTTGACCGCATCAAGGCGTTGGAACTGACTGAGAGCAAATTCAAACTACCTAAGAAGTTTGATGCGGCAGAGTTTTTCAACGATTACTATGGTATTATCATAAGTGATGAAGATTTTGATGTAGAACCTGTGGCATTGAAGGTTGATTCGTGGAAGAGAAAGTATCTCCGCACACTACCATTGCACCATACGCAAGTTGAGGTGGAGTGCAACGAAGAGTATTCGATTTTTGAATACCGCCTTTGTCCTTCGTTTGATTTTCAGCAGAAACTGCTCTCTATGGGCGATTCTGTGGTGGTGTTGGCTCCTATACTACTAAAAGATATAATTCGACATAAGGCTGAGAAGACTGCCAACAATAAAGATTTGGTAGGAATGGGAGCAGAGTATAAGTTTAAGGTGCATAAAAAGTAACGAAGTGTGAAAATGATATTTAGTTCAACGAAATGCCTTATAAAAGCTTCGTTTTCTTAGCTATGAAAATGTGTACATAAACTTTTCTGTGTTTAGGTATATCGTTAAACACCAGTGCTGAGTTGGAAAATAATAAGAACTGCTACCACACCTATCATGTGGTATGCTTACACCAAAAGAGAAGCACAGCCAAAGTAAAAAAGTGGTAGTAACTTCCAGAATAAAAAATGACAACACGGCCCGTGTTGTCATTTAGAAACCCTTAATTAATTTTATCGAACAACAATAAATTAATTTTTTATTAAATCCTGTAACGATTTTAAAGATGATATAATGGTGTTTTAGATTCTGTCTAAAACAGTTTTTACTAGGTCGGCTACAGCGGTTTTGTAATTAGGTGTTGCGTCATTATTTCGTCTGTTGGCAATAATGGTACACACTGTCATGGCTTTGTGTCCCATGAGTTTGGCAAGTCCTTGCAGTGCTGAACTTTCCATTTCGTAATTGGTTACTTTGCGACCATTGTGGCGGAATGACTCAATCTTGTTATTTAGTTCAGGCTCGGCAAGCGGAACACGAACTTCTCGACCTTGAGGACCATAGAAACCTACAGCCGCAATAGTGTTGCCATGAACCATATCATCACGTCCAATGCGTTCTACAAGTTCGGGATCGGCATCAATCACGTAAGGTTTGCACCATAGCGGATTCCAGTCCACATGTTCGCAAAAGGCTTTTTCAAAATCCAAGTCGCATGCTTCGTTTCGTCCGGCATAGAAATTTAACACACCATCAAAACCGATAGCTTTTGTTGCAATTACCGGAGTACCTAATGCTAGGTCGGGTTGTAATGCACCTGATGTGCCGATACGAATGATTTCTAGTTGGCGAAACTCATCTTTAACTGTTCTAGTAGCGAAGTCAATATTAGCTAGAGCATCAAGTTCAGTAACAACGATGTCGATATTATCAGCTCCGATACCATGTGAAAGGCACATCAGCGATTTACCCTTGTAAGTCCCTCCTATAGCGTGAAATTCGCGACTTGATACATCATAATCTTTGGTGTCGAAGTGTGATGCAATCATGTCAACGCGTGAAGGGTCGCCTACAACTATTATTTTGTCTCGTAATTGTTCCGGAGTAAGGTGTAAGTGAAAAATACTGCCATCACTATTTATAATCAATTCAGAATCGGGAATAATCTTCTTTTCCATAATATTTAATTTTAATGATTTATCTACTAATACTTATTTACAAATATAGTGAAAAATAATCTATAATCTGTGGAAAGTGTTACTTTTTTTGAGATTGCGCAAATTATAAACACAATTTACCACATTTAAAGTTTAAATTAGAGTGTATTTGGCTCCAGGAAGTGATGTAATGACACCTTTGAATTCGAGCTCAATAAGTGTGCTCATGAGTTGAGACATAGGTATGCTTAGTGCGTTACACAGTACGTTAATGTGTGTTTCTTGGTTTTCTTGAAGATAATTGATGATGGATTGTTCTTCGGGTGTGATGTCGGCAAATATTTGCATTTGTTTTGCATCACTCTTTGGCGTAATAGTTTCCCACCTCATTGCTGATACTAAGTCTTCTGCTGAAGTGATAAGTGAGGCGGAGTTGTTACGTATTAGTTTGTTGCAACCTTTTGAATAGGTGTCGTTAGCTCGTCCCGGAACGGCAAATACGTCTCTATTATCACGTGAAGCAATGCCGGCAGTTATAAGTGACCCCCCTTTTTCGGCCGATTCAACAACAATAGTACAATCGGCAAGTCCTGCAACAATACGATTGCGTGCCACGAAATTGCCCGGATGAATTTTATCGGAAGAAAGAAAATCGGTAAGAACTGCACCTCCATTGTGTACCATCTCTACAGCGTCTTTGCGATGTGTAGATGGATATATAGTGTTAAGTCCATGTGCAAGGACGGCGACAGTAGACACATTATTGGCCAGAGCAGCTCGATGGGCACAGATGTCGATGCCGTAGGCAAGTCCACTAACGATGACAACATCCTTTACCAAATCTTTCAAATCACTGATAAATGTTTCACAGAAATGTTTCCCATAGGCTGTTGCGTGGCGTGTTCCAACGATGCTTATCACTTTGGATGCGTTAAGATTGCATTTACCTTTTGAGTATAAAATGATAGGGGCGTCTTGGGCATGTACGAGACGTGCCGGATAATTGTCATCGGTGAAATAGGTGACATTTATGTCGTTTTTTGTGATAAATTCGATTTCAAGGAGAGCTTTGTCAAGAATATCCCGACGATAAGAATCTTCGGTCATTTTTACTTTAGTTTGTAAAAGTGATTGTAATTCTTTTTCGGGAATTTCGAAAAAGTTTCTTTCCGATGGGATAATGGCAAGGATTTTTTGAGCAAGGTCATATCCCATGCCTCTGATTGAAGCAAATGCAATGCGATATAATAGAGTGTGATCCTTGTCCATTGAAGTCTTGTGAATTAATTTATTGTTGTAGGAAACGTTTAAAAGCTTCGGATAGTTCTTCGCCGCGTGTAAGTTTCCCGTTTTTAGTACATACACAGCTCACAACAGCTTTGATGGCTTGTGCTCCTGTAGCTTTGTTAAAAATATCTTGGTGGAAAACGAAACGAACCCCTTGCATTTCTACCCAAAGTTTGCTTATCATTACATCACCACTGCGAAGCGGAACCTTATAGTCAACCTCAATTCGGTTAAGCATAGGGTCTATGCCTTGTTCTTGCATTTGTTTAAAGGAAAACCCCGCCCACTCACAAAAAAGATGTCGTGTATGTTCTAAATAATGAAGATAGTTGGCATTATTAACTACACCTTCACAGTCCAATTCGTAGTCTCTTACAGCTATTTCGGCTGAAAATATATATTCTTTCATTGTTTTCTTTTAAATTATTTACAAAAGTACGATTTTTTTATACTATCTTTGAAGTCTAATAACAAAAAACGTAAATATTATGAAGAAAATAATTTTGACTATATTAGCATCATTTGCAGTAAGTGGTGTTTATGCGTGTACTTCGGCAATTATTGCGGCAAAGAATACAGTAAACGGTCGCCCTTTGTTGTGGAAACATCGTGACACAGGAGAAGAAAATAATAAAGTGGAACGTACACCTGCAAAAGACGGCAATTTTGAATATGTTGCGTTGTATAATGCAAGTGATAAGGAATGTAAAGAAGCATGGATGGGATATAATAGTGAGGGTTTTGCCATAATGAACACAGCTTCATATAATCTTAAAGATGATAATATCAGTTCTAAAAAGATGGATAAAGAAGGCGTGTTTATGAAACGTGCACTTGAAGTATGTAGTTCAGTGGCTGACTTTAAACATTTCTTAGATACATTGTCACGTCCTATGCTTGTAGAAGCCAATTTCGGCGTTATTGATGCCGAAGGAAATGGTGGCTATTATGAAACAAACAACTATAAATACAAAGAATATAATCTTGCCGATGCAAAAGACGGTATATTGATACGTACCAATTATTCTCATTCCGGTCGTGTTGATGATGATGGAATGGGTTACATAAGAGAGCAAAACATGAAAGAACTTGTTGTTCCTTATTTGCAAAAGAAGAACTTTACACCGGCAACATTTACCGAAGATTTTTCTCGTCGTTTCTATCACAGCTTGCTAGGAAAGGACTACACCGACAGTGGCGAAGAGTGGCTTGTTGACCAAGATTTTATTCCTCGTAGAAGTTCGACTGCAACAACAGTAATAGAAGGAGTAAAGAAGGGTGAAAATCCATTGTTGACTACCATGTGGATTGGTATTGGCTATCCTCCATGTTCTGAAATCCGCTATGTATGGCTTGGCGAAGGTGGTGTACCCGAAGATTTGAGAGGTTTAGGCAAAAATGGACATTCAACTCTTTGTGATATAGTTGTAGCTCGTAAGCATGACGTATTTTCAATAAAAAGAGGTAGTGGAAAACATTATCTTAACCTGTCAAAATTGTATAATGCCGAAGGAACAGGTTATAGCCAACAAATGAAGGCTAAGAATGAAAAAATCTATAAAGAAGGTTACGAGAAATTGGCAAAACGTCGCAAAGAGCTGTCTAAAAAGAAATAATAAGTAAAAAACATGTGGCAAACAGCTTTAATAACAGTGGGAATGTTGGTGATTTCCAACATTTTCATGACATTTGCGTGGTATGGCCATTTGAAACTGCAAACAGCAGGAATCAGTACCAACTGGCCTTTGTATGTGGTAATTATATTTTCGTGGATTATAGCATTGGCTGAATATGCATTTCAAGTGCCGGCTAATCGTATGGGATTCGTTGGGAATGGAGGTCCTTTTACCTTATTACAGTTAAAGGTAATGCAAGAAGCGATAACATTAATAATATTTACAGTATTTACTATAGTGTTCTTTAAGGGTGAGCAATTACATTGGAATCATTGTATTGCCTTTTTGTTGCTGATTGCTGCGGTGTATTTTGCATTTATGGATACTTCGGCTAAATAATGATTGAACCTGTTTTCATAGACGAGTGTCGCATTTCAGTGGGGCAATATATGCGATATACATTGGGGCTTTATATGAGAAGTTATTGGTGGATGTATGTATTACCTCTTATCATTTGCTTAGGCTTATCGGTTGTAAATATTAATTTCCTGTTTGTGGCCATAGTGTTGTTGTTCTTAGTATTTACCATGCTTTTGTTTGTCGTTGTGGTATACTATGGTATGGTTCCGGAAAGTCGTTATTCTATAATGCTGAAAGAATTAATAATTAGCGAAGCTGGTATTGAGGTGATACTGAAGAAGCGTATTGATGCGGAAGAAACCACAGAGCCTGAATATAAATTGGAAAAGGTTTTTTTGCCTAAAATATGTATAAAGGACTTTAAAGCAAAAGATGATAACTTACTTGTTTTGTTTAAACAACCGAAGTTCTCATTTCTTGCTATACCATATACTTCATTTAAAAGCGAATCGGATTTGCGTCGTGCCGTAGAGTTCTTAAAAGACTATTAACCTATTCTTTTTATTTTATAACCAATATGTGCTATTATTATAGACATAATAGGGCACATAAAGTTGAATACACAGAATGGTAAATATGAAAGTGTGGCTACGCCAAGTACTGTAGATTGCGTGATACCGCAAGAGTTCCAAGGGATAAGTACAGATGTTACTGAAACTGAATCTTCTATAGAACGTCCCAACAATCGAGGTTCAAGTCCTAATTTCTTATATAAATTTTTGAATAGATTGGCAGTTATGATGATTGATAGATATTGGTCGCCGGTGCAGCTATTCATGAATAATCCTGAGCCAACTGTGGTGGTTACTGCAGAAGATGTCTTTCTAACGCC